>Ga0233425_10006158_pt1 | contig 18125 bp, 19 predicted proteins | sample Watercolumn_Towu_2_FD_181712 | JGI IMG/M metagenome (GOLD analysis project Ga0233425, IMG submission 181712) | Freshwater microbial communities from Lake Towuti, South Sulawesi, Indonesia - Watercolumn_Towuti2014_140_MG | ecosystem: Environmental > Aquatic > Freshwater > Lake | place... | reverse complement strand
TCATAACTCCATGCACTGGCCGCCGTCGACGTTGATCGCCTGTCCCGTCATGTATCCGGAGCTCTCCGAGGCGAGAAAGGCAGCGAGCCTCCCCACATCGTCCGGGGCGCCTATCCGGCCCAGAGGAATCGTCTTGCACATCTCCTGCTCGCGCTGCTCGACGGTGCTTCCGAAAAAGGAGGCCTCCAGGCCGAAGCGCCACTTTTCCAAATCGGTCCGTATCTGTCCCGGGCAGATGGCGTTCACCCGGATGCCGTGGGGGGCCAGCTCCTTCGCCATGGTCTTGGTCAGCATGATCACCCCGGCCTTCGCCGCCGCGTAGGCGCTGTTGAACAGCGGCGGCACCTTCCCCGCCCGCGAGGCGGTATTGACGATCGCGCCGGGCTCGCCCATCATGAGCGGCAGAATGGCCCGGCTGACGCGGAAGACCGAAAAAAGACACACGTCCACCGTCCGGATCCAGGCCGCTTCGTCGTAGGAGAGGATGTCGGCGGGAACGCCGAAGGAGGCGCCGGCGTTGTTCACAAGGATGTGGATATGGCCGCATCGCTCGCGGAGCACCTCCGCCATCCGGCCGACGGAGGACGGGGAGGTCACGTCGACATCGACGGTGGAGACCGCCGCTGCATAACGTTGTCCAAACTCGGCGGCGATGGCATTCATCTCCTCGTTCGTCCCCGTCCGGACGGGGTTTGCGTGCTCCGGCAGTCCACCGAGATCGGCGATGACGATACGACAGCCCAGGGAAGCCAAGCGCTCCGCGACGGCATACCCGATGCCGGTCTTCTTCCCCGCACCGGTCACCAACGCCGTTTTTCCCCTCAGATCCTCATGCACTTTTCACCTCCCGCGCAAGGCATGCCGCGCCGATCGCCCCGTTGACCTGGGCATGGGATGAGACGGAGACCGGAGCACCGATCGCCTTCTCGAGCGCCCGGACGACGCCGATATTCCGGGCCACCCCTCCGGTCATCATGACGGGCGCTGTAAGGCCGATCCGGCCTGCCATCGCTGAGACCCGAGAGGCGATTGCCTCATGGATCCCGGCGATGATGTTCTCCCGGGTCTCGCCCTTGGCGATCAGCGATATCACTTCCGACTCGGCGAAAACGGTGCAGAGACTGCTGATCTTTGCCGGCTGCTCGGCCTTGAGGGAAAGCATCCCGAACTCGTCGAGATCCGCCTCCAGGGCGCGCGCCATGACCTCGAGGAAACGGCCGGTGCCCGCGGCGCACTTGTCGTTCATCGTGAAGTTTGTCACCCGCCCACCCTCATCCATGACGACGGCCTTGCTGTCCTGCCCGCCGATATCGATGAGCGACCGGACGGAAGGTTCGAGATATCGCGCCCCGGCGGCATGGCACATGATCTCCGTCACCGCTTTATCGGCAATCGTCACGCTCTTCCTGCCGTAACCGGTAGCAACGATCCGGCCGACCTGGGTGCGGTCCAGCCCCAGCTCGTCGAGGAGCTCTTCGTAGACGCGGCGACCCGCCGCTTCGGAATTGTAGCCTGTGAAGATCACCCGCGACCCCAGGAGGACATCGTCGCGCATCACGGCGGCCTTGGTGGTGATGGAGCCGATGTCGATACCTGCCGTATGGCTCATATGGCGGAGGCCCCCCCATCGACCATGATCGTCTGCCCCGTGATGTAATCAGAATAACCGGAAGCGAGCAGAAGGACGATGGGAACCAGGTCGGCTGTTTCAGCGATACGGCCCGCCGGGATCGCTTTGACGATCTGCTCGCAGATGGCCGGCGTCGACCAGAAGGGTTTGCTGAAATCGGTCCGCACCACCCCCGGGGCGATGGCATTGACCTGGATATTGAAGGGAGCGAGCTCGGCGGCGAGGACCTGCGTGAGCATCTCGAGGCCGGCCTTGGCGATCCCGTAGATCCCCATCCCCGGCGAGGCCTTGGCGCCGGCCAGGGACGAAATGCCGACGATCTTCCCCCGCTTCTTCTCCCGCATGATCCGGGCCGCCTTCCGCGCGCAGAGAAAGGCGCCCGTGAGGTTCCCTTCGATGATCTTGTTCCACACGGCGAGATCCGCATCGGTCACCGAGGCAGTCAGCAGATTCATCCCCACATTGTTGATTAGGACATCCAGGCTGCCGAAACGGTCGACGGCCGTTTCAAACAGCGTCTCCACATCCCCTTCGCGGGCGACATGCGCCGGCAGGGCAAGAAGCCGTTCTCCGCCGCCGAGTGTTTCCACCGCGGTTGCCAGGTTCTCCTGCTTCCGGCCGCAGATGACGACCCGCGCCCCCTGACCGAGGAAATTCCGGGCCAGTTCGAGGCCGATTCCCCGGCTCCCCCCCGTTACGACGACGACCTTCCCTTCCAGACCATAGGACATCCCGTTCATCGCATCCCTCCTGACTCATCAGCGTTGCCGCACTAAGGTCCCTTATGCGAATATCCGTTCTCAACCGTTACTCATCTCCAAAACTGATCCCCATATCGCGGGCGGTGGATATCTGGTCGCTGTCCAGGGGCACCGATTTCATCTTCTCGGCGGCTTCTGCCAGCGGCACAGCCACCATATTGGGCGGACGCAGGGAAACCATGACATTGCGCTGACCCTCCGCAATGAAGCGGACGGCCGCCCCGCCGAAGCGCAGCGCCACGAGACGGTCAAAGGTGGTGGGAGAGCCGCCGCGCTGAAGGTGTCCCAAAACCAGGGAGCGTGTGTCCTTGCCCGTCCGTTGCTGGATTTCGCGGGCCACACACTCACCGATGCCGCCCAGCAGAGGTTCCTGGCGGCCTTCCTCCCCCGAGCCTTTTTGGAGCATCTGGCCGCCTTCGGCCGCGGCCCCTTCCGCGACGACAACGATGCCATAGCGTTTCCCGTGCAGCTCGTTTCCCATGATTTTTTCACAGACTTTATCGATGTCGAAAGGAATCTCCGGGATCAGGATGGCATCCGCCGATCCGGAGATACCGCTGTTGAGCGCGATCCAGCCTGCATAACGCCCCATGACTTCAACCACCAACACCCGTTCGTGGGCGCTGGCGGTGGAGTGCAGCTTGTCGATCGCCTCCGTCGCTGTAGATACCGCCGTGTCAAAGCCGAATGTGATGACCGTGCTGGCCAGATCGTTGTCGATCGTCTTGGGAACACCCACCACCGGTATCCCCATCCCGGCAAAACGGTTCGCGATGCGCAGGGAGCCGTCTCCGCCGACGGCAATCAACACATCCAGACCCAGGCGCCTGAAATTGGTAATGATCCGACCGGAGACATCGCGGATCTCGATATCGCCGGCGGCATTCTTCACCGGCATCCTGAAAGGATCCCCCTTGTTTGTCGTACCGAGGATCGTGCCGCCAAGCGAAACGATGCCCGCCACCTTCTCCGGGGTCAGCCGCGTCATTTCGTCGGTATCCAGCAATCCGGCATAGCCCGTATGGCTCCCATAAACCTCCCATCCGCGGCGGTCGGCCGCCATCGTCACGGCATAGATGACGGCATTGAGCCCCGGAGCATCCCCGCCGCCGCTGTTGACCGCTATCTTCAACCGCTCACCCATGGCCGCCTCCTTAGCTTCCTGCCGAAATTCGAAAAATTGTCCTCGCGCGGGATAATCATAATGGACAGGTCCCCGCTCGTCAAGGAATATGACCCCTCGTCTATTTCACTCATCGGCCCCGCGGCTGGAGCGGCGTCGGTTGGATCCAGCGGTTCTTGTCCCCCTCATAGAACCACTTGTCCGGAAAGCCGCGATGCCGGATGAAGTTTGGATTATCGGCCCAGCGGATCAGGTCCTCGTAAGCCTGATGAATCTTCCGGAACATCGCCGCGTCGCCCCCAATGTCGGGGTGATGTATCTTCACCTGCCGCCGATAGGCGTTCCTGACAATTTTCCGGAGCTCCGGGGAATCGAGATTGGATTTTTCCAGATTCAGATAGACCAGCGAAGCCGGTGCGATGGTGGGTGTGTGGACGAGCGGCGGTTTGACCGACTGCGGCGGTACATGGTTCCGAACCGCCAGGTCCAGGACGTGGAGCGAGGCATAATATCGCTTCTTCGTCCGCCGCTGCTCGGCCCACCATGTCTCGCCCAAAATGTCCGCCATCCTGCTGAAATCTTCACCCGGCGATCTTCCCGGCGTCCTGGGATAGAAGAAACTGCGGATCTCCTTATATCCGCAGGGGAGGATATCCATGATGATCAGCAGATCGGAAAAGTAGAAGGTGGCATACCGCGTATTGAGCGCCTGGAGCAGGCCGCTGCGCATGTCGAGCCTCTGCCGGAGCTTCTGCCGGCAGTCGATAGAGCAGTAACGTCGGCGACCGATGTTGTCGCTCGTTCCACAGGAGAGGCAGCGGTTCGTTTCTTTTCCGTCCGTAATAGGGACGGGCAATGCATTCATGGCTTTCTCCATCCTACCCTCCGCCGGCGGCTACCCCTTTCCGTGCCCACCGGCGAACAAATGCAGGGGTACCCTACCACAAGAGGCAGAGGAAAGGAACGCATGATCCCTAATCGACAGATCTGCACATTTCTATTGACAAAGCGGGTTCTTTTCGATATAAGGGTATATAATTACTTGATTTTTTTAGTATTTACCCATTCCAGCGATTATTCACTCTCTATCTCTTGAAGAAAGGAGGTGATGCGCTCGGGAACCACTCATCCTTTTCATCCACTCCATTTGCACCACCATCATATCAACCGTTTTTCATAAGGAGGGACCTATGGTAAACGAGAAAAAGAAAGATGACATCCGGGGGGGCTTCGATTTCTTGAAGGACTGGGGTGATGGCATGACGCGCTGGACCGAGCGATGGATCCCCGACGCGCTGGTCATCGTCATCGTTTTGAGTCTTGTTACCTACATCTTCGCCCTCATCTGGGGATTTAAGCCGGGGGTCAGCCTTGGTAGCCGGGCTTACGAATCGATTCAGGCATGGGGAAAGGGATTCTGGGAACTGCTCGCCTTCACCATGCAGATGTGCCTGATCATGATGACGGGCTATATCCTGGCCTGCTCGCCCCCTGTCCGGCGGCTGCTCGATGGACTCTCGGGCTGGTCCAACCCTGAAAAACCCTGGCAGGCCATCGTCGTGATGTCGCTCTTCTCGATGATCGCGGCCTGGCTCAACTGGGGATTGAGCCTCATCGCAAGCGCGATGCTTGCCCTTTTCATCGTGAGGAGAAATCCGAAGGTCGATTACCGGTTGCTTATCGCCGCCGCCTACCTGGGCCTGGGCTGCACCTGGCACGCGGGGTTCTCCGGTTCGTCCACGCTGCTCGTGGCGACGCCGGATAACTTCGTCATCAAGGCGAAATTGTTGGATGCGGTCATCCCCATATCCCAGACGATCCTGCATCCCTTTAACCTCATTCTGACACTCGTCATCGTGGTGGTGGTGACCGTCATGATGGCGCTGATGCATCCGAAACCGGAGAGGGCCTTCACCGTGAAGCCGGAATTGATGGATAAGCTCAAACTCTATGAAGCTCCTCCAAAACCGGAAAAATTTGAAACCCCCTCGGACTGGATGAACTGGTGGCCCGGATTCAATATCATCTTATCTTTAGGAGGGCTGGTCTGGTTGATCTGGTACTTTTCCAATAAAGGATTGGCTCTTACCCTCGATGTCGTCAATTTCGCCATGCTGACGCTGGGCATCCTTTTCCACTGGAGGCCCTGGTCCTTCCTGAAAGCCACCGAGGATGCGGGAAAGGCGGTCTGGGGGATCGTGATCCAGTTTCCCTTCTATGCGGGAATCCTCGGCCTCTTCAAATACACGATGCTCTCGTCTGCCTTTACAAACGCCTTTGTCGCGATCTCCACGACCCAAACATTCCCCCTCTTTCTCTACTGGTACGGGGGACTTCTCAACTATCTCATCCCTTCGGGGGGCGGTCAGTTCGCCGTGGAAGCGCCCTACATCATTCCAGCGGCCAAGCAATTGGGCGTCGGCATGGGAACGACGGTGGTCACCTTTGCCTGGTCCGACATGATGACCGACATGATCCAGCCCTTCTGGGCCATCGCCATGCTGGCCGTGGCGAAATTGCACTTCAGGGATATCATGGGCTACCTGCTCATGATCTTCTTTGTCTACTTCATCATCACTTCCATCGCGTTCCTCTTCTTCATCCCCAACTGGTAACGAAAAAGGGCCTGTCCCCGCAATGGGGGCAGGCCCGTCGTATTCAGGCCCTTCGCATTATCGTTAAATCCCCAGTTGTCGGAGCTTTTCGGGTGTCGGAAGGCCGTCTTCGCTCCAACCGCGGACTTCGTAATAGTCGGCGAGCAACTTCCCCATGGGTGGCAACTGGGTGGTGATCCCCTCGCCCTTGCGGTTGTGCGTCAGGAAACGGGGGGGGAGGAAATCGTCCTTGCGGCTGATGCCCAGACGGGTGTTGAACAGCCGCTTGAGCGTGAAGATCCGCTCTCCGATCGTCATCAGCTCCTTGATATCCACCTTCCGTCCGGTGATCATGTTGTACCAGTCGACGATGTTCGTCGCCGTCACGGCCTTTCCGACCTGGGTAAAACGACAGATGATGAGCGTATCGTTCATGGACTGATAGGACTGAAGATTGGCGGTCATCTCGGCCGTGCCCTCCACCTGACAGGAGGGGTGAGGCTTGTCTAACCCAAGCTCGGACATGAACAGGGCCATCTCGTACGGATGGCACCAGGCGGCGTTGTGGCAGGCGCCCCGGGCCGCGGTGCCGTAAGAGAGCGCCTGGCTCCAGAACCGCCGGGGGTCGTGGGCCGAGGGTTCGAGCCCCTTGACGTGCAGGGCGAATTCGATGGCGTTTCGCCCCAGGGCGCGGGCCATGCGCAGAACCCCTTCGCCCATCAGTTCCCCGATCCCCTGGCGTAGACCGATCTTCTTTGTCATCTCCACCAGGGCCGCGCCGCTGCCCCAGCGAAGTTCGATCCCATCGGTATCCGCGGTCGTGATCAGACCCTTTTCGAAGGCCTCCATCGCAAAGGCGATCACCGACCCGGTGGACATGGTATCGAGCCCGTAGCGGTTGCACAGATCGTTGGCTTTGCAGATGGCGGCCAGGTCGGAAACCAGGCATTCGCCTCCCATCGTCCCCATTGTTTCGTATTCGGGGCCCTCGCCGTCCAAGGGCCCGTACGGCCCGTCGTCGATGCGGATGTGGCGACCGCAGACAATGGGACATTGCAGACAGGCCGTTCTCTTCTTCAGGATGGTGTCGTGCATGGTGGGCCCGGAAATCTTCACCGCCTCGGCCCAGCGGCTGGAACGCCAGTTCTGGAGAGGAAAATTACCCAGGCGCTCGTAATTCTCCACGCCGCCGGCAGTCCCGTATTTGCCGAAGGTTTCGGTCGTTTTCCGGATATGGGGTAGGACGGTCTTCATCGCTTCCCTGAGACCCTCTTCGTCGGCCTGCATGACCTTCTTGGTTCCGAAGGCCACCATGGCCTTGAGGTTCTTTGAACCCATGACGGCCCCCAGCCCGCAGCGCGCCGCCTGCCGGACGATCGTCCCCACGTGGGGAATGCCGGCGATCCGGGTCAGACGCTCGCCGGCGGGACCGATCACCGCGGCGCTCGCCTTATCCGTGGTCTGCCCCTTGAGCCACTCGGCCGATTCGATGGAATCCTTGCCCATGATCGGACGCGCGTCCCGGATCTCCACACCGCCTTCGTGAATCCACAGATAGACCGGCCCGTCGGCCTTTCCCGTCACGACGATCCCATCGTATCCGGCCTTTTTGAAATGGACCGCCCAGGAGCCACCGACGTTCGATTCGCCCAGGATCCCCGTGAGCGGCGATCGTCCCATGACGTGGTGCCGGCTCGATGAGGGGACCCGGCTGTCGGTGAAAGGCCCGGTCATCGCCGCCAGGATATTCTCCGGTCCCAGCGGATCCGTATCGGTGGCGGTCTCGTCGTAGAGCAGCCTCACCCCCAAACCGACGCCGCCGACATATTTTTCCAGCACCGCGTCCTCCAGGTCCCGGACCTCGGTCTTGCGCCCGGTCAGATCAACCCTCAGAATCTTCTTGTGGTAGCCCAGCATTATGTCGTCCTCTTTTCCGGTCAGCCGCCGGTCGCCGGCAGCAGAACCTTTATGGTTTCGTCATTATCGATCATGTCGTCGAGTCGCAGCAGCCGGGCCTTGTTGAAAAACATGACATGGGCCCAGAGTTCGACATCGGAGACGGATGGGTCGTGGTGGATCATCTTGATGAGGTCGGGGGGGAAACGGCCGATCAAGGTGCGCAAAGCGACGGGCCCCGATATCGAGAAGTCGAGCTGCTTTCCTGCCACTTTGATAAAAGGATCGGAAAAGAGAAACCGCATTCGGCGCCGTCACCCCCGCCCCCGTATCCATTTCGGGGCAGTCTCCAACCCCCTTGAGCCGGGAGGGAAACATCAGATGGTTATTTCGTACCCTGGCTTCAGATTTTTCACAATCGGCGCGGCTTGTCAATCAAAATGAGGGAGCCGTACAGCCATGTTGCGATGTGAATACTTTTCGGATACGATGAGGAGTCGGAAACGGGGAAGCGGCCGCACGGCTTCCTCGCCCCGCAACCCTGACCATCGGAGAGAACCATGTCCCTTGTCATCGTCAGACAGACAACCTACGAGAGCCATACGCTCCGGCCGCTGATCTTCGAGATGATGGAGGCAATGGGGGGCGCGCAGATACACAGGGACAGCCGCGTCCTGATCAAACCGAACCTCCTCGCCCCGGCGACGCCGCGGCGGGCGATACTGACCCATCCCGCTATTGTCCGGGCTGTTGTGGAGTATGTCCTGGCGAAGGGGGCACGTCCGCTCGTTGCCGACAGCCCCGGGATCGGCTCCTTCGAGACGATCCTCAGGACGAGCGGCATCCGCGATGCCCTCCGGGGGCTCGATTGTGAATGTCGGCCTTTTCAGAATTCCGTTTCGATCGACATCGGTGAGCCCTTCGGCAAGACCGCCATCGCCGAGGAGGCGGTCCGGGCGGATATGATCGTGAACCTTGCCAAACTCAAGACCCACACCCAGATGCTCCTCACCCTCGCCGTCAAGAACCTCTTCGGCTGCATCATCGGCTACCGGAAACCGGAATGGCACATGCGGGCCGGGATCGATCGGCAGACCTTCGCGCGGCTCCTCGTCCGGATCGGCGCGACACTTCGGCCCGCATTCAACATCCTCGACGGCATCCTGGCCCTGGAAGGGCAGGGCCCCGGCCGGGGCGGCGTCCCGAAACAGCTCGGCGTCCTCATGGCCGGGTGCGATCCCTTTGCCGTCGATCTGGCCGTCTGCCGGATGCTCGGTCTCGACCCGGGACGGCTGCCGGTCCTCGAGGTCGCCGCGGAGACAGACGGCCTTCTGAACGAACCGAAGATCGATGGGACCCTTCCCGGGATCCAGGGCTTTTGCCTCCCCTCACTGACCTCCCCCGTATTCGGCCCGCGGTTCCTCCACGGTTTCATCCGCCGCCAGCTCCTCCAGCGACCGGTCTGCAACGCGGCCCTCTGCCGGATGTGCGGTGAGTGCAGCAAAATCTGTCCGGCAGGGGCGATCACGCCGAAAGAGACATCGCTTCGCTTCGACTACGACCGCTGCATCCGCTGCTACTGCTGCATCGAGATCTGCCCCTTCGGCGCCCTCGGGAGCGCGGAAACCCTCGCCGGAAAGATCGTCCGCCGGGCGGCAGCGGCCATCCTTCCGCCCGGTCAGCCGAGATAAAAGGATTTTACCTTTGTCGCCGCTTATGCTACTGAGCGGACGGGAGCGAAAATAGGTCTGTAGCGGGTAACTGCCCCAACGTGGCAGCAACGCATCAGGAAGAAGGACGAGGGGTGATAGAGAATTTCATAAGCGGTCTTTCCGGCTATCTGCAGGAGTCCTCGCTTCTCGCCTATCTGGCCGTATACCTCGGAGGCGTCCTGGTCAGCTTTACCCCCTGCGTCTATCCGCTGATCCCGATCACCGTCGCCTTCATCGGCGCCCGCGGCAGAGGGTCCCGAAGCCGGGGCTTTGTGCTCTCGGCGATATACGTCCTGGGTATGGCCGTCACCTACACGCTCCTGGGCGCCTTCGCCTCGCTCTCCGGAAAACTGTTCGGCCAGATCCAGACCAATCCCTGGACCTATTTTTTTGTGGGAAATTTGTGTATTTTTATGGGATTGTCAATGCTGGGCCTGTTTTCCGTCCACGTTCGGACACCCAACTTCGTCACACGGGTGCCGCTGCAAAAGAAAATCCCGGGAATGACGGGCAGCTTCCTCGTAGGGGCGGCATCGGGACTCGTCATGAGCCCCTGTACGGCGCCCGCCCTCGCGGTCGTTCTCGGTTATGCGGCAACACGGCAGAATGTGGCCTTTGCCGCCAGCTTGATGTTTGTTTTTGCCATAGGGATGGGGACCCTCCTTATCCTCTTGGGCACTTTTGCCGGTCTTCTGGCCGGAATGCCGAGGTCCGGCGCATGGATGGTCCGGATCAGCCGTCTCTTCGGCTGGATACTCCTCGGGACCGGCGAGTATTTCCTGATCAACGCCGGTATCCTCTGGATGTAAGGAGATGAAATGTTTATGACATACCTACGAGAAAACCTGTCCCTGCTCTTTGCTGTTGCGCTGATCGCCTGTATATTTGCCCTTCCCTCGCACATCGGGGCCGCAAATCCCAAATCACTCGACATCACCAAGCTGACCAAGGAAATCAAGGCCCCGGACTTCGTCCTTACCGACCTCAAGGGTCAGCCATTTCGTCTGAGCGACCGCAGGGGGAAAAACCCGGTCCTGATCATCTTCAGCGCAACCTGGTGCACCTTTTGCGTGCAAGAAATCCCCAACTTCAAATCCCTCCACGCAACGTACGCAAAACAGGGGCTCGAGATCGTCAACATCGACATCCAGGAGCCGAAGGAGAGGGTTGCCCGGTTCGTCGCCAAACACGAACTCCCCTATTCGACCGTGCTGGACCTGGACGGCGCGGTCAGCGGTATTTACGAAGTTCGGGGGGTCCCGACAACGATCCTCGTCGATAAAAACGGCCTGATCGTCTGCCGCCAGTGCCGTAATGTGGAGGCGGCAATCAAGTCGATCATGAAGAAATAGGTGGTCACAGGACCGCGGCAATGCTGTATTTATGAGGAGACGATATGAGCGTACTGATCCATTTTTCTCTTTTCCCCACCGATAAGGGGACGAGCGTCAGCCCCTATGTGGCCAAATCCCTGCGGATCATCCGGGAGAGCGGTCTGCCTTACAAGCTCGGCCCGATGAGCACGGCCGTTGAAGGCGAGTGGGGAGAGGTCATGGCGGTGGTGGAGAAATGCTTCGCGGAGCTCAGAAAGGACTGCAGCCGGATCTACATGACGCTGCAGATGGACTACCGCGAGGGGGCCGTGAACCGCATCGAGGGGAAGATCAAGTCCGTCGAGGAGAAGCTTTAACTACGACGCCTTGCCAGACCCATTCTACGTTCTGTGCTGCTCAACCCATCCCTTAAGCACGGCATTCATAATGGTCTGGTATCCCTTGCCTTTGTTCCTGAACCATTCCATTACATCGGCATCGACACGTAACGTCACGACAACTTTACGTTTGGGAAGAACCAGTTCGGCGTTCTTGAAAAAATCGTCGTCTAATTCCGGGATGTCAGAAAGGTCGATCTCTTCATCCTTCATGGAATCGATCCGTTTCCAGTCGGTCAGCGATTGCGTCTTGAAATCTCTTTTTTTACGGTTATTTGCCTTTCTCGCAGAGATAATGCGGATAATGTCCTCTCTTTTTGTAAACGCCACCGCAAACAGACGGCTTTCAACATGCCCGAAGGCGATGCTTCTGATTTCTCCATAATGGCCGCGGTTATCCGTCCTCTAATACTATAAAGCCGTTTGGACTTGTCTATGATGGATGAACCTTTTGACATGGTCTTTTCACGATCGCCGGTGTATTTGCAGAGCGCGGCAAGATTCCACGCGGCGTTTATATCATCGCTCGTTATGAACCCTATCCTCTTCAACCGCCCACCGGTTGTCATGTCTCAGCCCTCAGGTGCCATTGGCGCTGTAAAACGGATCATCAGATCCTGAGCCAGCATCGGCCTTCCCCTTTCTAAGGATGTTGGTTTCTATAAAACCGTTACCCGGCTTTGTGGTTATGGTAGGGGTTTCGGTCGTCTCGGTCGGAATCGTATCGATACAAGGAGGGGTGGTGCCGGAAGCTCCCTGCGTTTTATCCTTAAAATATACTGTAGCTTCTTCAATAACTCTGCCATCTTTTTCAAGCATAGTCTTTTTGTATGATCTTTTCCAATCAATCTCATCAGGATCAACCCCTGTTGCTTCGGAAATCTTTTTGTTAGTCAGCGTTGCTACACCCGACAAGTCTAAACGATGAACTACACTCGCAAATTCTTTATGACTCAACTCAATTACAACCTTCAGGGGTTTATTTTCCGCCTGAAAATCCACAACAGTTGTGCCCGGTCCTATAACGACTTCCTTTACCACCTTCTCATGGCATCTGCCCATTGCAATGGCGGTATATGTGCCGGGCGGCAGATTGGGTATCTCGTATGTGCCTTGAGGGGTTTTTTTAACGTGTCTCGGCGGCTCAGTGGGCTTTTCCTTGTTGTATATAGTTACCGTGGATACCTCGACGGGTCTTCCCGTCACCTTATTCGTCACGGTCCCCTTGAAAACACCCGGCCAACTCTTGCTCGTAAATATCTCACTGTCAATTGTGGCCGTGTTCATCGTGGTGTCTAACTGCAAATTCCTGCCCAGTCGGACTTTGATATTCTCACGGATTACGGTATTGAAACCATCGAGTTCAAACTTCAATTGGTAGCTTCCCGGCGGAAGCAAAGGAAACCGGAAATGACCATTCGCCGAAGAGATCGTGGTCCATGTCCCGGCCTTTTCCCCTGTCAGCGTAACCGTAACCCCGGGAATGCTGGAACCGTCCGAGAGAACGACGGTTCCTTCGATGCCCCCGCCCCGCTGCGCTATAGTTGCAGGATTTGTATCCGCCTCTCCCGTGAAGGGCAGTAGAATAGAGGCCAGTATGAATATCCATATCATCCAACGAACAGCCCAGATTTGCATGTTTGTCGATACCTTAATGACGTCTACTCCCAGTGCGACAAAGCCTCTTGGACCGATCTAAAGCGGATGATGCCGCAGTTATTTATAAGAGTTTCCGGATCTTTTTTATGCACCGCTGTTTTATAAAACGGGCGATGATGTCACGGGATGTTACAGGCGTCCGTCGATGCAATCCCTGGCCAGAAAGGACTTGATGTCGAAGACGATGGCGCCGGGTTTGGCGAAGCGGGTCAAATCGTAGGTCCGAAACGCATCGTGTGCCACGGCAAGGATGACGGCATCGCTTTCGATCGCGCGGTCCCGACCGGGACCGGGGGAGAGCTCCAGGCCATAGACGCGGCGCAGCTCATCGGCGTTCACCCAGGGATCGTGGATCGACACGTTGCAGCCGAACCCCTGCAGTTCGCGAACCACATCGATGACCCGGGAGTTGCGGATGTCGGGACAGTTCTCCTTGAAGGTGACGCCCAGGATGAAGACGTTCGCCCCTTGGACCTTCTGCCCCCGCTGGATCATGAGCTTGATCACTCGGCCCGCTATATAGCAGCCCATGTTGTCGTTGAGGCGGCGTCCGGCAAGGATGATTTCGGGGTGGTATCCCGCGTCCTGTGCTTTCTGCGTGAGGTAGTAGGGATCGACTCCGATGCAGTGGCCTCCGACGAGCCCCGGGCGGAAGGGGAGGAAGTTCCACTTCGTGGCTGCCGCTTCCAGGACATCCATGGTGTCGATGCCGAGCCGCTCGAAGATCATCGCCAATTCGTTGACAAATGCGATGTTGATGTCGCGCTGGGCGTTCTCGATCACCTTGGCGGCCTCGGCGACCCGGATGGACGGGGCGCGGTGGGTTCCGGCAACAATGATCGTGCGGTAGAGGGCTTCCACGGCATCGGCGGTTTCGGGCGTCGAGCCGGAGGTGACCTTTTTGATCTGGACGAGGGTATGGGTCTTGTCGCCGGGGTTGATCCGCTCGGGGCTGTATCCGCAGAAGAAGTCCCGGTTGAAGACGAGACCGCTGTGGAGCTCCAGGATGGGCACGCAGTCCTCTTCCGTGCAGCCGGGGTAGACGGTGCTTTCATAAATGACGATCGCGCCGCGCTTGAGGGCGCGGCCGACAGTTTCGCTGGCCCGGATCAGCGGCGTCAGGTCGGGCCGTTTGTGAATGTCGATAGGGGTGGGAACGGTGACGATGAACAGATCCGTCCCTTGCAGGTCTTCGGGATCCCCGGAGTAGGAAAGGCGACCGGCGGCCTTGAGATCGGCAACGTCGACCTCGCGGGTGCGGTCGATCCCGGCGCGCAGCTCCGCAAGGCGGCCGGGATCGCAGTCAAAGCCGGTGACGGCGAACTGTTTGCCGAACTCCACGGCGAGGGGCAGGCCGACGTAACCCAAACCGATGACGGCCAACCGCGCTTCCCGCGATTCAATCAGTGGGGTCAGGTCTTTAAATTTAGCGTTTTTCATGTTCAGCCCTGTACCAGTCGATGGTTTTTATCAGTCCGGCGCGGAAATCGGTCCGCGCGCGGAAGCCGAATTCGTTGAAGGCGTGCGTCGTATCGAGCATCCGCCGGGGTTGACCGTCGGGTTTTGTCGTGTCCCAGACGATGCGGCCGCCAAAACCGGTCAGCTCGACGATGAGAGTCACCAGGTCTCGGATAGAGATTTCGAAACCGGCGCCGATGTTGATGGGATCGGATTTGTCGTATTTCTCCGTCGCCAGGACGATCGCCTCTGCGGCGTCCTCCACGTAAAAGAATTCCCGCGTGGCGGCGCCCGTCCCCCAGACGGTGATCTCTTCATCACCCCGCTCTACCGCATCGACGCACTTCTTGATCAGGGCGGGGATTACATGCGAGGAGCGCGGATCGAAGTTGTCGCCGGGGCCGTACAGATTCACCGGGAGCAGGAAGATGGAATTGAAGCCGTATTGCTGCCGGTAAGACTGGGATTGTACGAGCATCATCTTTTTTGCGAGGCCGTAAGGGGCGTTGGTCTCTTCGGGATAGCCGTTCCAGAGGTCCTCTTCTTTGAACGGAACGGGGGCGAATTTTGGATAGGCGCAGATCGTGCCGAGCGCGACGAACTTCTCTATCTTTCGCAAAAAACCCTCGTGGAGGAGCTGGACCCCCATCATGATGTTCTCGTAGAAGAGGGAACCGGGATTCTCCTGGTTGAACCCGATGCCGCCGACCTTCGCGGCAAGGTGGACGACGATGTCCGGGTGTTGCTCATCGTAAAGCCTGCGAATGTCCTGGGGATGGATGAGATTGTATTCGGGAAGGTCGGCAATAAGGGGTTGTTGATAGCCACGCGCCTCGAACGCGCGGATAAGGTGTCTGCCCAAGAAACCTTTTCCGCCCGTGATCGAAATGCGTTTATTTTTCATCAAATCACCCGGGTGCTGCCGCAGGCGTAACCGGCGTCGACGAGGGTTTTTTCCTTTTCAGCGGTTTCCAGATCGGCGGCAACCATCATGTCGATGAGCTGATCGAAGCCGACCTTCGGGCGCCAATGGAGAACCTTGCGGGCCTTTGTCGAATCGCCGAGGAGGACGTCCACTTCGGTGGGACGGAAATACCGCGGATCGATCAGGACGTACTTCTGATAATCGAGGCCGAGCTTGGCAAAAACCTTTTCGGCGAATTCGCGTACCGAGTGGGTCTCGCCGGTGGCGATCACATAATCGTCAGGATTGTCCTGCTGGAGGATGAGCCACATCGCTTCGACGTAGTCGCCGGCGAAGCCCCAGTCGCGCTTCGCCTCGAGATTCCCGAGGTAGAGTTTCTCCTGGAGGCCGAGTTTGATTCGGGCGGCGGCGCGGGTGATCTTCCGGGTGACGAAGGTCTCGCCGCGGCGGGGAGACTCGTGGTTGAAAAGGATCCCGTTCGCGGCAAAGAGTTGATAGGCATCCCGGTAGTTGCGGATGACGTAGTAAGCATAGACCTTGGCTGCGGCATAGGGGCTCTGCGGCTGGAAGGGGGTCGTCTCGCTCTGGGGGGGCGGCGCAGCGCCGAACATTTCGCTCGAGGAGGCCTGGTAGAAACGGGCCTCGATCCCCGTCTTCCGGATTGCCTCGAGGAGACGGATCGTTCCGAGACCGGTCACGTCGCCGGTGTACTCGGGCATGTCGAAGCTGACCCGGACATGGCTCTGAGCGCCGAGGTGATAGATTTCATCAGGGCGGACCTCCTGGAGAAGATCGGTGAGCTGCCCGGAAATCGCGAGGTCGCCGTAGTGAAGATAGACCCTCGCCTTAGGGTCGTGAAAGTCTTTGTAGAGGTGGTCGATCCGATCGGTGTTGAAGGTGCTGGCCCGGCGTATGAGCCCGTGAATTTCATAGCCCTTCGCCAGAAGGAGCTCGGCCAGATACGATCCGTCCTGACCGGTGATACCGGTGATCAGCGCTTTTTTCATACAAACCCCTTCATCTTCCACTATCATAACGGACCCATGTTGTAAATCACTTACTGAAGCGCGACGCAGCATCCGGTCTTTCTGCGAAGCCATCACTTCTGGCAGGCCGGGCAGAACCAGGTCCCCCGGCCGTTTAGCTTCGTGTATGCGATCTTCCCGCCGCAGCGGCGGCATGTCTCACCTTTCCGTAAATAAACCTCCAGGTGCTCCTGGTTCTCGCCGCTTATCCCAAAAAGATCACGCCAGTCGGAAACGGTCGTCCCCCGGCAGGCCACCGCCCGCGGAAGGATCACAGCGGCGGCCGCCTCCACCTTTAGCCATTCTTTGGCCGAGAGGCTGCCCGTCGGCCTACGCGGATCGATACACGCGTAGTGGAGAATCTCGCAGGCATAAATATTCCCGATCCCGCCGATGAACCTTTGATCCATGAGAAAGGATTTTACCGCAAGCCGCCGCGGCCCGGCGATCCCCCCGAGCCGGTGCGCCGACAACCCATCCAGAGGATTCGCCGGAAGCGGCAAGACGGCCATCTGAGACCTCACACGAAAGGTCGCAAACCGCCGCGGATCGATCAGGAGCAGCCTTCCTGCGGAAAAGGTCATCACCAGGCGCGTGTGCGGGGGCAGGGACGCCGCTTCGGCCTGCCAGAGGAGACGGCCCGTCATCCGGAGATGCAGCTCGGCAGCTAACCCTCCGTCCGTCTGAATCTTCTTCACCTCCGACGAACCGTTTTCGTATTCGGAGTTGCCGGGACTGTGTTCATCGGAGGTCGTAGAAAAGCGGTTCTTCTTGCCGATTTCCATACAGATGGATTTCCCTTGCCGATAAACGGACTCGATTTTCCGGCCGATCAGTCTTTTGCCTTCCCTGTTGCCCAGGCGGGGATCGAGTATCTCCACGTCAAGGACCTTCTTACCCGGCAGGAGCGCGTTCAACTGGCGGCAGAGGGTCTCGACTTCAGGGAGTTCCGGCATCGTCTCTTCCTTCGTCGCGGTAAAACATCCTTTAAAGCGATGTGCGTTATTCTACACCGGTAGATGGGCATGTCAATGGAAATGCGGCTTTTGAATCGACACTTCAAGCGGGGGGAGAGTGATGGAATAATTTGTCGCTAACAGGAACTATATATTCCTGTCATCAAATTATAGGAACCAATGGTTCCTAATAGGTTTTATCAATGATATCAATCATTACCACGTTATATACCTCTCTATTGTTGCTTAAAAAGCAAACTATCCCATATAGACAGGAACTTATAATTCCTAACAAAAAGGAGGGGTTTCGATAAATGTCCTTAGGTAACGACATGTTATCATTATGGCACGGATATTCCTTATCTCTATCAGTGAGGGACATATTTGATGGCGCTCAAAAAGAAGATCCAAAGTATCGCTCTCACGGGTATCGTCATCCCGGTGGATTGGAACGACGACCATGATGTGATCGTGGCAGCGCTGGCCACAGCCGATGAAAAAGAGTATCGGATCACCGGCAACAGGAAGGGAAAGGAGCTCTTTGCCTATCTCCAACGCCAGGTGGAGGCGGAGGGCATCTTGGGAAAGGATGAAGAAGGAAGGGCTGTCATCACCGTGAAACGCTATCTCGTCAAGTAAACATCATGGTCATGACTATGCAGGCATCGTATAATT
>Ga0233425_10006157_pt1 | contig 18125 bp, 22 predicted proteins | sample Watercolumn_Towu_2_FD_181712 | JGI IMG/M metagenome (GOLD analysis project Ga0233425, IMG submission 181712) | Freshwater microbial communities from Lake Towuti, South Sulawesi, Indonesia - Watercolumn_Towuti2014_140_MG | ecosystem: Environmental > Aquatic > Freshwater > Lake | place... | reverse complement strand
GTCTGGATAATAATATTGTTGACAAAATAAAGGAAGAGCTTATAAAACTCAATTAATAAATATAAATAAGAATAACCCGCTAATTATAAGGAGGTTTCAGTGGAAAATTTTGACAAGCTAAAAGAAATACTTGTGGACGTACTGGGTACCAAGGAAGAGGATGTTAAGATGGAAAGCAAATTCGTAGATGATCTAGGAGCGGATTCACTTGATCTTGTTGAGCTTATAATGTCTTTTGAAGATAAATTCGGAATTGAAATAAGCGACCAGGATGCGGAAAAAATTATTACTGTAAAAGATGCTCTTGAATATATTGATTCACATACAAAGTAGCATTTTTAATTATGAATTTTTTCCAATAGATACAATAGATATAATAGACGAATAAGATAAATGGAAGAGGGCCTGCTCAGAAAAAAGCTAAAAAACTGGCTGATAGGGCTGGGAATTGACCCGGTAGATTTAAAAATTTATATTGAGAGCATGACACACAGATCTTTTGCCAAAGAGATCAACATACTTTCACGGGGAAACGAACAGCTTGAATTTCTGGGTGACAGCGTACTATCTTTTATTGTTACAAGTTATCTTTATAAAAATTTTTCATATTACGCTGAAGGTAAACTTGCAAAGATCAGAGCACTTATAGTTTCCCGGAAAATTCTTGCAACACTTGCCCGGAAAATAAAAATCGACAGGCAGGTTTTGCTCAGCGAAAATGAAGAAATTTCTGACGGCAGAAGCAAAGAGTCAATTCTTGCAAATACTTTCGAAGCATTTATCGGCGCAGTTTACACAGATAAAGGCATTAATTTTGCATTGCAGTGGTTTCTGGACAAGTTTGATGATTTTATTGAAGAGAAGATCACCAATCCGAAAATTTCTGATTACAAAACCTACCTGCAGGAAATAATACAGGCTGATTATTCAAAACTTGTTAAGTATGTTCTGGAAAAATGCGAAGGACCTGATCATGAAAGAACCTTTTACTCGACCGCAAAGATTGACAGTAAAATTATAGGACAGGGATCCGGAAAAAGCAAAAAAGAATCCGAACAGGAAGCTGCTAAAAAAGCACTGCACTCAATGTATAATATATCTGTTTAATTTGTTTGGAGTTTATAAGAAATTATTATTCCTGAAATGATGAATCAGAGGTTGTTTTAATTTGTTTTTAAAGAGTATTATCCTCAGGGGATTTAAATCATTTGCCAAAAAAAGCCTGCTTGAATTTGAAAAAGGAATCAATGTTATAGTTGGTCCAAACGGCAGCGGCAAGAGCAATATCACAGATGCAATTTCATGGGTTCTGGGGGAGCAGAGCGCAAAATCCTTAAGGGGTACCTCCATGGAAGACGTAATATTTAAAAGCAAAAATGAAGAGCTTTCCATAGCTGATGTCTCGATTATTTTTGACAATAAGGATAAATTTCTTCCTCTTGAATTCAATGAAGTTAAGATTACAAGAAGAGTTTTTCAGAAGGGGGGAAGTGAATATTTTATAAATTCGACCCCTTCAAGATTGATGGACATACTTGACCTGACATCAGAACGGGGTATAGGCAGAGGATTGTATACAATAGTTAATCAGGGCCAGATAGATGAGATTACGCTTATCAAACCCCTTGAGAGAAAAATCATTATTGATGAAATTCTGGGTATAGCAAAACACAAGCAAAGAAGGCTGCTGTCAAAAAATAAGCTTGCAAAAGTTACATCGGACATCGAAAGAATATCTGACCTTATGCTTGAAGTTAAAAGGACAATGGATCCCCTTGAAATAGAATCAAAAAAAGCCCGTAAATATTTTGAAATATTAAATATTTTAAAAAATGAAGAAATGTCTCTGTTCATTTCAGAGCTCAATGATTTGAACCTGGCCTGGGAACTGGAAAATGAAAGAGCCATCAAGCTGGATACCGATATTGAAAAAATAAAATTGAAAATTTTAGAAGCAGAAAATGAAAGAACTTTATATGAAAAAAATTTCACGGAAAAAAAGCAGGTATTTGAATCATTAAAAAGCAAAATAGAGAACTACAACAATTTTAAAAACAGATTCGAGAGCAACGAATCCCTTGTTGAAAGCAAGAAAAATATTTTTGCAACACTTGTCAATGTGCTGAACACCCAATATGCAGGCATTAAAAATTCATTGAACCAGATTTCAGACTTACCGGTAATGGAGATAAACGATATTGATGCTGCTGCAATAAAACAAAAAATGGCAGTTTTGAAAGATAAAATCGGTATTTTTTACAAAGACATCTCATCAGCCGTTGGCGACAGAAAAATACCTGAAAGCATCGAAAGCCAATTTCATAACATAATTGATGAAATAGACGCAATCGAAGAATATCTGGAAAAGAACCTGAACAGCCGGAAAATAGAAACTGGCAGCATCAGCAGGACTGATTACCGGAAAAGCAGTGCCGGGATAGAAGATCTTAGAAATAAAATCGGGGCCAGGCTTGAACACATAAAAAAAATTCAGAAATACTGTATTGAAAAAATAAATCAGTCTGAAAATTTTTTAAATGTCATGCTTAATTTGAATAACAGAATCGAGCAGATAAGTGCAGATATTTACTCCGGATTTGATGAAATTATTACCGAAATCAACAGTTATAATTCAAAAACGAGTGATTTTATAAAAAAAATAAATGATCTTGGCCTTCAAAGGCAGGGTCTGGAAAATGAGCATTATAAAACCGGGTTTCAGAAAGAACAGATTAAAGAAAAAGTAAAGATACTTACCGAAGAGGTTACTGAAACATATAACCTTCCTGTCGAATTTATTTTTAAAAACTTCAACGCTTCGGAAAATAAAGACAAATCAAAAAAAACTGTCAGACTCCTGAAAAATGAACTCAAGGATTATGGCAGCGTAAATCCAAATGCCACAACAGAATATCAGATTCTTAAAGAAAGGTTTAATTTTCTTGAGACCCAGAAGGAAGATCTTTCCGAAAGCAGAAAAAAACTGGATTTTCTAATACTGGAAATAAGTAAGAAAATTGATGATGCCTTCAATTCGAAATTTGAGGAAATCAACACATATTTTAAAATGTATTTCAAACTTCTCTTTCCGCTGGGTAAAGGGGAGCTGACCCTTCAGGACCTGGAAATAGACGGCGAAAAAGATTTTGGAATAGAGTTGAGGGTTGATATAGGAAACAGTAAAACCGTCCCGATTTCACTTCTTTCCGGTGGTGAAAAGGCCCTGGTGTCCATTGCTTTCCTTTTTGCTGTTTTTTCCACCAATTATTCACCTTTCTATGTTTTTGACGAAATAGACGCTTCGCTTGATGACATGAATTTAAACAGGTTTGTATCACTTGTAAAAAAATTCTCAGACGGCAGGCAGATTATAATTATCACCCATCAGAAAAAGACAATGGAAATAGCAGATGCAATATACGGGGTAACAATGCAATCCAGCGGTTTTTCAAAGGTGGTCTCAGAGAAAGTTAACAGGGCCTATGCAGAAATTAATTAAAAATTTAAATTTTTTATGGAATAAATTCAGGAAAAACAACGAAAAATTCTGGGCCGAGATAGAGGAACAGTTTATTTTAAATGATATAAGCGCATTGACTGCTGAAGAGATCATCAGGGATGTAAGAAATAAATCTATTGGCGAAAACATAAATGATGCAGAGTTGCTGAAAAATCTCTTAAGAAATAAAATAATCAGCATACTTTCGGAAAATACAAACATTATGAGGAGTGGGGACACTCCGTATATTAAAGAATCCGTTAAAGGTAGAGAATCAGCTTCAATCTGGATGATTGTGGGTGTCAATGGTGTGGGAAAGACATCCAGCATTGCCAAGCTTGCCAGGATGTTCAAATCAGAAGGGAAAAAGGTTCTTTTAACGGCTGCAGATACTTTCAGGGCTGCGGCTTTCGAGCAGATTGATCATTTTGCCGGTCTTCTTGACATACCTGTTGTGCACCATCAGAGGTATTCTGATCCGGGGGCTGTGGTGTTTGACAGCATTGAAAAAGCTGCCGCAGGTAAATTTGATATAGTCTTAATTGATACCGCAGGAAGAATGCATACTGCCGCCAATCTTATGGAAGAGCTTAAAAAAATAAAAAGAGTGATAATAAAAAAAACAGGATCGAAACCGGATGAAATTTTAATGGCAGTTGATTCGACGACCGGGCAGAACTCCATGAGCCAGACATCTGCCTTCCATGAAGCGTTAGGTCTTACGGGTCTGATCCTGACCAAGACCGACGGGACATCAAGAGGCGGAATTGTCATCACAATTATGAATGAGCTTGGAGTTCCTGTAAAATATATAACAAACGGGGAAAAACTGGAGAATATCGAACCATTTGATCCCATTATATTTACAGATAGAATTATAAACTGACAGTGAAAGTAAATCAGAGAAAATGTTTGAATTATTGACTTCAAAATTTGAGGACCTTTTTTACAGAATCAGAAACCGCGGAAAACTGAGCCCGCAGGATCTTGACAATGCATTAAGGGAGATCAGGCTGGCATTGCTTGAGGCAGACGTCAATTTTAAAGTAGTTAAAGAGTTTCTGGACAGCATCAGGGCAAAAGCCCTTGGACAGAACATTCTTGAGAGCCTGACCCCGGGGCAGCAGGTAGTAAAAATAGTCAACGAAGAAATTATCGGACTTCTTGGACAAAGCAATTCCGAAATTAATTTTTCGGGCAGGCCCCCGACTGTTTTTTTAATGGCAGGCCTGCAGGGTACCGGTAAGACGACCGCAACGGTAAAACTTGCAAACTTCATTAAAAACAGGTACCAGAGAAAAGTTTCGGTCATAGCAGCAGATATTTACAGACCTGCGGCAGTCGTGCAGCTGTCTGATATGGCAAAACAGCATGATATAGAAGTATTCTTCAAACCTGAAGCAGATCCTGTTTCAATTGCTGCTGAGGGCGTTGATTTTTTAAAAAAAAGGGGAAGCGATGTAATTATCATTGATACAGCGGGCCGGCTGCACATTGACAGGGAAATGATGGAGGAAATTAAAAATATAAGGAAAAAAGTGTTTCCGCATCAGATTTATCTTGTGCTTGATGCCATGACCGGACAGGAAGCCGTCAATATAGCCAGGAAGTTTAATGAAGATATTGAATTTGATGGCATTATCCTTACAAAGCTTGATAGTGACGCAAGGGGCGGAGCAGCTTTATCGGTAAACCATGTGACCGGAAAACCGGTCAAATTTATTTCCACAGGCGAGAAAATCGATGAATTTGAACCATTTTATGCTGACAGGATTGCATCAAGAATACTCGGAATGGGTGACGTGCTGACCCTTATCGAAAAGGCTGAAAAAGTAATAGATGAAAAAAAAGCCAGGGAACTGGAAGATAAGATTTTAAAAAATCAGCTTAACTTTGTCGATTTTATCGACCAGATAAAAAGTATACGGAAAATGGGCTCCCTGGACAAAATACTTGGCATGCTTCCTGTAAAAAATAAAAGTAAAGTTTTTTCCGGAATCAATATAGATGACAGCCAGATCAGCAGGATTGAAGCAATAATCAATTCTATGACCATGCAAGAGAAGTTAAAACCCTATATAATTAACGGAAGCAGAAAGAAAAGAATAGCAGCCGGAAGCGGAACTTCTGTAAACGATGTAAACAAGCTTTTAAAACAGTTTTCGACGGCACAGCAGACATTGAAACAGTTTTCAAGATCCGGAAAAAACTTTTCCCTGCCGTTTAATTTCCCCTAAAAGGAATTTATAAAGATTTCATAAAAAGTATTATGATGTATGTAAAATAAAAAAATTAAGAATTATATAAAAAAATTTTGCAAGTTTTCTATAAAAATATATAATTTACACTAATAAAAAAATTGAATTACAGTTAATTCTAGAATGCAGGAGGTTTTTCGTTGAGCGTAAAGATAAGACTTACCAGGGTTGGGTCTAAAAAGCAGCCGTATTACAGAATTGTTGTCGCAGACAGCAAATCACCCCGGGATGGAAGGTTCATTGAAAATATTGGAACTTATGATCCTAAAACAGAACCATCTAATATTGCACTGGATAAAGAAAAGGCACTGGATTGGCTAAAAAAAGGTGCACAACCTAGCAATACTGTTAAAAAAATTTTTGAAGTTGTTAAATTACAACAGTAGTCATTACTAAAAACGGAGGTAAATAGTGAAAGAACTGCTAGAGTATATGGTGAAGGAGTTAGTTGATAATCCGGAAGAGGTTCAAATTACAGAAGAGCCGGAAGGTGATAAAACAGTTATCTTTAAACTGCACGTTTCCGAAAGTGATCTTGGAAAAGTAATTGGCAAAAAAGGAAGAACCGCCAATGCATTAAGAGTAGTAATGAGAGCTGCTTCTGCAAAAAGGGGTAAATCATCAATTGTAAAAATAGTTGATTGAAAAACTATTTTAACTTTTTATTAAATGCTTCTTGAAATCTCATAAATAAAAGACATAATTAAAATTATGTCAGAAGAGCTTTATACGAGAGCAATCGGGATAATCGGGAAACCTTATGGGCTGAATGGTTATTTATATGTCCAGCTTTTTACCGGTTATCCCGATTCTTTTAACAAAAAAGACTCAGTTTACCTGGATGAACGGTGCACAATAAAAATGACCATTCAGAATTTTAAAAACCTTACTCTCAGGGACGGGAAAAAAAGGATTTTATGGAAATTTTCAGGTGTCGATTCCAAAGAAGCTGCAGGAAATTTAAGAAACTCCGTTGTTTTCAGGCACTTTTCAAACCAGCCAAAACTTAAAAAAAATACATACTGGCTTGATGACCTTATAAAATCTGAAGTTTTTTTACCCCGGAATATTTTTTTTGGTGAGGTTACCGATGTTGAAAACATTGCAAACAACGATAACCTTATTATAAAAAAAATTAGAGATGGAAAAACCGAAATAGTGCCCATGACTGACGAGTATATAGATAATATAGACATAAAGGCCCGAAAAATCTTTTTAAAAAAAATACCTGAATATATCTAAAAAAAATGCTGACGATCGATGTAATAACCATATTTCCTAAATTTTTTACAGTAATATCAGAATTTGGAGTGGTCAGGGAGGGCCTTGACAAAAACCTTTTTGCTTTAAATTTTCATGACCTTCGTGATTTCTCCAAGGACAGGCACAGAAAGGTGGATGACAGGCCATATGGTGGCGGTCCGGGGATGGTTCTGTCGGTACAGCCGATTGATGATGCCGTCACTTTTATAAGGAACAAAAGAAGTATTAAAAAATCTGATTCTCAAAAGGTGGTATTACTTTCACCTGCAGGAATCAAGCTTAACCAGGGTCTTTTGAAAGGTCTGTCATTACTTGAAAACATCATTTTAATCTGCGGGAGATATGAAGGAGTTGACGAGAGAGTAAAGACACTTGCAGCGGATATGGAAATTTCCATTGGCGATTTCATACTTACCGGCGGTGAGATTCCTGCTATGGTGATAATCGACGGTATCGCAAGGCTGATAGAAGGTGTCGTCGGAAACTGCCTGTCTATTGAATACGAGTCATTCCAGAACAATCTTCTGGATTATCCCCATTATACAAGACCTGAAATATACAGGGATCTGAAAGTGCCGGATGTTTTACTCGGGGGCAATCATAAAGAGATTGAAAAATGGAGAAAAGAAATGTCTGAAGAAATAACAAGAAAAAATCGCCCCGATTTAATTGACAAATAGGTTAAATTTAATTATAGTTTCTTAGTTATTTTTTTACTTTAGCGGTATTTTTTTTAAAATATCCATATTTAAGTTCAGTTTATAAAAAATTATTTTTTGGAGCTCAGTATGAACACGCTAGATAAAGTTGAAAACAAATATTTAAAAAATGATCTTCCGGTATTCAAACCAGGCGACAAGGTGAAGGTCAATGTAAAAATCCGCGAAGAAAACAAGGAAAGAGTTCAGACTTTTGAAGGAATAGTCATTAAAATGCAGGGAAGCGGAATCAATAAAACTTTTACGGTCAGAAAGATCTCTTTTAATATAGGTGTGGAAAGAACTTTCCTCGTAAATTCACCAATGATCCAGTCTATCGAAAAAATTAATTCAGGAATCGTAAGAAGAGCCAAACTTTATTACCTCAGAAAAAAAATAGGTAAAAAAGCCAAAATTGAATTCGAAAAATAAAAAGAGTATCTTACGCGAATTCTTAAGCTATCTAATTGTTGCAATTGCAGGAGCTTTGTTCGCGATATCCGTACGAATTTTCATTATAGAACCTTACATTGTACCCACCCCGTCAATGGCCCCGACATTGCTTGTCAGCGACAGAGTAATAGTAAATAAGCTCCAGTATAAATTCACAGAAATATCACGAGGGGATATAGTTGCCATCTACCTTCCGGAGGAAGATAAGGATCTTGTAAAAAGGGTAATAGGTTTGCCCGGAGAAGAGATAAACCTTACAGATAATGGTGAAATCTATATAGACGGAGAAAAGCTGAACGAACCTTATATTTCTGAGAATGTTGAGCCTTATTATAACAACGAATTCTTTGAACTTGACCCGGACCAGTATTTTTTAATGGGGGACAACAGGAATAACAGCTCAGACAGCAGGGTTTTTGGTCCGGTAAAGAGCAGTCTGATTTTTGGCAAAGTGTTTTTTATATATGGGCCATTTTCAAGAATCGGCACCGTCAATTAAGAGACTCGGTAAAAAATGAATTTACCGGAGATAAAAAGGCTTATAAACATGTGTGCCTTTGAGGATGAACTCTTTTGCTGTGGTTTTGAAAGAATTGCAGGAGCGGATGAGGTCGGAAGAGGAAGCCTTGCAGGGCCGATAGTTGCTGCAGCAGTGATAATGGACAGAAAGAAAATATTTATTGAAAACCTAAATGATTCAAAAAAAATCCCCGAAAAGAACCGTAAAAAAATCTTCAGAAAAATTATAAAATCATGCAGATGCTGGTCGGTGGCAAAGGTTCCTTCAAGCATTATAGACCGCATTTCTCTCGGAAATGCCAACAGACTGGTAATAAAAAAAGCAATAAACGGTTTAAAAATGAAACCCGATATCGTTATGACAGATGCTTTTGATATAAATATGCAAAAGTTTGATATTCCGGTAATACCGATTATCAATGGAGATGAATTAAGTTCAAGCATTGCTGCGGCTTCAGTCATTGCCAAGGTTTTCAGAGACAAAATCATGCTTAAAATGTCAAGAATATATCCCCAGTATGACTTTATCCATAACAAAGGTTATGGGACGGGAAAACATCTTATCAGCATTCAAAGGCATGGACCCTCAAAAATCCACAGAATATCCTTTAAGAATTTCAGCTGTTAAATCATGAATTCGAAGCAATTAACCGGTATCCTTGGAGAAATGGCAGCGGCCGGCTACCTGAAAAGGACCGGGTACTCAATACTCGGAAAAAATTACAGGTGCATTTTCGGAGAGATAGATATTATAGCCCTTAAGGAAAAAACAATTCATTTCATTGAGGTTAAGACACGGAAAAGCATTGAATTTGGCGAACCCTCAGAATCAATTGATTTTTTTAAGCTCGAGAAAATAAAAAAATGCGCCTGGCACTACCTTTTTAGCAATAACTGCCCGGATCACCAGGTTGCTTTCGATGCTGTTTTAATAATCAGGCAGAAAAACAGAACATCAATAGAATTCATAGAAGATATTATCCGGTAATTAAGAAATATTTCATATACTGTTCTGCATATAAATACATTTGACTAATGATATAATTATATATATAATTGTTTTATGTTTTTCAAATTAGCCAGTTTTGCGCTTGCCGGTATTGATGCAATCGAAATATCGGTTGAAATCCATATTTCAAACGGACTTCCGTCATTCACAATTGTGGGACTTCCTGATAAAGCAGTAAATGAATCCAGGCAAAGGGTACGCGCGGCAATAATAAACAGCGGGTATAAATTTCCACAAAAGAAAATTATCGTGAACCTGTCGCCGGCAGACATAAAAAAAGAGGGTGTATTTTATGATTTACCGGTGGCAATTGCCATCATTGCAGCAAGTTCCCAGATCCCTGAACTCAATATGGATATAATATCGAAGTCAGGTTTTATCGGAGAACTTTCACTTGACGGACAGATTAAACCGGTAAGAGGAATAATTTCCATGGCTGAGAGATGCAGAGATATCAAAAATAAGTATTTTTTCATACCCGGATCAAATATTTTCCAGGCACAATGCATAAAAGATATATGCATTGTAAAATGTGAAAATCTGAAACAGATTTTAAAAATGGTTTCAGACATAGATGCACTTAAAGAAAATCTATCCGGCCACAGCACTAAAGAAGAATCGAATTGCCTGAATCCGGATAAATCTTATGATGAATATGATGTGGATTTTTCTGAAATAAAAGGGCAGTTAAAAGCAAAAAGAGCCGCAGAAATAGCAGCTTCCGGGTTCCATAATCTTATTTTTGTAGGCCCACCCGGAGCGGGAAAGTCAATGCTTGCCCGCAGGATTGTTACAATAATGCCGCCTCTTTCCGCAGACGAAAGTATTGAAGTTACAAAAATTTACAGCCTTAATAAAAAATTCGGCGAAAATCTTATAAAATCAAGGCCATTCAGAAATCCCCACCATACTGTATCAAGGGCGGGCCTTATAGGCGGAGGCCTGCTGCCAAAACCAGGTGAAATAAGCCTTTCACATAGAGGAATTTTATTTCTGGATGAGTTTTCACAGTTTCCGCGATGCCTGATAGAGGATCTCAGGCAGCCGGTGGAAAACAGGTGCATTGTCATTTCGAGAAATAATTCATTTTATAATTATCCTTGTAATTTTATGCTTATTATTGCGACCAATCCATGCAATTGCGGCTATTTCATGGATAATTCGAAAAAATGCCGATGCAGCATAAAAGAAATTGAAAATTTCTGGAAAAATTTATCCGGTCCCGTTATGGACAGGATAGACATGAGGGTAAATGTTGCCCGGCTGAAAGATGAGGATATATTCTCAAAGACAGCAGGGGAGGATTCATTGACAATAAAAACCAGAGTGAGTGACTGCCATAAAATTCAGAAAATACGGTATGCAAAAACAGGCACCAATTACAACTCCGAAGCCGGATTGAAGCTTATCTATTCATGGATTGAAAAAAGCAAAGAAATAAAAAAAATAATGCCGGCCCTGTTTAATACCTATCATCTGTCAGGCAGGGCGTTTTTCAGCCTTATAAAAGTTTCCAGAACCATCGCAGACATGGAAAATAAGGAAGACATTGAAACAAAACATCTGATGGAGGCAATAAATTACCGGGTATGCTCATATAATGGAAAGTTCTAAAATTTCCGGCAGTTTAAATGAATACATCTTATATATTATTCACTTTTGTAAAGTCAGAAACACGGTTTTCTATGAAAAATACAAAAATTTTAATTTCTGTATTGAAAAAACTGTAAATTTTTTTTTGGGAAATAAAAGCCTGAACTGCCAGTTAAAATTATCCGGCAGTTATCCGGATGATTTTTTCAACATGAAAAGTTCACTTGAAAAAAACGGTATCAGGATGATAAACATATCGGATTCATATTATCCGCCGTTTTTAAAACTGATATACAATCCTCCTGTTCTTCTTTTTTGTAAAGGCGATAAAATCAATCAAACAATAAATTACATATCAATCGTAGGGACAAGGAAAAACTCAGTATACGGCAGAGATGCCGCCATATATTTTTCGGGTGAATTGTCAAAACTTGGTATAACCATCGTAAGCGGAATGGCCGCAGGAATTGATGCAATAGCCCATTGTGCTGCTCTTAAATATAAAGGTGGGACCTGTGGCGTAATGGGCAGCGGAATCGATGTGGTATATCCTCCGGAAAACAGAAAGCTTTTTAGTGAAATTCCTGAAAACGGTTCGGTAATTTCAGAATTTCCGCCTGGCACCCCTCCGCTTAAAAGCAACTTTCCGGCAAGAAACAGGATAATAAGCGGTTTTTCAATGGCCACAATCGTAATAGAAGCTCCCGAAAAAAGCGGCGCTCTTATAACGGCGGAATTTGCTCTGGACCAGAACCGTGAAGTTTTCGCTGTGCCGGGAAACATCTTCAGCACGGAAAGTGCAGGCTGCAACAACCTGATAAAAAACGGCGCGCGGCCCGCAACTTCAATTGATGACATACTCTCAGAAATTACACAGTTTCTAAGATCCGATGAACCCGGGAGCCTCTCTTCCTCTTTTAACGGCATGCACTGCACTCTGAAAAAAACGAAAAAAAATTTAAAAATCAGCCCTCCGTATTTAACAGAGGAGCAGGAGATTCTTTTTAAAATTATCGGATACAACCCCGTGAATATTGATTTACTGATCGAAACTTCAAAATTAAGCATAAATAAAGTGCTTCAGGCCATATCGGAACTTCAGATTAAAAATCTAATTGTTGAAAAAAGTTTAAATCATTTTGCAAGAGTATGTTAAAATTAAACTGCAGGTTAAAATAATTTTACTAAAGGGGAAACAATGCCATTGTTCAGAAAAAAAATTGAAAAACCTAAAAGTGTTTTAGGTTATGCATTATTCAGGTACGACAATATTATTAATAAAAACCTTAAATCTTTATTCGATACGATAAAGAAAAATAATTATCCAAATTCAAGGAATGTCATTAAGATACTGGATGGCACATTTATGTCTTTTGATTCAATACTTGAAGATATATCAGTTGAAAATTTCAAAACAGACTACAGGTCAGATAAAATCAGATACATCCTTTCCGGTATGATTGAAAAAGTAAAATCATATCTGGCGGAACTTGCAAAAAACAACTTTGAATTGAACCCTTCTTTTATTCCGGGTTCTGATTTTTTAAATGAGCTTAAAGAAACCAGGGATCTTGTACGGAAAAAGATGAGAGATGTTGAGAGCGATTATTCCTGATACATGTTTATAAATAAATACAATTGCCGCATACCTGTCAAATGAGTTTAAAAGACAGTTTCAACCTGTACTTGAAATATATAAAATTCGAAAAGAATCTTGCAGAAAACACGATTAGTTCCTACAGAAAAGATATAGGGCAATTTCTCTCGTATATTACAAAATTTGCTGAAAAAAAAATCATAAATCTCTCAAGCTTCAGGGGTTACATGAAATATATCAGCAAATTCAATTACTCCAACAGCACGCTTATCAGGAAATATTCATCACTATCCGGTTATTTTAAATTTCTTGAAATTAACAATTATATAAAATACCCTTTGAGCCAGTTCATAATGTCTCCAAAGAAACGTACGGCACTTTACACTTTTCTTTCACAATCCGAAATGTCAGCATTTCTCGAAAAAACCGATACCTCCGGGCCTTCCGGAATAAGAAACCGCGCAATAATTGAATTTCTTTATTCCACCGGTGCAAGGGTTAGCGAAGCGGAATCCTTAAAGATGAGTGACCTGAATTTAGAAAAACAGGAAGCCACTGTATTCGGAAAAGGAAGAAAATACCGAACAGTATATCTCGGTTCAGATGCAGTTGAATGGCTGGAAAGATATCTTTCGGTAAGGAAGGAAATAATATCAGGTTCAAAAACTTCACAGGGAAAAATGGGCAAACTGAAAAGCGGAGGTTTGCAGACATCGTGTGATTCTGTTTTTATAAATAAATTTGGCCGGAAGCTGTCCCAGAGAAGCATAAGAAATATAATAAAACAGTCCCTTAAATTCTCAGGCATCGATAAAAAAATAAGCCCCCATAAAATAAGACATACTTTTGCAACCCACCTTTTACAGGAAGGCGCCGGCATTCGTGAAATTCAGATGCTTCTAGGACACTCCAGCATCTCGACAACACAAATTTATACCCATTTAAATATAAAAAAATTGAAAAAAGATTTTGAAAAGTATCATCCGAGAGCGAAATAGGGCCTCGGGCATCCAAAATTTTACTAGAGCAGCAAAAAAACTTTAAGGGCCGGGACATGTATTTAATGGCATTATTAGCATATAAATAATATGTGATAAAAAATACAGGCCATGATGGGTTATGAGGAAAACAATTTGAAGGTTCTCTCAATACTTTACTATTTGCTCTAAATATTATATTATGCTAAACTTTAACGTTGAAATTCACACATCACTTTCAGCAAATGGTGTCTGCATATAGTTAATAGTGATGGAGGTAAAAACCATATATTACGGAGGAAAACAAATGGAAAATGTTGTCAGCATGAAACAGCTCCTGGAAGTAGGAGTGCACTTCGGTCATCAAACCCGCAGGTGGAACCCCAAAATGAAAAGATATATATATTCTGAAAAAAACGGAATATATATAATTGATCTTCAGCAAACTCTTCAGTTACTGCTTGAAGCTTATGAACATGTCAGAAGCGTTGCAGCCGGAGGAGGTACGGTCCTTTTTGTTGGCACAAAAAAACAGATTCAGGACATTATTGAAACAAACGCCAGGGACTGTGAAATGCCTTATGTCAGAAACAGATGGCTTGGCGGAACATTAACCAATTTCAAGACAATAAGTTCGAGGCTCAAAAGAATTACCGAAATCGAAGAAATGGAAAAATCAGGAATGTTTGAAATGCTTCCAAAAACGGAGGTGCTTCAGATCAGGAAAGAATATGAAAAGCTTCTTTACAACATAGGCGGAGTGAGGCAGATGACCAGACTGCCTGACCTTCTTTATGTAATTGACCCGCATAAGGAATCAATTGCAGTTGAAGAAGCAAGGAAATTGAATATACCTATAGTCGGGATAGTTGATACAAACTGCGATCCTGACAAAGTCGACTTTGTGATTCCCGGTAACGATGATGCAATAAGATCCTGCAACCTTATAACATCGATTATCTGCAACGCTGTAAAAGAAGGCAGGCCTGCATCTTTAAAAGCATCAGAAACCCCGGAAAAAGCTCCGGAAAAGCCAGGTACTGCTGCAGCAGGCACACCAGAAGAAATTATCCTGGAAGGCGAAGAAAGTTATGAAGACGAAACGCTTGATGAAGATTTTGAAAATAACTAGTCTTTAAAGTTTTATTTTTTTTAGGAGGAACAATGGAAATATCTGCTGAAATGGTTAAAAAATTAAGGGAAAAAAGCGGAGTGGGCATGATGGATTGCAAAAGGGCCCTTACTGAGTGCAACGGGGATTTTAATAAAGCAGGTGAATATTTAAGGGAAAAAGGTCTTGATAAAGCTGCAAAAAAAGCATCCAGACCCACAAAGGAAGGTATACTGGACAGCTACATCCATTTGGGCTCAAAAATAGGTGTAATAATGGAGATAAACTGCGAGACAGATTTCGTTGCCAGAAACGAGATGTTTAAGGATCTTGCGCATAATATCCTGTTGCACATTGCTGCTTCTGCCCCGATTTATGTATCCAAAGAGGAAATTCCCCAGGATGTAATCGAAAAAGAAAAGGATATTTACAGAAAACAGGCACTTAACGAGGGTAAGCCTGCAAATATTGTCGACAAAATTGCCGAAGGAAAAATAACAAAATATTATCAGGAAGTCTGCCTTCTGGAACAGTTTTATGTTAAAAATAATGATATCACGATAAAAGAACTTTTAAATGATTATATAGCCAAAATTGGTGAAAACCTGGTAATAAAAAGATTTGTAAGGTGGGTTCTGGGCGAAACAAGCAAAGAGGATTAAATGACCGGCTCAAAGGAGATACCCAAATTTAAAAGGATCCTTTTAAAAATCAGCGGTGAGGCTCTGATCGGTAAATCTGATTATGGAATTGATCCAGGAATAATGAACAATATTGCAAACCAGATAAGAGAGGTCTGGGAGCTTGGTGTGGAAACTGCAATAGTTATAGGCGGCGGAAATTTCTGGCGCGGTGCTGCAGCAAGTGCAAACGGTATGGACAGAACAACTGCCGATCATATCGGAATGCTGGCAACCGTAATGAATGCAATCGGACTTCAGGATGCTCTTGAAAAGAAGGGTGTCAGTACAAGGGTGCAAAGCTCAATAAGCATGCAGGAAATAGCCGAGCCCTTTATAAGAAGACGGGCGGTGCGGCATCTTGAAAAGAAGAGAGTCGTCATTTTTGCAGGAGGAACAGGAAATCCTTATTTTTCAACCGACACAGCTGCAGCTTTGCGTGCACTTGAAATTAATTCTGAAATACTCTTTAAAGCAACCAAGGTTGATGGGGTATACGATAAGGATCCGAAAAAATACCGGGATGCAGTAATGTTTGATGAACTTACATTTATGGAAGTTCTTGACAAAGATTTAAAGATACTGGATTCAACTGCCACCTCTCTTTGCATGGAAAACAATCTGCCTATTGTGGTTTTTGACCTTACAAAGGATGGCAATATAAAGAATGTCGTGCTTGGTAAAAAAATCGGAACTTTAGTTAAGAAGGGATGATTAAAATGAAAGACCTGCTTTTAAGTGAATGTGAAAAAAGAATGAAACTGGCTGTAGAAAATATGCAGCATGAGTTTAATACCATAAGGACCGGAAGGGCTTCGGCAACTCTTCTTGACAGGATTTTTATTGACTATTACGGTGCACGGACCCAGCTAAAACATGTTTCAAACATCAGTATCCCGGAACCCAGGACAATTGTTATCAATCCATATGAATCAAAGTTTATAAAGGAGATAGAAAAACAGATACTGTCTTCAGATTTAAGCATTAATCCCAGCAATGACGGTAAAGTCATTCGGCTCCATATTCCTCCCCTTAATGAAGAGCGAAGGCATGAGCTTGTAAGGCTCATTAAAAAAATGGCCGAAGACGGAAGGATTTCAATCAGAAACATAAGAAGAGATATAAATGATGAGCTTAAAAAGCTTGAAACTTCAAAAGAAATCACAAAAGATGACCTGGAGGAATACCATAAAAAAACCCAGGATTTAACCGACAGGTACATTGAAAAAATCAATGAGGCACTTGTTTTAAAAGAAAAGGAAATCATGGAAGTGTAGGTATAATCAATTTGAAAGTTCTTTTGAAGCATTTTACTTCATCCGGCACTTCTTTTAAAACCGCAAAGATTGAAAAACTTAAAAAGAGCAATATCCCGTGCCATATAGCAATTATTATGGATGGGAGCGGCAGGTGGGCCGAAAAAAGAAATCTTCCCAGGATTTTCGGACATAAAAGAGGCGCTGAAATTCTGCGGGAAATAGTCATTGCCAGCAAAGATGCCGGTGTCAAATTTCTTACGGTATTTTCTTTCTCAACCGAAAACTGGAACAGGCCAAAGGATGAGGTTGATGGTTTAATGATCCTTTTTGCAGAGGTATTGAACAGGGAACTCCCCGGACTCATGAAAAACGATGTGAAGCTAAATTTACTGGGAAGGTCTGAAGGCATTCCAAAAAATGTTCTTGAAATTTTCAGAAATGCAGAAAATGAAACTGCAGGCAACAGTTCTCTTGTTTTTAACGTTGCTTTCAATTACGGTTCAAGACAGGAAATTTTTGAAGCTGCGGTTAAATTCTGCAAAAAAATACATCCTTCTTCTTCAAATATTGAAAACGCCGGTATAGACAGTTTTCCTGAGAATTTATACACTGGAAATATGCCTGATCCTGACCTTTTGATAAGAACAAGCGGTGAATACAGGTTGAGCAATTTTCTTCTCTGGCAGCTGGCATATACCGAACTTTATTTCACCAGAACATTGTGGCCCGATTTTTCGGTCCGGCACTTTTTCAGAGCAATTGAATCCTATCAAAAAAGAACGAGAAGATTTGGCAGAATATGATTGTTTTACAGTATTTGCTTGCAATAGCTGGTTTTTCCCTGATTATACTTGTGCATGAATTCGGGCATTTCATTTTTGCAAAAATATTCGGGATTCATGTTACGGAATTTTTTATAGGATTTGGCCCCAAAATTCTAAAATTCAAAAAAAAGGAAAAAGGCACCTTATATGGAATCAGTGCTATTCCGCTGGGGGGATATAATAAAATACTGGGCTTTGACAGAAGTGAAAAGGTTCCCGAAGAGCTGAAATCCAGGGTTTTTTATGACAAAGCATTTATTAAAAAATTTCTCGTCATAAGCGGTGGCGGAATATTTAATATTGTAATTGCATATATACTGATAGCTATTTTTCTTTCAATGGGTGTTTTTACCCCCACCACGGTAATCGATTATATAGAGCCTGG
>Ga0233425_10006156_pt1 | contig 18126 bp, 19 predicted proteins | sample Watercolumn_Towu_2_FD_181712 | JGI IMG/M metagenome (GOLD analysis project Ga0233425, IMG submission 181712) | Freshwater microbial communities from Lake Towuti, South Sulawesi, Indonesia - Watercolumn_Towuti2014_140_MG | ecosystem: Environmental > Aquatic > Freshwater > Lake | place... | reverse complement strand
GCCGAAGCAGGGCAGTTCCGCCAAACCCTGCCGGATGTAGCCCTCCGTGCCGTAGGGCCCCGGTTCGCCGGCGAGCCGCGTGCCCTCGGCCGAGAACATCTCGACATTGGCACCCTCGCGCGAGAGCAGCGGCTTGCGCACGAAGGCGCCCAGGCTCGCGCAGGCAGGATCGCCCTCGAAATAGGCCGGCAGCAGATTCGGATGGCCCGGTTCGCGGGCCCAGAGATGAGCGAGCAGGCCCTTGTTCGAGAGCACCATCTTCCAGGGCGGTTCGAGGAAGCGCGTCGGCGCGGCCGCGACCGCAGGGCCGAACGCATCCTGAAACGCCCACTCCCACGGATAGAGCTTGAACAGGCCGGCGAAGGGTCGCTCGTCCGGGCCGCAGAAGGCGCCGTCCGCGCGCAGGCCGATCTGGCCGAGGTCGAGCAGGATCGTCTCGCAGCCGGCCTGCACCGCGCAGTCCTGAAGGTAGCCGGCGGTGCCGAGGTCCTCCGGGCCGCTCGTGTCGGCGGCGAAGGCGAACAGGCCCGACGGCGCGATCTCCCCCAGCCGCGCGATCAGCCGCTCGTGAACCGCATTGAACTGGTCGCTGCCCGCGGGCAGGCGCCCCTCCGCCAGCCCCTGTTCGAGCCAGAGCCATTGGAACACAGCGGTCTCGTAGAGTGCGGTGGGCGTGTCCGCGTTGTATTCGAGGAGCTTGGCCGGGCCCGAGCCGCCATAGGAGAAGTCGAGGCGCCCGTAGAGGCTCGGATCGCCCCGGCGCCAGCTCGCCCGCACGGTGTCCCGGACCGGTTCGGGAATGGCGAGCGAGGCCAGGATGCGCTCGTCCTCCACCGCGTCGGCGGCGAAGGCGAGGCAGAGGGCGTGCAGCTCCGCGCTCGGCGCCTCGATCACCTCCTCGATCTCCGTGAGCGTGAAGGCGTAGGCGTGGCTCTCGTCCCAGTAGGGGGCGCCGTCGATGGTGTGGAAGGCGAAGCCTGCCTCCCGTGCGATCTCCCGCCAGCCCGGCCGCTCTCCGCAGGCGAAGCGGCGCATCAGCTGCTGCCGAAGGAGGAGAAGCTCTTGCCGCTCCCGCCGAAGCCGCCGAAAGAGGTCGCCTTCGCCGCGGCGGGCTTGAGCTTGGCCGAGGAGGCGTGGCCTCCGCTCCCGGTCGAGACCTTGCCGCCCGACCCGGTGCAGTAACTTCCATCATGACCGCCGTGACCCTGGCGGTGCTCGTAGACGGGCTCGGGCGTCACCCAGTCGGCGGCGCGGCGCCCGAGCAGGTATCCGGCCATGCGGGGAACGAATTGCGTCGGCGCATTCGGATCGGGCAGGCAGTGCGACGTCCCGTGATGCCCCTCGCACTCCGTCGATGAGCCGTAATGCGGTGCGGTCGAGGGATAGGCGGCCCGGGCGGTGGCATAGTCGCTGCGGCACTCGTCCGCCGGGCGGATGCCGTCGGCGGCACAGGTCGCCGCGTCGAGGTAGACGAGGACATCCTTGGACGGCGCGGTCCGGTCGAGAGAGCCGAGGCCGAGTGCGGCGAGGCCCGCGCTCGCCACCAGCACCGTCGAGACGGTCTGCGAGCGCTTGCTCGCACTCCTGTCGGGCGGTGAAACGGCCGGAGCCGGCTCGGCCGGCCTGCGCCGCCCGAAATCGGCCTGAGCCTCGCGGTCGTCCGCCACGGCGTCAGTAGCTCATGCAGGCGGCGTTCACGAGGCCGCCCGCCAGGGAGGCGGCTCCGAGCAGGACCGCGGGCGCGGTCTCGCCCTCGTCGATGCGCCGCGACAGGTTCGGCAGCAACGGCCGCATCAACCAGTAGATCGCGACTTGCACGACCAGCGCGACGAGGCCCCAGACGATGCAGTCGAGGAGCGAGCCGGCGTAGCGCACCGCCGCCGAGAGCGGGATCGAGTAGCCGAGCAGGCTCCCGCCCAGCGCCAGGGCGGCGGCGAGGTTGCCCTCGCGCACCAGGGCGATCTCCCGGTGCGCCGTCGCGGTGAGGTAGGTCACGAGGTAGAGGGCGGTGAGGCCGAGGGAGACGACGAAGTAGGCGAGAAAGGCCGGCAGGCCCGAGATCGTCGTCAACCGGATTCCCTCTCAGGTCAGACCAAGCGGCTCTGCTCGATCGCGGCGGCGATGAAGCCCTTGAACAGCGGGTGCGGCTCGAAGGGGCGCGACTTCAACTCCGGGTGGAACTGCACCCCGATGAACCACGGATGCCCCTCGTGTTCAACCGTCTCGGGCAGGAGACCGTCCGGGGAAGTGCCGGAGAAGCGCAGGCCCTTGGCCTCCAGGCACTCGCGATAGGCCATGTTGACCTCGTAGCGGTGCCGGTGGCGCTCGGAGATCTCGGTCTCGCCGTACATCTGCGCGATCTTGGTCTCCGGGCGCAGCGTCGCCTTGTAGGCGCCGAGCCGCATGGTGCCGCCCAGGTCGCTCTCGGCCGCGCGCCGCTCCAGCTCGTTGCCGCGCATCCATTCGGTGAGCAGGCCGACCACCGGCTCCCGGGTTTCGCCGAACTCCGTCGAGTTCGCGTCCTCGATACCGGCAAGCGAGCGCGCCGCCTCGATCACCGCCATCTGCATGCCGAAGCAGATGCCGAAATACGGGATGTTCCGTTCGCGGGCGTAGCGGGCCGCCCGGATCTTGCCCTCCGCGCCGCGCTGACCGAAGCCGCCGGGCACGAGAATGCCGTGCAAGCCTTCCAGGAACGGCGCCGGGTCCTCGCGCTCGAACACCTCCGCCTCGATCCATTCGAGGTTGACGCGCACGTTGTTGGCGATGCCGCCGTGGGTCAGCGCCTCGGTGAGCGACTTGTAGGCGTCCTTCAGGCCCGTGTACTTGCCGACGATGGCGATGGTGACCTCGCCCTCGGGGTTGCGCACCCGCTCGAGGATGTTCTGCCAGCGTTCGAGCCGCGGCTCGCCCTCGGGCTCCATCTGGAAATGCGCCAGGATCTCCCGGTCGAGCCCCGCCTCGCGGTAGGACAGCGGCACCGCGTAGATCGTGTCGACGTCGCGCGCCTCGATGACGGCGCTCTCCCGCACGTTGCAGAACAGGCCGAGCTTGCGCCGCTCGTCCACGGGGATCGGCCGGTCGCAGCGGCAGAGCAGGATGTCGGGCTGGATGCCGATGGAGCGCAGCTCCTTCACGGAGTGCTGCGTCGGCTTGGTCTTCAGCTCGCCGGCGGACGGGATGTACGGCAGAAGCGTCAGGTGGAGGTAGCAGACGCTGCCGCGCGGACGCTCCTGGCCGATCTGGCGGATCGCCTCGAAGAAGGGCAGGCCCTCGATGTCGCCGACCGTGCCGCCGATCTCGACCAGCACGAAGTCGTAATCGTCGTTTCCATCGAGCACAAACGCCTTGATGGCGTTGGTGACGTGCGGGATCACCTGGATCGTGGCACCGAGATAGTCGCCGCGCCGCTCCTTGGTGATGATGTCGAGATAGATCCGGCCCGTCGTCACGTTGTCGGCGCGCGAGGCCGGCAGGCCGGTGAAGCGCTCGTAATGGCCGAGGTCGAGGTCGGTCTCGGCGCCGTCGTCGGTGACGAAGACCTCGCCGTGCTGGGTCGGGCTCATCGTGCCCGGATCGACGTTGAGATAGGGGTCGAGCTTGCGCAGGCGCACCCGGTAGCCGCGGGCCTGGAGCAGGGCCGCGAGGGCGGCGGAGGCGAGACCCTTGCCGAGGGAGGAAACCACGCCGCCGGTGATGAAGACGTACCGCGTCATGGGCTTTGGTCCATAAAGGGGCTCAAGCGATTCGCCAAACCGCAACGGTTGCCGCACCCCGCCGGCCACACGGGACGCGGCACGGGCGATGCCCCTCGTGCCGTTGAGGAATTCGTCTGTCACAACCTCGCGGCCGATGCGCCGGCCGCAAGGGTCTTATCCGCAGATGGTGCGGCTCGGCGGCACTCAGCGCGATTGCGGTGCGTCCGGCGTGGCGGGCGCGGCCGGCGGCACGCTCGGGGCGGGCGCCGGTGCCGGGGTCGCCGGCGTGGCGGGCGCATCGGTCGGAACCGAGGCCGGCTGGCCACCCTGACCCGCGCCGCCGCGCAGCGTATCGAGGAGGTTGTCCGCGTTGACCGGCTTGTTGGTCGGCTGCGTCTGACCCTGCTGGGTGCCGGCCTCGTCGAGGATCGAGCGGGGCGCGGCGCTGCGATGCGCCATGATCGCCAGGGCGATACTCGTGGTGAAGAACAGGGCCGCCAGGATCGCGGTGGCGCGGGTGAGCGCGTTGGCTTGGCCCCGGCCGGTCATGAAGCCGGAGACGCCGCCGCTCCCGCCGCCGCCGAGCCCGAGCCCGCCCTCCGAGCGCTGCAGCAGCACCACGGCGATGAGCGCCAGCACGATGATGAGGTGGACGACGATGAGGACGGTCTGCATAGCGATTCCGGTGCCCGCTCGCGCGGACGCTGTCGGTGTGCCGAACACTGGTCGCGTGCCAAAGCGGCGCGCCCGCGTATCCGCTGCACGAAGTGGGGGCTCCTACACGGTTTGCCCACCCGCGCCAACCGGCCATCGCGCACTGGAAGCGGGACAGACGCCGCACCGGCAGCGGAGTGGCCGGGAAAACGCGGTGCGCGCATGGTCATCGGGGGGCGGCCCGTGCGAGGAAACGGAGATGAGCGATTTCCAGCACGAAGCCGGGCGGCTCGCCGCCTTCATCGACCGCGCCGACCGCGAGGAGATGGCTGCCATCCAATCCGATCTTCTGCGGATCGCCCTCGAACGGGCCGACCCCGCGGGACGGGCGGGGGCAATGGATGAATTGCAGGCCGCCCTCTCCGACCGGATCCGGCCGGACCAGATGAGCCCGCTGCATCAGGCGTTCTACGTCGCGGTGCTCTCGATGATCGAGCGGACCCGGGAGGCCGTGGCCAAGGCGCCGGCCCGCCGGGACTGACAGCCGACCGGTTCCCGCTCGCATGGCGCCGGAGCGGCAGGCCCTCCTCGTCGTCGATGTCCAGGAGAGCTTTTGCGTGCCGGCGGCGATCGTCGCGGGGATCGCCGCCCTGAGCCGGACGCTGCACACCGTCGCGACCGTCGAGCGGCACGACGAGGCGGTGACGCCCTTCGCGCGGCAGCTCGGCTGGACGCCGCCCCCGAACGAGGCGCCGCTGATCCCCGCCGACCGGGTCTTCGTCAAGCACGGCTACCTGCCGCCGCCCGCGCTGATCGAGCATTTCAGGACGCTCGCCATCGAGCGCGTCCTCGTCTGCGGGGTGCAGGCGGAGACCTGCTGTCTCGCCGCCGGCTTCATGCTGTTCGATGCGGGACTGCAGCCGACCCTGCTCAGATGGCTCAGCGTCGGATCGTCCCTCGACCGCTCGGCCGCTCTCGGCGCCGCGCTCTGGCGCCATCATTTCGGCAGCGTCTGGGACCTCCCCGAGGCGCTCAAGTCGGCACCGGAACCCCTGCCCTAGCCCTCGTAGGCGCGGCAGATCCCCAGGAAATCCTCCGCCACGAGGCTGGCGCCGCCGACGAGCGCGCCGTCGACGTTCTCGACCGCCATCAACTCGCGGGCATTGGCCGGCTTCACCGAGCCGCCATAGAGGATGCGGATCTTGTGCGCCTCCTCGCCGACGAGCTTGTCGAGCATCTCGCGCAGGGAGGCGTGGACCTCGGCGATCTCCTTCGCGGTCGGCGTGCGCCCCGAACCGATCGCCCAGACCGGCTCGTAGGCGATCACCGTGTCTTCGCCGGTGGCGCCCTTCGGCAGGCCGATCGCGAGCTGGGCGCGCACGATGTCGAGCGCCCGGCCCTGCTGGCGCTCCTCCATCGTCTCGCCGACGCAGATGATGCCGCGCAGACCGGCCCGGCGGGCGCCCAAGGCCTTGGCGTGGACGCCGTCATCGGTCTCGTAATGGTAGGCGCGCCGCTCGGAATGGCCGACGATGACGTAGGTCGCGCCGAGATCGGCGAACATCTCCGCCGAGATCGATCCGGTGAAAGCGCCGCTCGGGCGGGCATGCAGGTTCTGGCCGCCGATGGCGACGGGCGAACCGTAGACGGCGGCCACGCAGGAGGAGATCAGCGTCGCCGGCGGGCAGATCAGCACGTCGATCTTGTCCGTGAGCGCGGGCGAGAGGCCGTCGCGGATCGCCTCGACGATCGGAACCGAGGAGCGCAGGCCGTTCATCTTCCAGTTGCCGGCAACCAGCGGACGGCGTCCCTCGCTTGCCATGGCGTCCCGGTTCTCCGTGTCTCGATCCAAGGGCTTCAACGTGTGCGGGGACCTAGCAGAGCAAGCTTAGGCGCGCAAACGACCTGTGCGGCGGTCCCGTCTCCGTTCGGGCGGGCGGAACACATGCCCTTTGCGCCGCCGCCCCGATCGTCTATCGCGGGGCTCGAATGTGGTCCCCCGCCCCCCGCGGGTCGGGGCGGTTTGAAGAAATCTAGGCCCGGGCGTCCGATGCTCCAGTCCATTCGCAGTGCCAGCCAGCATTGGCTCGGCAAGGTCGTGCTGACGGTGATCTTCACCTTCCTGATCGCAGGCGTCGCGATCTTCGGCGTGGAGGAGTTTTTCCGCGGCGGGTCGAGCACGACCGTTGCCACGGTCGGCAAGACGCCGATCTCGGCCGAGGAGGTGCGCACCGCCTACCAGAACCAGCTCCAGCGCTACCAAGCCCAGCTCAAGCGGACGCTGACGCCGGACCAGGCCAGGGCGATGGGCCTGGAGCGGCAGGTTCTGGCGCAGCTCATCACCGAGGCGGCGCTCGACCAGAAGACGCACGATCTCGGGCTCGCCGTCTCCGACGCGGCGGTGCTGCGGGCGATCCAGGAGGAGCCGAGCTTCAAGAACGCCAACGGCAGCTTCGACCGCGTGCTGTTCTTCCAGACGCTCCAGCGGGCGGGCCTGAACGAGGCGATGTTCGTGCGCGAGCAGCGCTCCGTCATCGCCCGCCTGCAGCTGGCCGACGCCATCGTCGCTGAGCCGCCGGTGCCGCAGGCGATGCGCGAGGCGGTCCACCGCTACTCGACCGAGCGCCGCGACGCCGCCGTGCTGACGCTCGCGCCCGCCGCCGCCGGCGAGATCCCCGCCCCGACCGACGAGGAGCTCAAGGCCTACTACGACAACAACAAGGCCTCGTTCCGCGCCCCCGAATATCGCAGCCTCAACCTGCTGGTGCTCGACCCCGCCGCCCTCGCCAAGCCCGACGAGGTGTCCGACGAGGAGGCGCGCAAGGTCTACGACGCCAATCAGAGCCGGTTCGGCCAGGCGGAGCGTCGTACCATCCAGCAGATCAGCTTCCCCGACGAGGCCGCGGCACGCGAGGCGCGAGTCAAGATCGAGAGCGGCGAGACGCCATTCGAGACGGTGGCCGCCGAGCGCGGGCTCGACCCGAAGCAGCTCGATCTCGGCACCCTGACCAAGGCGGAGCTGTTCGATCCGGCGGTGGGCAACGCCGCCTTCGCCCTGGAGCAGGGCAAGGTGAGCGAGCCCGTGAAGGGCCGTTTCGGCACCGTGCTCCTGCGCGTCACGGCGATCGAGCCCGGCACGGTGAAGCCGTTCGACGAGGTGAAGGACGAGATCCGCCGGGAGATCGCGCTGCGGCGGGTTCGCGACGGCGGCTTCGACAAGGTGCAGGACGCGATCGAGGATGCCCGCTCCGCCGCCAAGCCGCTGGCCGAGATCGCCAAGGACCAGGGGCTGGCCCTGCTCAGCATTCCGGCGGTCGATACGCAGGGCAACGATCCGTCCGGCCAGCCGGTCGCCGGCATTCCGGACAAGGAGACCACGCTGCCGGCCGCCTTCCGCGCCGATGTCGGCAACGACACCGAGGTGCTGCGCACCAAGACCGGCGGCGCGATCTGGTACGACGTCGTCAAGATCGACCCCTCGCACGAGAAGCCGCTCGCCGAGGTGCGCGACGAGGCGGTGAAGGGCTGGACCAAGGCCGAGGTCGAGAAGCGTCTCGTGGCGAAGTCCAAGGAGCTGACCGAGCGCCTGGACAAGGGGGAGGCGATCGAGACCGTGGCGCAGGAGGCGGGCCTCCCGCTGAAGACCGTCACCGAGATCGCCCGCAACCAGAACAAGGATGACCTCTCCTCCGACATCGTCGAGCGCATCTTCACGACGCCGGTCGGCAAGGCGGCCTCGGCGCCCGCCGGCGAGGGCCGCGCGGTGTTCAAGGTCACCGCGGCGAACGTGCCGGCCTTCGTGCCCGGCACGCCGAGCGACGGGCAGCTCGTGAATTCCTTGCGCACCGCGCTCGCCGACGACCTGCTCGGCGAGTTCATCGCCGAGGTGCAGAAGAATGCGGGTGTGAACGTGAACCAGACCGCCCTGCGCCGGGCGCTCGGCGGCGAGTACTGAGGCCGATCATGACCGAGCCTGCGCACGAGGCGGTCGCGCGCGCCTACGAGGCCGGACGGGCGAGCCTGCTCGGCCTGACCCTGGTGGCCGACCTGGAGACCCCGGTCGCCGCCTTCCTGAAGCTGAAGGCGGGCCATGCCGGCCCCGGCTTCCTGCTCGAATCGGTCGAGGGCGGCGCGGTGCGCGGGCGCTACTCGATGATCGGCCTCGACCCCGACCTGATCTGGCGGTGCCGCGACGGCCGGCCCGAGATCGCCCGCGACGCGGGGCTCTCGGATTTCGTGCCCGATGACCGGGCGCCGCTCGACTCGCTGCGGGCGCTGATCGCCGAGAGCGCAGTGGGCGATGACGCGCAGAGCGCCGCCCTGCCGCCGATGGCCGCGGGCCTGTTCGGCTATCTCGGCTACGACATGGTCCGCGCCATGGAGCGCCTGCCCGAGCCGAACCCCGACCCGCTCGGCGTGCCGGACGCGATCCTGATCCGGCCGCGGGTGATGGTGGTGTTCGATGCGGTGGCCGACGCGCTCACCGTGGTCACCCCCGTGCGCCCGGCTGCGGGCGTCAGCGCGCGCGCCGCGCTGGAGGCCGCGCAGACCCGTCTCGACCGGGTGGCGGAAGCGCTCGAGGGTCCGTTGCCGATCGAGGCGCGGGCGGATGCGGCGAGCCTCGCCCTGCCCTCCCCGGTCTCGAACACCGAGCCGGAGGCGTTCCTCGGCATGGTGGCCAAGGCCAAGGAATACATCGTCGCGGGCGACATCTTTCAGGTGGTGCTGTCGCAGCGCTTCGAGGCGCCCTTCACCCTGCCGGCCTTCGCGCTCTACCGCAGCCTTCGCCGCACCAACCCGGCACCGTTCCTGTGCTACCTCGACTTCGAGGCGTTTCAGGTGGTCTGTTCCAGTCCCGAGATCCTGGTTCGGGTCCGCGACGATAAGGTCACGATCCGCCCGATCGCCGGCACTCGCCGCCGCGGCGCGACGCCGGCCGAGGACCGCGCGCTCGCCGAAGAACTCCTGGCCGATCCGAAGGAGCGCTCGGAGCACCTGATGCTGCTCGACCTCGGCCGCAACGATGTCGGCCGGGTCTCGAAGATCGGCAGCGTCACCGTCACCGACTCGTTCTTTCTGGAATACTATTCCCAGGTCATGCACATCGTCTCGAACGTCGAGGGCGACCTGGACCCGCGGCACGACGCGCTCTCCGCGCTGGCCGCGGGCTTTCCCGCCGGCACCGTCTCCGGCGCGCCGAAGGTGCGGGCGATGGAGATCATCGACGAACTGGAACGCGAGAAGCGCGGGCCCTATGGCGGCTGCATCGGCTATTTCGGCGCGCGCGGCGAGATGGACACCTGCATCGTCCTGCGCACGGCGATCGTGAAGGACGGCCGCATGCACGTTCAGGCGGGGGCCGGCATCGTCTACGATTCCGATCCCGCGTCCGAGCAGCAGGAATGCGTCAACAAGGCCAAAGCCCTCTTCCGCGCAGCGGAGGACGCGGTACAGTTCGCGAGCCGGGCGAAGCGGGGCCAGTAGGCGGCGTGGGCAGGTCGTCTTGACTTGCAGGCTCCGCGTCGCCACCCCTTGACCAAGGTTCATCCCACCCATCCCTCCTCCTGAGGTGCCGGCAGCTCGCGTCGGCTTCGGAGGATCCTCCAGATTCCGCGCGAACCCTGGAAGATCCTTCGAGGCCGCTGCGCGGCACCTCAGGATGAGGGGCGTGGGCGGACGCGGAGTGCTACGGCTGAGTTCGATGTCCAACGTCCTCGTCATCGACAACTACGATTCCTTCACGTGGAATCTGGTCCATCTGATCGGCCCGCTCTGCGGGCGGATCGACGTGGTGCGCAACGATCAGATCGACGTCGCCGGCATCCGCGAGCGGGCGCCGGACGCGCTCGTGCTCTCGCCGGGGCCGTGCACCCCGAACGAGGCCGGCATCTGCCTCGACGCGGTGCGGGAGCTGGGCGCGGAGATCCCGATCTTCGGCGTCTGCCTCGGGCTCCAGACCATCGGTCAGGCGTATGGCGGCGACGTGGTGCGGGCGCCCTCCCCCATGCACGGCAAGGTCTCCACCATCCGCCACGAGGCCAAGGGCGTGTTCCGCGGCATCAACGAGGGGTTCGCCGCCACCCGCTACCACTCGCTGGTTGTCGACCGCGCGAGCTGCCCACAGGATCTCGCGGTGACGGCGGAGGCCGACGGGCTCATCATGGGGCTGCAGCATCGCGAGTTGCCGGTCCACGGCGTGCAGTTTCATCCCGAGAGCATCCTCTCGAACCACGGCACGCAGATCCTGCGCAACTTCCTCGACATCGCCGCCGCGTGGCGCAAGGAGTCCGCGGCCCGAGCGTGACAAGGCCGGCCCCGGCGTGCATTGACGGAGGACCCCTCCCTCTCCCCTTCGCGGAAGAGGGTGCCTCGCGGATGCGAGGCGGGAGAGGGGCCGGCTCCGCATTTGCCGGAAACGGCACTCCCCTCACCCGACCCCCCTCTTGGGGGCCACCCTCTCCCGCGGAGGGGAGAGGGCTCGAACAGAGCCACGATCCCGATGGACGCCTTCAAAACCTATCTCGCGACCATCGCGTCCGGCGCCGCGCTGAGCCGCGAGCAGGCGCGCGCCGCCTTCGACGACCTGCTCTCCGGCGAGGTCACGCCGATCCAGGCCGGCGCCTTTCTCACCGCCCTGTCGGTGCGCGGCGAGAGCGAGGACGAGATCGTCGGCGCCGTCTCGGCGATGCGGGCACGGATGCTCCCCGTGGCGGCGCCCGAGGGTGCCATCGACATCGTCGGCACCGGCGGCGACCATTCGGGCAGCTACAACGTCTCGACGCTCGCCGCGATCCTCGCCGCCGCCTGCGGCGTGCCCGTTGCCAAGCACGGCAACCGTGCCGCGACCTCGCGCTCCGGCGCGGCCGACGTGCTCGCGGCACTCGGCGTGAAGATCGGCTTGCCCCCCGACGCACTGGCGCGCTGCCTGTCGGAAGCCGGGCTCTGCTTCATGTTCGCACAGACGCATCACGGCGCCATGCGCCACGTCGCGCCGGTGCGCACCGAACTGCCCTTCCGCACCATCTTCAACATGCTCGGGCCGCTCTCGAACCCGGCCGGGGTCACCGCGCAGGTGTTCGGCGTCTCGCGACCGGCCTGGGCCGAGCCGCTGACGCGGGTGCTGTCGGCGCTCGGTAGCCGCCGAGTCTGGACCGTGCACGGCTGCGACGGTCTCGACGAGATCACCACCACCGGACCCACCGCCGTCGTCGCGCTGGAGGACGGCGCGCTCTCGCACTTCACCATCGATCCGCGCGAGGTCGGCCTGCGGCTCGCGACCCTCGACGACCTGCGCGGGGGTGACCCCGAGCACAACGCCGCCGCGCTCGGCGCGGTGCTGGAGGGCGCCCGCAACGCCTATCGCGACATCGCCGTGCTGAATGCCGGCGCCGGCCTCGTGGTGGCGGGCGCCGCCGGCTCGCTCGCCGAGGGCGTCGCGCGGGCGCAGGCGGCCATCGATTCCGGAGCGGCGCGGGAGACGCTGGCGCGTCTCGTCGCCGTGTCGAATGCGTGATAGACGGCCTCGAACGGCTCCAAGGACATCACCGATGGACGACATCGTGGCCGACGTGACCGTCGGGCCCGCCGCGACGGCCCCGGAACGGGCGAGCGTGCTGGCACGGATCGAGGCCTACAAGCGGCGCGAGATCGCCGAGGCGAAGCTGCGGCTGCCGCTGGCCAAGCTGGAGAAGCAGGTCGCGAAGGCGGAGGCGCCCCGCGGCTTTGCCGACGCCATCGCCCGGCATATCGGCGAGGGCCGTCCGGCCCTGATCGCCGAGATCAAGAAGGCCTCGCCCTCCAAGGGGCTGATCCGCGCCGATTTCGACCCCAAGGCGCTGGCCAGGGCCTATGCCGAGGGCGGCGCCACCTGCCTGTCGGTGCTGACCGATACCCCGTCCTTCCAGGGGGCGCCGGAATTCCTGGTCGAGGCCCGCGCCGCGTGCGACCTGCCGGTCCTCCGCAAGGATTTCCTGTTCGAGCCGTATCAGGTCTACGAGGCCCGCGCCTGGGGCGCCGATTGCGTCCTCGTGATCATGGCCTGTCTCGACGACGCCGAGGCCGCCGCCATCACCGAGACGGCACATGATCTCGGCATGGACGTGCTGGTCGAGGTTCATGATGCGCAGGAGCTGGAGCGGGCCCTGCCGCTCGGCACGCGGTTGGTCGGGGTCAACAACCGAAACCTCAAGACCTTCGAGGTCTCGTTCCAGACGGCGATCCGGCTCAAGCCCGGCATCCCGGCCGACCGGATCGCGGTGGCCGAGAGCGGCATCAGCACGCATGCCGACGTGCTGCGGCTGCGGCAGCACGGACTCGACACCATCCTCGTCGGCGAGAGCCTGATGCGGCAGTCGGACGTGACCGCGGCGACGCGGGCGCTGCTGTTCGGAGATCAGGGCCGGTGAGCGGCGCGACCCTCACCCACATCGACCGGACCGGCGCGGCCAACATGGTCGACGTTTCCGACAAGGCCGCGACCTCGCGCACGGCGATCGCCGAGGGCGTGGTGGTGATGCGGCCCGAGACCCTGGCGCTAATCCGCGAGGGCGACGCCAAGAAGGGCGACGTCATCGGCACTGCTCGGCTCGCCGGCATCATGGCGGCCAAGCGCACCCACGAACTGATCCCGCTCTGCCACCCGCTGCTGATCACCAAGGTGCGCCTCACCTGCGAGCCCGACGACGCCCTGCCCGGCCTGCGCCTCACCGCGGAGGTGAAGGTGCAGGGCCAGACCGGCGTCGAGATGGAGGCGCTGACCGCCGTCTCGGTGGCCTGCCTGACCGTCTACGACATGGTGAAGGCCGCCGACCGCGGCATGCGCATCGAGGGCATCCGTCTCCTTTCGAAAGAGGGCGGCAAGTCCGGCGCGTGGAACGCCGATTCATGAGCCTGCTCCCGGTCGCCGAGGCGCTCAAGAAGATCCTCGCCGCAATTCCAGAGCCGGTGGCGATGGAAGAGGTCCCGATCGCGCAGGGCGCCGGCCGCACCCTCGCCGCCGACCTCACCGCCCTGCGCACCCAGCCTCCGTTTCCGGCTTCCGCCATGGACGGTTACGCCGTGCGTTCCGCCGACCTTGCGACCGTTCCGGTGCGCTTGCGCCTGATCGGCACCAGCGCGGCGGGTCACGGCTTTTCCGGGACGCTGCAGGCGGGCGAGGCGGTGCGCATCTTCACCGGCGCGCCGGTCCCCGAGGGGGCCGATGCGATCCTGATCCAGGAGAACGCCGCGACCGAGGGCGAGACCGTCACCGCCCGCGAGCCTGTGGCAGCGGGCCGCTTCCTGCGCCGCGCCGGCCTCGATTTCCGCGAGGGCGAGATGCTCGTGCGGGCCGGCGATACCCTCGACGCCCGCCGCCTCGCTCTGGCGGCCGGCGCCGGCCACGCCGTACTACCCGTGCGGCGCAAGCCCCGGGTGGCCGTTCTCGCAACCGGCGACGAGCTGGTTCGACCGGGTGAGCGGGCGGCCTGGGATCAGATCGTCGCCTCGAACGGGCTTGCGCTCGGTGCGCTGAGCCTGGAAGCGGGGGCGGAGGTCATCGATCTCGGCATCGTCCGCGACGATCTCGGCGCTCTGCGCGAGGCGGTCGGCCGCGCGCGTGCGGCCGGAGCCGATCTGTTGGTGACGCTCGGCGGCGCCTCTGTCGGCGACCACGACCTCGTCCAGGCGGCCCTCGGTGCGGAGGGGATGGAACTCGGCTTCTGGCGGGTGGCGCTCCGCCCCGGCAAGCCGCTGATGCACGGCCGGATCGGCCCGATGACGGTGATCGGCCTGCCGGGCAACCCAGTCTCCTCGATCGTCTGCGGCCTCCTCTTCGTGGTGCCGGCGATCCGGGCGCTCCTCGGCGATCCGCGCGCGGGTGAGGACCGCAGCGAGCCGGCTCTTCTCGGCCGCGACATGCCAGAGAACGACGCCCGTCAGGACTACCTGCGCGCCCGCCTCGACACGGCACCCGACCGCATGCCGGTCGCGCATCCCGAAACACGCCAGGATTCCTCGATGCTCTCGGTGCTCGGCACCAGTGAGGCCCTGCTGATCCGCCCGGCGCACGCAGGTCCGGCCAAGGCGGGAGACCCGTGCCGGATCATCCGGCTGGATCGGCGGCTCGTCTGACGGGCGTGCCAGACTCCGCAGCGGTTGCACTGATTGCGGCTGGTTGTCGGTCTCTACGTCATTGACGTATATGGTCGGACGGGTCATCTGTCGTCATGGCCGGCGCGCTGCATACCGTGATCGAAACCGAGATCTATCTCAGGTCAGCGGAGCGCCTGATGACCGAGGCGGAACGCGTCTCGGTCGTCGACTTTCTTGCTGCCAATCCATGGGCAGGGGACGTGATCCCCGGCACGGGCGGGCTGCGCAAGGTGCGGGTGCCCTTGGCAGGTCGCGGCAAGCGAGGGGGCGCGCGGCTGATCACGTGCTTCGTGAGTGGATGCGGTGTCTACCTGCTCTTGGCCTACGCGAAGGGCGATCAAGCCAATCCGACACCGGCTCAGGCCCAGGCACTGGCAAGATTGGTCGATATGCTGTCTCGAGGATGAGTCCAATGGATGAGGCCACGTTCCACGAATTGACGCGCAGCCTGGAGCAGGCAGCCGCCCACGCCCGGGGCGAAACCGTCGCTGGCTTGTGCGTGCACGTTCCTCACGACATCGACGTCGCGGCGGTGCGGAAAGCTTCCGCCCTCTCGCAGGACGCCTTTGCCCGCCGGATCGGCGTTGCTGTCGGCACTTTGCGGAACTGGGAGCAGCGTCGACGACGGCCGGAAGGGCCTGCTCGGGTCCTGCTGGCACTGCTGGAGAAGAACCCCCGCTTGGTCGAAGAGACGCTCGGCGGCTGATCCCACCAGCGACTCCAAAGCCGCAAAAGACTTGCATCCGCCCGATTTTCTGTCGAAGAGGGCGGCCTTCACTGGATAGAGGCCACCGGCAGAGCGCACGGGACCGTGCTGCCTATGCCGCCGGACAAGCATGGGCGGGGAGCGTTGGGACCGATGAGCGAGACGCGGGAGCTGGGTTCGGCCGATATCCAGAAGGTGCTGGAATTGCTGCCCCACCGCTATCCCTTCCTGATGATCGACCGCATCATCGAGATCGACCGCGACGAGAGCTGCATCGGCATCAAGAACGTCACGGCGAACGAGCCGCAATTCACCGGTCACTTCCCGGGCCTCCCGGTTTTCCCCGGCGTGCTCCTGATCGAGGGCATGGCTCAGACGGCGGGCGCGATCTGCTGCCGCCACATCATGAGCGACGAGCTGAAGACCAAGCAGGTCTTCTTCATGACGATCGACAAGTGCAAGTTCCGCAAGCCCGTCGTGCCCGGCGACCAAGTCCGATTCCACATGACGAAGATGAACCAGCGCCGGACCATGTGGTGGTTCCGCGGAGAGGCTCGCGTCGAGGGTACGCTCGTGGCCGAGGCCGAGATCGGTGCCATGCTGGTGACGGAGTGAGCGCGGTGCGGGAAGGCATTCACCCGAGCAGCGTCGTCGAGGACGGCGCCCGGCTCGGGGAGAGCGTGCGGATCGGCCCGTTCTGCCATGTCGGGCCCGACGTCGTGCTCGAAGACGGCTGCGAGCTGATCAGCCACGTCGTGGTCGCCGGCCGCACCACGGTCGGCGCGCGGACCAAGATCTATCCCTTCGCCTCGATCGGTCACCCGCCGCAGGATCTCAAGTTCCGCGGTGAGCCCTCGACGCTCACCGTCGGCTCCGACTGCCTGATCCGCGAAGGCGTGACGATGAACCCCGGCACGGCCGGCGGCGGCCTGGAGACGGTGGTCGGCAACGGGTGCGCCTTCCTCGCCAACAGTCATGTCGGTCACGATTGCCGGGTCGGCAATCACGTCATCTTCTCCAACAACGTGATGCTCGCCGGCCACTGCACCGTCGGCAACTACGCCATTCTCGGCGGCGGCGCGGCGGTGATCCAGTTCGCCCGCGTCGGCGATCACGCCTTCGTCGGCGGCCTGTCCGGACTGGAGAACGACTGCATCCCCTACGGCATGGTGCTCGGCAACCGGGCCTACCTCTCGGGGCTCAACATCATCGGCCTCCAGCGCCGCGGCTTTTCGCGCGAGGACATTCATGCGCTCCGCCGAGCCTACCGACTGCTCTTCGCGCAGGAGGGCACGCTGATGGAGCGCGTCGAGGACGTTGCGGCCGAGTTCGACACCCATCCGGCGATCCACGAGATCGTCACCTTCATCCGCGCGGGCGGAAAGCGCTCGATCTGCACGCCGCGCGCCGTCGCCGCGGCGGCCTGAGGCGTCACGCCGTGATCGATCCCGCCCGGCCCCTCGCCCTGGTGGCCGGCGCGGGCCACCTGCCGGAGCTGGTCGCGGCCTCCCTTGATCGCGCGCGTCGGCCGTTCCGGATCCTCGCCGTGCGCGGGTTCACCGAACGGGCGATGCGGCGGCGTGCGGATGCGGTCGTCGATCTTCTCGACATTCCCGGCACCCTGCGCATCCTGAAGGAGTGGGCGCCGGCCGCCGTGGTTCCGGCCGGCGGCGTCACCCGCCCGAGCCCGGCCGCCCTCCTCAACGCGGCGCACGCGGTGCGCAACCGGGACATCCTGAAGAGTCTCGCCGGAGGCGACGACCGGCTGTTGCGGGCCGTGCTCTCGCTGCTGGAGGAGAACGGGCACCGGGTGCTCGGCGTCCACGAGGTTGCCCCTGATCTCCTCGGCCGTCTCGGCCGTCTCGGCCGGTTCGAGCCGGAATCCGACGCCACCCTCTCGATCGCCACCGGACGTGCCATGCTCGCCGCCCTGAGCCCCTTCGATGTGGGGCAGGCCGCCGTGGTGGCGGGCGAGCGGGTCATCGCCGTGGAGGGTCCCGAGGGCACGGACCGCATGCTCGCCCGTGCTCGCGCACTCAACCGCAAGCCGTTCGGGCGGGGCACGCCTGCCAAGGGGACCGTGCTTGTCAAGCTGCCGAAGCTCGGACAGGATCTGCGCATCGATCTGCCGGCCATCGGGCCGCGGACCGTCCGCCGGGCGGCAGAGGCCGGTTGCGCCGGTATCGCCATCGGGGCCGGCCATACCCTCGTGATCGACGCCGAGCGCACGGTGGCGGCCGCGGATGCGGCGGGTCTGTTCCTGATCGGCGTGGAGGTCGCCCCGTGACGCACCGGCGGATCTGGCTCGTCGCGGGCGAGGATTCCGGCGACCAGCTCGGCGCGAAGCTGATCCGGGCGCTGCGGGCGCTCTCGCCCGAGCCTCCGACGCTCGGCGGGGTCGGCGGTGAGGCGATGGAGGCGGAGGGCTTCCGCTCGCTCTTCCCGATCGATGACGTCGCGGTGATGGGCTACCTGCCGGTGCTCGCCCGCGCTCGCACCCTGCTGCGCCGCATCCGCGAGACGGTGGACGACATCGTGGCGGCACGGCCCGACGTGCTCGTGATCATCGACAGTCCCGGCTTCACCCATGCCGTCGCCACCCGCGTGCGGAAACGTCGGCCGGATCTGCCGATCGTCGATTACGTCTCGCCGAGTGTCTGGGCGTGGCGGCCCTGGCGGGCGAAGGGCATGGTGCCCTTCATCGACCATGTGCTCGCCCTTCTGCCCTTCGAGCCGGAGGCGCATCGCAGGCTCGGCGGACCGCCCTGCTCCTATGTCGGCCACCCGCTCATCGAGCGGTTGGCCGAGCTGCGCCCTTCACCCGAGGAGGCGGCGATCCGCGAGCGGCGCCCACCGGTCCTCGCGGTGCTGCCGGGCTCGCGCCGTTCCGAGATCGAGCGACTGATGCCGATCTTCGGGCACGCCGTCGCCGACCTC
>Ga0233425_10006155_pt1 | contig 18129 bp, 16 predicted proteins | sample Watercolumn_Towu_2_FD_181712 | JGI IMG/M metagenome (GOLD analysis project Ga0233425, IMG submission 181712) | Freshwater microbial communities from Lake Towuti, South Sulawesi, Indonesia - Watercolumn_Towuti2014_140_MG | ecosystem: Environmental > Aquatic > Freshwater > Lake | place... | reverse complement strand
TATGTCCAGTTTTACAAAAGCGTAATATTGTAATTATGGATAACGTAGCTTTTCATCAAGTTAGTGGTGTAAAAGAAGCTATTGAGTCAACTGGGGCCAAACTAATTTATTTGCCACCATATTCACCAGATCTAAATCCGATAGAGCAGATGTGGGGAAAAATTAAAAATTGTTTACGTAAAGAATCAGCAAGAACGCTGGATAAATTTGCCATATCAATAAAAGTTGCTTTTACGAGTATTCAGTCATCTGATTTGACTGGTTGGTACAAACACTGCGGCTATCGGGTTCAGTAATTTTGGGATATACTATAAAACGAAGTAAATTACCAAAAAATTTTGGAAGCTAGATTCTATGCTGTGTTATCATAGCGGAGCAATGTGGATTTTGGACCACATATGGGGAATGTCGGATTACGGGAATTTGGGGAAGAGCCTAAGGGAACTGATCTGGCGCGTGCGAATAAATATTTACGATTTTGAAATATTAGAGCAAATATGAAAATAATTTTGGGAAATGATGAATCAAACAGAGTTAGCAATTCTGAGAAATTAAGTACTTTAAGCTGGATTTCTCATCATGCCAGACAATTTGCCAAAGGCGGATTTGCAGTTTTGGGTTTGTTGGCGTTAGGCGGCATTGGATATTTAGCGGGGAATTTTGTTAGAAGTGGAAAAAACACTGAGAAAAGTTTAATTCCAATCGAGCAAAAAGATGAAGCTGTGGGAAGTGGAGGCTTAATTGAACGACAAACTGAAATAGAGTTACACGAGGTTACTGATCATATTCGTAGTGTGACATTGATGCAGGACGAACATGTTTTTAAAAGAAAAGCAGAAGAAGACACAGAGAAAACCGGCGAATCTCACGTATCAATGTGGGATCGAAGACCGAGTGGTTTAAACTTTACTACAGAAAATGTTTTACCCAAAGTTTGGGCGAAAGCATTTGGGGGCTTTGCAAATGATTATGTTTATTCTATACAGCAAACTGTGGATGGGGGATATATTGTTGCGGGAGAGACTAACAGTGCAGGAGCAGGCGGTAATGATTTCCTAATACTTAAACTCGATAGTTTTGGTAATCAAATTTGGGGGAAAGTGTTTGGTGGGCACATGGAGGAAACAGCTTATGCTATTCAACAGACCAGAGAAGGTGGGTATATTGTAGTCGGATATACTGAAAGTGTAGGGGCAGGTAATCGTGATTTTCTTATACTTAAGCTTGATAGTTTTGGGAATAAAAGTTGGGCTAAAACGTTTGGGGGTAGTGGCAATGAAGAAGCTTATGCTATTCAACAAACCACAGATGATGGATATATTGTAGTAGGATATACTAATAGTTTAGGAAGCTCTAGCGTTGTTCTTGTGCTCAAGCTCGATAATTTCGGCAATGAGACTTGGGCAAAAATATTTCCTGATGATTCTCCTTCCCGAGAATCTTGCAGCTACACGGCTAGTTCTGTACAACAAACTGTAGATGGTGGATATGTTGTTGCGATAACTAAAGATTCGACGGCTACAGCTGTTGTGCTTAAACTCGATCACTTTGGAAATGGAGTTTGGGCAAGAGAATTTTATAGCGACATTGGTGTTAATCCTATGTCCATAAAAACAACTAATAAAACAACTGATAAGGGATATATATTAACTGGATACACTGGATCTTCTAACCGAAAAGCTGTTGTGTTTAAACTCGGTTTTATGGGGAACTTGGTATGGGCAAAAGTATTGGGTTTAGGTTCCACTGGGAGTATCGCTTATTCTTATTCTGTCGAACAAACCGCAGAGAATGATTATATTGTAGCAGGAAGTAATCAGGTAGCAGGAAGTAATCAGCCTGATTTTCTTGTATTTAAAATCGATGATACTGGACATCTGGTCTGGATTAAAACATTTGGTGGCGGAGGTGAAAGCTGGCAAGTTGCTCGTGATATAAAACGAACTACAGACGATGGATATGTTGTAGCGGGTATGATAGGAGATTATACTCACAATGTTGGAATTGGTGGCGTCGCTTCTTTAATCATTAAACTCAATGCTAGTGGTAACATCAGAAATGGCTGCTGGGGACGAGACCTTGTACCATCAATATCCAGTATACCCTTATCTGCAACAGATCTTTCAATAAAAACTGGAAATGCGTCATTTACTTTAGTCTCAGAAGATACGCTAGCTTTAGCCGATTATGTTCCTACAAAATTTGCAATTTGTGTAGAAAATCCGATAGTTAATATTCCTATCGTTCAGCAAACTTCTTGTTGTTCTATTGGTATCGGGCAGGTTTACAATTTTACATTTGTTGCTGATACCTTTCTTTATCCTACGGTAGATGCTTTAACTTATAATACAACTTTGGTTGATGGTAGTTCGTTGCCAAATTGGCTTGTTTTTTATCCGCTCACAAGAACATTTGTTGGTATTCCGCCCAATGCAAATACTGTCGGTTACCTGTCACTAAAAGTCATTGCAACTAATCAAGAACAGGGTAGGATTGAAGATGTATTTATCTTAAATATAACGCAGACGCTACAAGCAACCAATCTTGCTGCAATCATTAATTATGTTTTGAATGCTGCTTATCAATTAACGCCGATAGTTATAACCACTCCAAGCCCAATTGTGGGAGCCATGCTAACTTTCAGCGATGTTACTGCTGGGAATTTATCGATTGGAATGCAAGGGCGTACTTCATCAGCCTATAATCCCGCTACGGGAGTTTGGTGGACAAGCGGTAATCTTACCGAAGTCAATGGTTTACTCAGTAATTTACATTATCAGCCGTCTATGAATTATCATGGGGCATTCAATGTGACCGTGCGTATCATTGATAATTTTAATCAAACTTTACAAGCAACTTTGGTTGCTCCATCATTTTCAATTCCGCGATTAGTATTTCAAAACGGAACCAGAATTCCATTAGGATTGAGATATGTTCTTACCACTGATGTTTTAAGTGCTGTCGATATAGTTCCTGCATCATCGATAGTGTTTACGATATTTAATACAGCTCATGGACGGTTTGAATTAGTCAGTAATTCTAGCACTGCGATTACAAGCTTCACGAAACAGCAAATTGCTGATGGGCAAATAGCGGTTAGGCAGGATGGTTATGAGGTTCCAATGACGTTTAGTGTGTCCTTAAACAATGGTAGAGGTTTTATTCCTGTCACTAGCTTAACTACTAAAATTAATCATGGTCCCAAGTTAGATATTCACGCAGAAAAAATACGTCTTACTAAAAAAGAAGCGTTGGTGATTACGACGGATATGCTGAATGCATGGTCAAAAGACCCAGATATACCACCAGACCCAGTTCGTTATATTTTTACTGTTCCCGATGCGGGCATTCAGTATGGAAGATTTGAATTATTGGAAACGTCAATGGTAACGGTTATAATAACTAATTTTACCTTGGAGAATCTTAGAAAAGGACGCATTGAATTAGTGCCTACTCATGAAGATAACCCCCCATCTTTTGAAATATCTGTTAATGATGGTCAAATGAGCGATGTTCCAGTTATGGTAAACACTAAATTTAAAGAACCCGCAACCGATTTAAGCATTGTATTAAATATTGCAATTGGGGCTGGTGTTTCCGCTATTTTTAGTTTTATCCTTTGGTTAATAAAAGAGAAATATTCAGCGTATAAAAGGAAGGTACGATCTCCATTCGCCGATTATCTTTGCCAAATTTTGAATTTAGGGATTAACGATTTTGAATCTAGTAAAGGAGACGAGTTTTTACAGACAGTAGATATATTGGCAAAAGAGCTGTTCGATAATCAAGCAGTTGATGTTAAAGTTTTAACTCGCAGAGACTTACCAGAATTAGCTCAAATGGTTGCCAACTCCGTAAGACAACACACTACCCTTCAAAGGAAAGGATGTTGTATGTTTAAAACTAATTTAATTGATCACAAAGCAGTGCGCACGCAAGTCACCGTGATCGTTGATGACGCTGTTACAAAATGGCGAAAAGCCATTGCACAGCAGTCTACACACGGTACCTTAACCGAACCTTTGATTTCGCCGGTTGCTAGTAATCCCTAAAAATAATGAATAATCGGAGAAAAACAAAACCCCATTGAAAACTAACCGACCGTTATGTGTGCCGAGTGGGTTACTTGGTCATAAGATGCCGTGCAACGATTGTTAGGACCTGGGTTGGGCGTAATCCACAAACCAAATGAGTTAACGCGAACGTCCAAGCGAACTTGGATGAAACACCAGTACACACGTCCCATGGCATCTTTTATTTCATAAACTGCATTATACCACTTAGTTTCTGGAGATTGAATTTTGATTGTATCATATCTCGACTCACCCGGTGCCAACGTTTTAGGAAACCACGTTGCATGCCCTTCTTTAAAAGCGACTACCGAGTCTGGAGTAACGTTAGTTATAACATAACTAAACTCAAATTCGTTGGGCGGAACTCTAGAGTTTGCAAAACTGGTACTTGTCGCGATTATTCCGGCTATTAATACCAAGTTTTTAAATAATTTTTTCATGTTGGCTCCTTATTTTAAATTAATAAATTCTTGTCAATAAATGCACCAATGCTCCCCGTGTTCTTCTTATATTATTAAAAGCACCGCCTTAGCTGTATTATCACTAATAGCAGTGCAAGCATAACTATAATTAGGATCATTAGTAGAACTAATGGCGTTTTTGGATATTACGAACAAATGACCACCAGGAGAAGTGTATATTTGATATTTACACATTTGTACGTTTTTACGTGTGTCTGTATACTTATAAGTCACTTTTGTCAGCCCACTCCGCAATGCAGCCGACGCTTCAGATACTGATAACGGGTCGCCAGTTGGTTTCAACGAGGAAGGTAGTGAATCTGGTCCCTCGGTTTTTAAAGCCTCATCTGCGTGAGTATTTATAAACATAAATTCAACTGTGGTATCAGCAAATGATGTACTCATAATTGCTATCCCAAAAAGCAATATCAAATTTTTAAATAATACTTTCATAAAGCCCCCAAAGTTTTAAGTTAACTCGATTTAAATCAGATGATTAATACTTACGTATAAAAATGATAATTAAATTTAGATAAATGTCAACTTCTAGTGGCCAGCAATCAGCAATTCTCATTTTGAATAAAACGCCCGAATTATTTTCTGATTATGTACTGAAGATTAGTTAAAAGCTCACTGAAAATGGGGTTGTAGGACAGAAATCTCTAAAGTTTCCCTACTTAATCTGCGGCAATCTATGGTTTTTCGGCTGTTTAGTATAAGTCTACTACCTTTTTCTTTCGTTGTTTCGCGTTCATAAGCTGATGATAAATCTTCTATAGCGCGATGTATAGATTCTGGCTCAAATAATCGTTTACCTGGATGAATATTGGATAAATGTTTATAGTTAAACAATAGGGTTAAATTATACCACAAGTCGCCGCGTAGCGGCATGACTTGTTATCATTTATTTTTTTGCGCTGAACTGATCGTTTGACTAGTTGTTTTACTGCTTTTTGTTTTTGCTATCTGATTGGCTGTAAGCGCCGCAACCCCGACGGCTACTGCAGCGGCGGCTGCAATTGCTCCGAGATTGTTTGAAGAGTCGCCTTGGCCGTTGTTTGTGGGCAAATCAATATATAAAGCATCGGGATAGATGAGGGTTGGACTATAATTGTCGTTACCAGCCGTATAATGGTAGTTAACTTGACTCAAAGTCACATTGGCTAAACAATCAATAATATTTTTTGTTGGATCATTACAATAATAGGAGTTGTAATCAAAAAGTTTTTGCAGCGACAAGGCTTGTGCAAGATTAAACACCTCGGTGTTAGTTAGCTCCCAGGTTTGATTATTTTGGCGGTAATAATAAGTTTTTACTGCCGGAGCGTTAGCGCTATAGGTACACAAGGCTGGAGAATTAATCATAGTAATGACATTGTGTTGTGGCGCGGTACGAATCATTTTTAATTCTTCCATGTGAGTATGTCCGACCAGGATGCCGATGATGTTGTTTTTGTAGCTATTGAGAAGCTGCAAGAAGCTCGCGTGATCAGCGTCATTCCATTGCAATTTATCATCCTCTAATTTTAATCCCAGGGGAATATGGGTTGCCAGGAACACGGATTCTTGCTTTTGTTTGGCATCTTTGAGTTGTTCTGTAATCCAAGTTAATTCGTTTTGAGCGTCGGTTTCGGTTAAGTCTTGTCTATCTTTGGAAAAAACTATGCTATTAATACCGATGAAACGCAACGTAGATTGTAGATAAGCAGAGTAGTGTCCCAGTATTTTATCTTCAGTGATCAAGCAGGGATAGGTATTTGCAGAAGCCGAGCATAAAGTGCTGGTTGATAAAAAGCCGTCTTCCCAACCTGAGCTGGGATCTACCGCTATATCATATACGCTATGCCACGAACCAATGGCTGTGGGTGCATAAAAGGGGCCGTAATGCGTATCTAAAGAATCATTGTTTCCGAAGATATAAAACACTGGAGTTGGGGCGAAGGTTTGTTGGATTTTTTGAAACACTGCTTGGGCATCGTTTGCAGTAGCGGTTCGGGATTCTGGGTCATGTTGGGCAATTCTAGTGAATGGCACTGCAAGCGTTGTAACAAATGCACTTATGGTCTCACGCTGGAATGCGAACATTGCGGAGCAAAATCGCCATATATGCCTGAGTAGTTACTTTTTATCTTAATTTGCTTGATGATTTAGTAAGGGAACCGCATGAAAATCATGCAATTGGCATTATTCTTTGTTCAGAACGTAAGCGTTTTGAGGTGGAGTATGCTTTAAGAGGGATAAATAAACCTGTAGGTGTTGCTGAATTTAGGCTTACTCGAAAATTACCCAAAGCATTACGCAATAAGTTACCTAACGTAGAGGAATTAGAGAACGAAATACTTAAGGAGTTAAAAGGGTAGAATACTTGCCGTATGCTATAGCGACTGCTTAATGATAAAATCGCAATATTTTTTGATCGCACATGTTGAGCATAATGGCTTTTTAGCCTTACATACGTAACGCCCGTGCAAGACGAGCAAATGATGAGCGATTTTTTTAAACTTGGAAGGAGTGACTTCTAGCAGTTTGTCTTCTACGATGAGTGGAGTTTTACCTGGTGCCAAACCCGTACGATTTGCAACTCTAAAAGCATGAGTGTCAACTGCGATTGTCGGTTTCCCAAAAGCGACATTCAATATAACGTTAGCAGTTTTGCGGCCAACTCCCGGAAGTTTTTCTAATTGTTCACGAGTTTTGGGAATTTGCGAATTATATTCATCAACCAGGATCTTACAGGTTTTTATGATATTTGCTGCTTTCGCGTTATATAAACCAATGCTCTTGATATATTTTTTTAAAGCCACCTCGCTTAAAGCTAGCATTTTTTGCGGCGTATCAGCGATCTTAAATAATTTTGTGGTTGCTTGATTTACACTGCGGTCAGTGGTGTGCGCGGACAATAATACGGCGATTAAAAGCTCAAAAGGCGAATGGTAAATCAGCTCAATTTTAGGGTTGGGAATTGCTTTTTTTAATAAAGTGAAAATTGCTACTGCTTTATTCATGAGAGAAAAGTCCTTTAATTTGCGCTTCTTCGATGCGTTGCAATAAAGGCTTGAAAGCGTTGATTTGATGGTCAAGCAATAAGCTTGTACGGTCGTTCCACGTCAGCGGTTTAATGCCCAGAAAGTTCTCGCTGTCTTTAGCTAACTGCGGAACAATTGGCTTTAAGAACAAAATTAATAAGCGGAAGAAATTTAATCCCACGGTGCAAATTTGCTGAATTTCCGAATTGGTTGGAGATTGTTTGCTAAGTGTCCAAGGCTTTTTTTGGTCAATGTATTGATTGGCTTGGTCAGCTAAAGCCATGATGATTCTTACGGCCGAACCAAACTCGCGCTTTTCATAGGCGGTTTCAAGAGAAGCTGCTTCGCGCAAGAAATTAGCGAACAATTGCGCATCGCATGTTGCGGCTAATTTATTATTAAAGTTTTTACTTAAAAAACTCGCACAACGACTTGCAATATTTACTATTTTCCCAACTAAATCACTATTAACGCGGGAAATAAAATCGCTAAAGCTAAGATCAATATCGTCGACGCTATCAGTTAATTTTGCTGCTAAATAATAACGCAAATAATCAGGTTTGAGTTGATTTAAATAAGCGCGAGTGGTGATAAAAGTTCCGCGCGATTTGGACATTTTCTGGCCATTAATTGTCAAAAAGCCATGGGTGAAAATCGCTGTAGGTTCGCGATAATTTACGCTCATTAAAATAGCTGGCCAAAATAAAGCATGGAAATAAATAATGTCTTTGCCTACGAAGTGATACAGTTCTGTAGGGCTATTTTTGCGCCAATATTCCGCGAAATCTAATTTTGTCTTTGAGCATAGATTTTTAAAGCTTGCCATATAGCCGATTGGTGCATCGAGCCAGACGTAAAAATATTTGTTAGGGTGATCTGGTATTTGAAAACCAAAATAAGGCTCATCGCGCGAAATATCCCAAGGTTTTAGGCCCACCGCAAACCATTCGTTGAGTTTATGAATAATCTCAGGTTGCAATGCTTGTTTCATCCACTGTTGCAATAAGGCAGCATATTTTTCTAGCTTGAAAAAATAATGAACCGAAGTTTTTTTGATTGGAGTGGTGTTAGAAATAACTGAAAGCGGATTAATTAATTCTGCAGGTGAATAAGTAGTGCCGCAAGCTTCACAGCTATCTCCATATTGGTTTTCGGCCCGGCAACGTGGACAAGTTCCTTTGACAAAACGGTCGGGTAAAAACATTTGTGCTTGTGCGTCGTATAATTGTTCGATGGTATGCTGATCAATGTCATGATTAGTTTGCAATTGACGATAAATAGAAGTTACCAAGTCTTGGTTTTCAACAGAATGCGTAGTGTAATAATTATCAAAATCAATTAAAAAATCAGCGCAGTCTTTTTCATGTTCAGTTTTAATTTTGGTGATAAAGTCTTCGGGGGAGATGTTTTGTTTTTGTGCGCTTAACATGATGGGAGTGCCATGGGCATCATCGCCGCAAATAAAAATGCAATCATTGCCACATAGCTTTTGCCAACGCACCCAAATGTCTGCTTGAATGTGTTCTAGTGTGTGCCCTAAATGCAGGGATCCGTTGGCATAAGGAAGGCCGACAGTAACGAGAATTTTACGCATAAAAGTTAAAATTTATTGGGCAGAAAAAACGAGGGCACGTTTTTGCGTGCCCCTGGTAAGTTAAACATTCGACTTCAATATCGATTATTCTTGTTCTTCGCGATCGTCTTCTTGGATAGGCAAATTTTTTGCCGCATTAAGACGATTTCTTAATTCCTTACCCGGCTTGAAATAGGGGACGTGTTTCGGTAAGGTTACAACTTTTTCGCCGGTTTTTGGATTATGTGCATTACGTGGTGGGCGATAGCGGACGGTAAAGCTACCAAACCCGCGAATGCGGATTGGTTCTCCTTTTCCTAAAGCTTCGCTCATGCATTCGAAAATTTGATTAATACCTAGTTCTACGTCTTTTTCCTGTAGTTGTGGTATTTTCTTTATAATTCTACGTATGAGTTCTGATTTAACCATTTTATCCTCGCTTTTTATTGCTATAATGTGCGATTATACTCACATTTATTGCTAAGTCAGTAATTTTGTTGAGTTTTTTAATATCAATTGTGGCAGGGAGAATAGGTGGAATAGAAGTATTTTAGATTAACTCATTGATTTTATTAATAATTTTATTTGCATGGTTACAGTTATGAGAATCAAAAAAATGTTTAAAGCAATGGCTTTTATTGTTGTTTTGGTGGTTTCATTTGTGGTTTTAGCCGAAGATGCGGCAGTTAATTATAGTGAAGAGGTCAGGGTTTTAGATCGTACTCCTCAAGAACGAACGGCGGCGTTTAATAAGGGATTGGAACAACTGTTGATCAAGCTTACCGGCAATCAGGACGTAACGAAAATGCCCAAGGTACAAAGTCAGCGCGGTCATGCTGAGGTGTTTGTGCAAAGTTATACTTATGTGACTCATACAGATAATGGGCAAGAAGAGCTGTTTTTGCAAATCAAATTTGATCCACAAGGCATGCAGCAATTGCTGGGGCAGACTGCAACCAGCAGGCAGTCGGATATTTTAATTTGGCTAGCAAAACGCGATGGGCCACAGAGCGCGATTATTACGGGAGATAATGCTGAATTTGGCGCGGCTTTTAAAACGATTGGCACTGATGCTCATTTGAATTTTGTTTTTCCCAGCATGGATTTACAAGATACTAATAAAATAACTGCTCAAGATTTATGTGCGCAAAACCTTGAGCTTGTTAAAGCCGCATCGGAGCGTTATGGTAATCCTACAATTGTAATTGGGTGTGTTACTAAAGCTGCCGATGATAAATGGAGTGGGCAGTGGTTGATACAGACCAAAGATAATCGTTCCGATTGGGGGCTAAACGGTTCGGCAAGTGATATTGTGGCTGACGCGTCAAAACATATTGCGCAGGCTTTTGGTATGCCAATAACCGTTCCGACTAAATCGATAGTTTTGCAAGTTAATGGCGTTAATGATTTGGCACAATATGCCGACGTGGTAAAATATTTGCGCCAACTTAGCCCTAACTCTAATTTTGCGCTGATTAGCATTAATGCCAATGTTATGCGTTTGAGTGTTACGGGGCAGCAAGGGCAACAGGAATTGTTGGTGGCGTTGAGTGCGCAAAATAAATTGGTAGCGGAAAAAGAGAACGTTGCTGGAGTTGATCTTAATTATCATTGGAGTGCAACACCATGAGTTTGCAACAGTTGACGTTAAATTTACAAGCACGTGATGAAGCGACATTAGAAAATTTTTATGTTGGGGATAATGAAGAATTAATGTGTGCTTTGAAACTTTTAGAGCATAGCCGAGAAAAACTTTTATATCTTTGGGGTGGGATGGGATCGGGAAGAACACATTTATTACTTGCAAGTTGTAATAAGTTTAGTGCTCAAGGTGTGGGGACTGCGATTTATATTCCTCTAAGCGATGCTGAATTTACTCCGGAATCTTTACGGGATTTGGCTGGGTTGCCTTTGTTATGTATTGATGATTTAGATCAGGCGGTGGGAAATCGTGCCTGGGAAGAGGCATTATTTGATTGCTGTAATGAAAGATTTAATAATAACGTAGCAACCGTTATTGGTGCAAGCGCAACCCCGGCAGCGTTGAATTTTATTATGCCTGATTTACAATCGCGCATGAATAGTGGTTTAATTTTCGAGGTAAAGAAATTAAATGATGAGCAAAAGTTAGCCGCCTTACGGTTGCGTGCGCAATGTTTAGGGTTGGAATTACCGGATGTTACCGCGCGATTTTTGTTAGGCCATTATTTGCGCGATACGCATGCGTTATTTGCTTTATTGCATCGTTTGGATCGCGCGTCACTGGTGGCTCAAAGGTGTTTGACTATTCCTTTTGTTAAAGAAATATTGCAACAAGAAGACGGGGCGGTATTGTAAAATGTGGTTTATTGGTGAGTTAATATGAAAGCATACATGATAGTCGATTTATTAGAATCTAATGTTCCCGTGGGGACAAAAGTTACCATTTCAGGTTGGGTGCGCACGCGGCGCGATTCTAAAGCGGGATGTTCGTTTATCGCTTTACACGATGGATCGTGTTTTAAAACGCTGCAAATAGTCGTATCAAACGCATTAGCCAATTACAATGATGAAATTTTACGCTTGACCGCGGGATGCGCGATAACGGTTTGCGGCGAATTGGTGTCATCTCCTGCCAAAGGCCAGGCAGTCGAATTGAAAGCAGAACAAGTGAAAGTTATTGGTTGGGTTGATGATCCAGATACTTATCCGATCGCAGCTAAATATCATACTTTAGAATATTTGCGCGATTATGCACATTTGCGTGCGCGTACCAATATCATTGGTGCGGTTACGCGCGTGAGCCATAGCATGGCTTTTGCTATTCATGAATTCTTGAATAAGCATCGTTTTCAATGGATACGTACGCCGATTATTACTGCGAGCGACTGTGAAGGAGCGGGGCAGATGTTTCGTGTTAGTACTTTAGATTTAGCTAATTTACCGCGCGATCCTGAGGGAAAAATAAATTTCGCCGAGGATTTTTTTGGCAAAGAAACTTTTTTGACCGTTTCGGGGCAGTTAAATGCCGAAGCTTATTGTCTGGCATTATCGCGAGTTTATACCTTTGGCCCAACTTTTCGTGCGGAAAATTCTAATACTAGCAGGCATTTGGCAGAGTTTTGGATGGTTGAACCTGAAATTGCCTTTGCTGATTTAAAAGCAGATGCATTATTGGCTGAAGACTTATTAAAATATGTAGCCCAGGTTTTATTGCGCGATCGAGCTGACGACATGGCGTTTTTTGCCGAACGTGTAGATAAAGATTGCATTACAAGGTTGCAGCAGATGATTAATAGCAAATTTACACATATGGAATATAGTGAAGCGATTAAAATTTTACAGCAGTCGGGGAAAAAGTTTGATTTTCCGGTTACGTGGGGCAATGATTTGCAATCGGAACACGAGCGTTATTTAGCTGAAGAGCAGGTTAAAGGGCCGGTGGTTTTGATGAATTATCCCAAAGAAATTAAGAGTTTTTATATGCGGCTTAATGATGACGAGAAAACAGTTGCAGCTATGGACGTATTAGTTCCGGGAATTGGGGAAATTATTGGCGGTAGCCAACGCGAAGAGAGATTTTCCGTGTTATCGCAGCGCATGAGCGAATTAAAATTGGACAAAGAAGCTTATCGTTGGTATTCAGATTTGCGTCGTTATGGAACCGTGCCGCATGCTGGTTTTGGGTTGGGTTTTGAAAGATTTGTTAGTTATGTTACTGGTATCGCAAACGTGCGTGATGTAATTCCGTTTCCGCGTACGCCAAAAAATTGCAATGAATAAGTTTATGTTTCGTAGAGGTTTTAATCTAATAAAGTATAAAGTTAAGGTGCAATATGAATAAATTTTTTGGTTTATTTAAACGGCCATTTGACCAGGCCAAAGAGTTTTATTATGACCATGCAAATAAAAAACCTAATAAAATCAATGGACTAGGAAAAATAGTTAGAGAAATATGCAAGCATTTCGTTGATCAAGGGTGTTTTAATAAGGCTGCAGCATTGTCTTATACCACGTTATTTTCTTTAATTCCTTTATTAGCAGTAAGTTTTGCGGTTTTTTCCGCTTTTCCAGTTTTTAATGAAGTAAGCCAAAAAGTACAGCAATTAATTTTTGAAAATTTTGTGACTAGCTCTGCGCGCAATATTCATGATTATTTGTTGGCTTTTGTAAACCAAACGGCGCATCTATCGATTATTGGTATGGCAATTTTATTGGTAACAGCGGTGCTTTTGGTGTTTTCCATGGAATCGATTTTTAATAATATTTGGCAAATAGCAAGAAGGCGCCATGGAATTGCTGCATTTTTATTGTATTGGGCGGTAATTACTTTGATTCCGATTGGTATTTCTTTGATTGCAATAGCAGCGACAGATGTTTTATCTCTACCATTGTCTGAAGTTTCGGCGGTGAAGGGAATAATACAAACTTTATTACCGTATTGCGGAACTTTTATTGCTTTTTTTCTTTTGTATTTTTCTTTGCCTAATTGCAAAGTACCAAAATCTAGCGCGGCAATCGGAGCTTTAGTTGCTACCGTTTTGTTTGAAATCGCGAGATATGGTTTTGCTATTTATGTTACTACCTTTACTAATTATCGTTTAGTTTATGGCGCATTAGCGGTTTTGCCGACTTTCTTAGCTTGGCTTTATATTACGTGGTTAGTTATTTTATTTGGGGTTGTTATTAGCTATATTTTGACGCAAAGAGCACAATAATGAAGAGTCAAAAAAGTTTTCATATTTCTTTAATTATTTATTTTTTACTTGGGATTTTTTTTCATTTATCATGTCTCGCTCTTGAATTTCCTTTACCACCGCCTGGTAATGATGTAGTGGGTACGGTTAAGACAGCTATCGTACGTGATGGTGAAGATTTTTCAGATATTGCTGAGCGTTTTAATATTGGATATTACGAATTATTTGAGGCGAATCCTGGGGTGGATCCTGATGATCCTCCTGAAGGGACGGTATTAATAGTACCGACGCAATACATTTTACCGCAGGAGTTGCGGTCGAATATGGTTTTGGTAAATTTGGCCGAGCTGAGATTGTATTATGAACCTAAAGATGGAAGTAAAGTGTATGTTTTTTCTATTGGGATTGGAAAAGAAGATTGGGCAACACCGTTGGGAACTTTTTCTATATTAGAAAAAATTAAAGATCCGCGTTGGGTTGTGCCGGTTTCGATTATGAAATTTCGCCAATCAATTGGTGATCCCGTACCCAAAGTAGTTCCGCCTGGTCCAGATAATCCCATGGGGAATTATGCATTACGGACATCGAATACTTCGTTATTGATTCATGGTACAAACGCGCCCGAAGGAATTGGACGGCGCAGCAGTGCGGGATGCATTCGTTTATATCCAAAGGATATTGAGTTATTATTTCATTTGGTTGATGTTGGAACGCCTGTCAAAATTGTCAATGATTCGTACAAAGTTGGCTGGCTGAATGGTAAGTTGTATTTGGAATCGCATTTGCCATTGTTCGAGCAGCGGATGAAATTTGGTGAGGACGTCACACCTGCTTTACATTTGTTGGAAGCGGCAAATAAATTGCAATTAGTAAATATTAATTGGGATAAAGCAACTAAAGCAGCCAAAGATCATTTAGCTGTGCCGCAGGAAGTTCAAAAGTGATTTTGAATTGTAAAAGATTATCTATGCCCACGGTGTTTTAAGATGCGAAATACCGTATTTGTCATGAAAGTGTTGTAACAAATTGAGCTCGCGCTCACTACGATTGCCACCGCTTTTCCCAGGTTTAACGCAAAAATTGTATGTGCTCGTTTGCTTTTTGTATGGCACGTCCATGATGCCAGACAAAAAGTTTATGCCATCCTGGCATAAACCCTGCGAAAAATGCCAAAAACGCATTTTTCTTGGGCGAAGACTGCGCTCATGCAATTTTTGCTACGATTTGCCTGATTGCTCACCAATCATCGCCTTCTTTGTGCGCGCTCGCTACCAAAAAAATGGCTGATTGATCATTTAAGTTACGTAACAAGAAACAGACATTTTGAGGTAATAGCGGTATATGCCCAAAGCACTTCAAGATGCGAAGGTTCGCTGATGTAAGATGCTAAAATTATCGTTAATTCTTCGTTGTAAAATGTTTTTACACGCATCTACATTTTCAAAAAAACCCCGTACCGCTTCAGCAAAATCCGCAAATTTCTCATAATAATGATTATACGTCACCTGTTCATGCATAACCTTCCATAAACGCTCAATTAGATTCAAATTAGGTGAATATGCCGGCAAATAGTGAATCATGATCCGATTCTTTCTAGCAAATTTCCTAATATCTTTACTATGATGATATCCCGCATTATCCCAAATTAAATGAATCTTTTTCGCACTTGTATTTCGTTCAGATAACTGCAACAAAAATTGTTTTATCGTTTCTCCGTTAACGTGTTCAACTTCCCTGTATTCTAAACTCTGCTTCTTTAAACAGAATGCCCCTATAATATTCAAACGATATTGCCTTCCGGTCATCGGAATTGACTTCCTTTCCCCTCGTGGGATCCACCCATAAGCCAACCGTGTTTGATGCTCAGGATGCACACTATCCGCAAAATAGATTGGTTCCTTATTACTCGCTTTTACCTTCAATCGATGCTGAAAGTGCAATTCCATTCGTTGTTGCTTGGTTAACAATATCCCCATCCCCTTATTATCACAATTATTTGTAAAATTTCTACTTTTTTAAAATCACAGGAAAAAATTTTACAACAACAAATTATTACTCTATCATCTTGTATCTGCTTACCTTCGCATCTTCAAGTGCAAGCGGTATATACCCAAAGCACTTCAAGAAGCGAACATTGCTAGAAACACATAATAATTCTGGCAAACAGCTTCCTTGCGCGATGGGGGGATTCTCCCCTCTTAAGCGCTCGTGCGAATTAACTTCGCGCGAGCGTCAAAACAATAATCGGTGCAAAATATGCTACTGACTTATCATCGTGGCAATGAAACATTCGCATCTTCAAGTGCAAGCGGTATATAATCCTAAAACTATGCAAAACAAGATTAAACAATTATTACAAAAAGCAGTTACATTATTGCAAGACAATGGCCAACTGCCTAAAGATTTGGGAATAGAAATTCGCGTTGATCACGCGTCACCCAAGCACGGAGATTTCGCGACGAACTTTGCCATGTTATGCGCTAAAGTTTTAAAAACCAAACCCATGGAAATAGCAGAGCTAATTGTGAAAGCTCTGCCATACGATGCGGCGATTGCCAAAGTAGAAGTGGCGGGTGGTTTTATTAATTTTTATGTGGCAGAAAAGTTTTTTCATGCGGTAGTTGAAAATATTCTTAAGCAACAAGATAAATATGGAACGAGTAAAATAGGCGCAGGGAAAATGGTGATGGTGGAATTTGTTTCTGCAAATCCTACCGGGCCATTGCATGTGGGGCATGGTCGCGGTGCGGCGTATGGTTCAACAGTTGCCGATTTGCTAGAAGCAGTTGGTTTTAAAGTGCATCGCGAATATTACGTTAACGACGCAGGCAGACAAATGCATGTTTTGGCGCTCAGTGTGTGGCTGCGTTATTTGGAATTATGCGGTGCGGAATTACATTTTCCTGCTAGTGGTTATAAAGGGGCTTATATTATCGATATCGCGCGTCGCTTATATGTAGAACATGGTAAATCTTTTTATCGTGTGCTGGATTTGTTAACGCGAGATTTGCCCGCAGATGAAAATGACGGTGGAGATAAAGAGTTTTATGTTGATGCTATGATTGCGCGGGCGCAATCGTTATTATCCGTGCAGGATTATCGCACGATTTTCAATGCTGCATTGCAAGCAATTTTAGCAGATATTCGCGAGGATTTGCGTGAATTTGGCGTCGCGTTTCAGGAGTGGTTTTATGAAAGCCATTTAGTGGAAAATGGCGATGTGGCGCGCGGAATTGCCAAGCTTAAGCAAGCGGGTTATACCTATGAACGCGATCATGCTCTGTGGTTTAAGGCTACGGATTTTGGTGACGAAAAAGATCGCGTATTAATGCGTAGCAATGGGCAAACTACTTATTTTGCCTCAGACGTTGGTTATCACTTAAATAAATTTGAGCGCGGATTTGATGTGATGTTAAATATTTTTGGCGCGGATCATCATGGTTATGCGCCGCGCCTCCGCGCTTTTTTGCAAGCTTTAGGCTTAAATGCCGCTAAAGTTATCGTGCTTTTAGTGCAATTTGCGGTACTGTATCGCGGTAAGGAGAAAGTGCCGATGTCAACGCGCAGCGGCGAATTTGTAACTTTGCGTAAATTGCGCGAAGAAGTAGGTAATGATGCCGCACGCTTTTTCTATTTAATGCGTAAGAACGATCAGCATTTGGATTTTGATTTGGAATTGGCGAAATCGCGTTCGCTAGAAAATCCGGTATATTATATCCAATATGCGCACGCACGAATTTGTGGTGTTTTTGCCCAATTGCGAGAACGTGGTGAAGTGTTTGATGAGGTAAGGGGTGTGGCGCAATTGCCTTTGCTGCAAACTGAGCACGAAAAACAATTATTAGCACAGGTGGCGCGTTATGCGGAAACTTTAGAAAACGCGGCATTAAATTATGCTCCGCATATTTTAGCGCATTATTTACGCGATCTAGCTGCGTTATTTCATACTTATTATAATGCCAGCCAATTTTTGGTGAGCGATGAAAAATTACGTGCAGCGCGCTTAAGTTTAGTTGGTGCTATAGGCCAAGTTTTGGCTAATGGCCTGGGTTTGTTGGGCGTTTCGTCTCCAGAAACAATGTAACACATGGTTTAAAGTTTTGGGTGCAATATGAGAAAGGTATTATATTTGGTAATTGGGATATTGTTGTTAGCTGTTGGCGCAACTTTACCGTATTTTATGGGGTTTTTAGCTCAGCGTAAATGTTTAGAATTAAGCCCCATGTTATCGAACTTAGCTTACGCTGATATTATAATTACCGATTATAAACGCCACTGGTTTTCTTCAGATGCGACTTTTGTAGTTAAACTAAAACATCC
>Ga0233425_10006154_pt1 | contig 18129 bp, 19 predicted proteins | sample Watercolumn_Towu_2_FD_181712 | JGI IMG/M metagenome (GOLD analysis project Ga0233425, IMG submission 181712) | Freshwater microbial communities from Lake Towuti, South Sulawesi, Indonesia - Watercolumn_Towuti2014_140_MG | ecosystem: Environmental > Aquatic > Freshwater > Lake | place... | reverse complement strand
TCGACGAACACCTGCGAGACGCCGTGGCGAGACGTGGACGTCACTTCCTCCACGCCCTCGACGGCCGAGACCGCTTCCTCGACGGGACGGGTGATGAGGTTCTCGATGTCCTCCGGGCTCGCTCCCTCGTACTGTGTGATCACGCCGATCAGGGGGAAGGTGATGTCGGGGTACATGTCGATGGGGAGGCGGCTCAGCGAGAACAGGCCCCAGCCCACCGCCCCGAGATAGAGCATCACGAAGGTGATGAAGTACTTGACCGCCAGCTCGGCGAGCTTCTTCATCTTCCCGCCCGGGCCGCCGGGGTTGTCGCGGCCGCGGCGCCGCCGCCCACGCGCACGACGCTCTCGCGCCGGAGCAGGTGCTGCCCCTCGACGACGAGCCGTTCTCCGGCCGCCAGGCCGCTGACGACCTCGACGTGGTCGCCTTCGAAGATGCCGACGCGCACCTGGCGTTCGTCAACGGTCCGGTCGTCGGCGTTGAGCACGTAGGCCCGATAGGTGGTCTCGTCGTCCGTGCGGTCATTGAGCACGAGCGCGTACTGGGGCACGACGACGGCGTCGTCGTGGCGCTCGACCTCGAGGCTCACGTCGGCCAGGGCGCCGGGCATCATCCGGTGGTCGGGGTTGTCCAGCACGATGCGCAGGGTCGCGGTCCGGCTCAGGCGGTCGACGACAGGGCTGATCCTCGAGACGGGTGCGCGGAACACCTCGCCGGGCACCGAGGCGATCCGGACCTGGGCCTCCATGCCGGGCCTGATGAGCCCGAGGTCACGCTCTGGCACCTGGATGAGCACCTCCACCCGGTCCATCTGGACGACGGTGCAGATCGGGATCTGGGGCGCCGCGAGGTCTCCTTCGTCGACAAAGACCTGCCCGATGACTCCCGAGATGGGTGCCCGGACATTGGCGTCGGCCTGCCGGAGGCGCGCCGAGCCCACCGTGGCGTCGAGCTGCGCCATCTGGGCCTCGGCCGCACGGAGCTGGATCTCCGTGGCATCGACCTGTGCCTGCGTCACGACCCCGGAGCTCAGGAGTCGCTGCTGCCGGGCCAGGGTATCTCGCAGCCCGTCGACCTGGGCCCGCGCCGCGTTCAGGCCTCCCATGGCCTGCTGGACTCCCTGGCCGAGCGACTGGGACCGCACGATGGCGATCAGGTCGTCGCGCTCGACCGTGTCCCCTTCCTCGACCTCGAGCGACACGATGCGGTCGGGGATGAGCGAAAATACCCGGACCTCGACCTCGCCGTGCACGTCGCCGCTGTAGGTCAGCACCCGTGCGATGGACCGGGACTGGATCGCCCGGACATCGATGGAGACGGGAGCGTTGCCCGCGTCGGGCTCCGACGCGCTCCCCCGCGAGCACCCCGCCACGCCAGCGACGACGAGCACCGCGAGGAGACGGAAACAGACTGTGAAGGGATTCGGAACGGCTCTCGTCGGGGCTCCGGTCATGACGCCAGGCAAGTATAAGTGGGCATGGGTCATGGTCAAGGCGGCCGGCGGTCCGAATCGGCCAATACAGTGTAAAGATTTGTAACCAGTTATTTGACCTCCTCATGTTGCGTATGGCACCGAGAGCGAGGATGGAGGTGGAGGCACATGGGTGAGCGCATCCGGAGGGTGAGCTTCGAGGCGTCGGCCGACCTCGAGGACGGGTCGCTGCACGATTTCATCCGCCGCGAGGTCAACCCCCTGCTCGACGAGGGGTGGAGCGTACGCGGCGTCCGGATCGTCGGGCCCGGACGACGCGGCGGGGCCGGCGCCAGGCTCGAGGTCGAGCTCAGCCCCGGGATCTGGGCCGATGCCGGCCTCGATTCCGCACCTTGAGAAAATCACCTCTTCTCCATGGACCTGGTGCGTCGCCCCTGCTAGGATGCGCGGTCCGTTAGCCCAAGGGGTTCAGAATGCCCGAAGATCGGGAGCACGAGAGCCAGGAGACGTCGGATTCGCGTCCCGCGCGTCGCCGCGCGTCGGACCGGAAGAAGCAAGCCGAGCGCCGGAAGGTGGTCGAAGCCCCTGCCGAGGAGAAGGCGAGCCCGCCCCAGGAACGCAGGGAACGACCGGCCGAGAGGAAGAAGCCCGAGCAGCGCAGGTCCGCGCCCCCGGTCGAGGAACGTCCGCGGCGCGCGCGGTACGAGTCCGTCGAGTCGCCGCCGCGGCGCCAGCGGAAGGACAGGGACCGGCGGCCGGAGCACGAGCCGCTCGGAGACCTCGTCGAGCCCAAGGCCCCACCCGAGGCCGAGATCGACCTGGCCGGAGAGCTCGATCCCGTCTGGCCGATAGGGCTTCCCATCGGCGGATCGCTCTGCCTGGTGTCGGTCGCGGCGGCCATCGCGGCGCTGCTCATGGCGAGGCCGCAGCAGTTCTCGTGGACGGTGATCGGGCTGCTGATCCTGCTCCTCGCCATCGCCGGAGGCGGGATCGGCGTCCTGGCGCGCAAGGTCTGGGGGTACATCCTCGCCATGGGCGCCAGCGCGCTCGGTGCGGCCGGCGGCCTGATCTGGACCATGTACTCCGTGGTCACGCCCGAGCTGAGGCCGTGGTTGCCGCTCGTGTTCTGTCTCAGCAACGGCGCCGCAATCTACTTCCTCCACCAGATGCGCTGGGGCCCCGGGCTGATGACCGACGAGCGGGAGCGGTTCCGCGCGACGAAGCGCATCCTCGGCGCGTACACCACGGACCATGGCGAGCTCGCCTACGCCGGAGCCGCGGCGGCGATCCTGGCCACCCTCATGGGGTTGCTCATGATCATGGGCGCCAACACCACCAGCTCGCGCCGAGCGGACGAGCCCGAGAACTTCGCCGACGGCATGGCGCTCACCGCGTTCACCACGGCCCCGGAGCAGGGCTCGATCGTCCTGGCCCGGTGGGGCAACGAGGACTACTTCTTCCTTGGACGCCTGGACCAGAGCCGGGGGAGCGACGAGTTCCACGTCACCTACCTCGACGGCGACGAGGCATGGGTCCGGATGAACGACCTCAGGCAGGACACCGTGGCGGCCGGTGCCTCGGTCCACGTCCACGTCCAGGGGCACGAGGGGTGGCTCCCGGCCCGCATCACCCAGCGAGCCAACAACAGGGTCGAGGCCGACGTCGGCGGCGAGCAGCCGGTCTGGGTCCCCCTCGCCATGATCCGCGTGCGAGAGCTCCGCTAGTCGTCGGCGTGATGCACCTCCGTCCAGTCGTCGTCGGGCTCGTCACCGGGTTGGCCGCCTGCACGGCGCAGCCGGCGGACGACCCGCCAGGGTCGCGGCCCGAGCCGCTCTTCCGGGTCGAGGGCGGCGCGATCGCGACCGGCGACGGCGAGGTAGTATTCCTGCGAGGCATCAACCTCTCCCAGGAGTCCAAGGACGAGCCGTTCCTCTATCCGCTCGAGCTCGAGGACGCGGGGCGCATGCTGGCTCATGGCTTCAACACGGTCAGGTTCCTCACCGTCTGGGAAGCGGTCATGCCCCGTGGTCCCCACGCGATCGACGACCGGTACCTCGAGGACGTCGTGGCCCAGGTGTGGGCGCTGGAATCCATGGGTCTCTTCGTCGTCATGGACATGCACCAGGACCTCTGGGGACCACCCTTCGGCGACGGGGCGCCCGAATGGGCCTGTCCGGAGGAGGTGAGGGCCGGGTACGAGCCGCAGTCGCCCTGGTGGCGGAACTACTCCTCGCCCCAGGTCACGGGTTGCTTCGACCGTTTCTGGTCCGACGAGGCGCTCCAGGACCGCTTCATCGAGGCGTGGACAGCGGTGGCCTCGGCCGTGTGCTCCCACGACAACGTCGTCGGCTTCGACCTGCTCAACGAGCCGTGGCCCGGGACGGCGTTCGGCTCGCCGTCATTCGAAAACGACGTACTGTATCCTTTCTACCTCCGGGCCATGGACGCGATCGAGACGGTCTGCCCCGGCCGGGTGTACTTCCTCGAGCCGCTGTTCACCTACTCCCTCGGCCTCTCGGACCCGATCGAGCTGCCCGACGCGGTCCGCGACCGGGTCGTGATGTCGCCCCACTACTACCCGCCCGAGGTCCACGAGCCGGGCGTCGGATACCAGGGCGACGCCGGGACGCTGGAAGCCGCCGTCCTCGCGCTCCTCGACGACATGCTGGACCAGGGCTACCCGGTGTGGATCGGCGAGTGGGGCGGTCTGACCGACAACCCGGGCTTCGACGCCTACGTCCGCGACGCGTCGGACGTGTTCCTCCGCCACTTCGTCGGATCGGCGCTGTGGGAGTACTCCGAGGGCGCGACCGGGTTCTCGCTCCTGGACCGCGAGGGCGACGAGCGTCAGGTCTACCGGAGCCTCCGCGAGGTCCCGACGCCGACGCGCGTGCCCGCCGTGCCGGACGTGATCGTCCCGCGCAACGACGACGCGGCGCTGGAGCTCCGCTTCCGCTGCTCACCCGATCGCCGCGTCTCGATCGTGATCCCGGGACGGGGCGAGGCGAGCTGCCGCGCCGAGCCGGAGGCCGGCCTGTATGTCGTTCCCGCGCTGCCGGGGTTCTTCGACGCCCACTGCGTTGCCGGAGGCGACGTGACCTTGACCTGCCGCGCGGAGTAGTCCGGCGCTGCCGCAGCTCGTTCGCCCGGCCCGATGGGCATTGCAAATCCCTCGATTGTGCCCAAGGATGAGGCATGCCGTCCGAGTCGCTCGTTCCGCGCGGTGTTCTCTGGGTCCTGTCGCTGTCGCTGCTGCCGATCGCTGGATGCCTGGACTGGACCATCGATGAGCTCGCGGGCGGCGGCGACGGCGACATCGATGCCGATGTTGATACGGACACCGACATCGATACCGACACCGACGTCGATACCGACACCGACGTGGACACCGACTCGGACAGCGACGTCCCGGACTGCGACGACGACGACTTCTGCAACACCGCGTGTCCGGACGACCCGGACTGCTGCGGCGCCGATGCGTTCTGCAACCCCTCCTGTCCGGCCGACCCCGATTGCTCTCCCGATTGCTCGGCGAACGGCGTGTGCAACCGCGCTTGCGCAGAAGGCGTCGACCCAGACTGCGAGGGCGACGAGTGTCCTCCGCCGGTGCCCCTCGGCGGCGAGTGCGACCCCGTGGAGCAGACGTGCTGCGACGGTGGCCAGGAGTGCATCATCGGGCCGACGTCGCCCCACGATGAGGTCTGCGTGTCCCCGCTCCGCGGCGGGAGCGGCGTGGACGGCGACCTCTCCCCGACGGCGACCGGAGCTGCGCGCTCGGCTACGCGTGCACGGAGCACTACGAGGTGATCAGGACCTGCTCGCGCTTCTGCGCCACCGAGGTGGACTGCCCGCTCGACGACCCGCCCTACGAGTGCAACTTCTTCGTCGATGTGCCCGAGTACGGCCTCTGCTACCCCAGGCACCACGCGTGCAGCCCGGTCACCAACGGGGGCTGTACGTCGGACCTCTCATGCAACCTCATCATCCGAGAGACCGTCACCTACCCGGTCTGCTTCCCCATCGGCCTCAACGGTGCCGGCTCGTCCTGCGCCGACCTGAACGGCTGCGTCCGGGGCTACGGCTGCCACGACCGCGGTTCCGGCCTGCGGTGCTACCAGTACTGCGTCCTGGACAGCCCGGAGTGCGCTACCGGTACGTGCCAGGACGTCGGGCATCCGATCGAGGGGATCTGCGAGTGAGCCCCAAGTCAACGACCGATGAGGACGTCCCGGTCACGGTGGTCGTCACGCGCCGCATCCGACCGGGACGGGAGGCGGCGTACGAGGAGTGGCTCCGGAGCATCCACGTCGAGGCCGTCACGTTCCCGGGGCTCCTCGGGACCAACGTGATCCGCCCGCCGCGGGGCTCGCGGGAGTACACGGTCGTGCTCCGATTCGACAACCCCGCCAACCTCCGGCGCTGGGCCGACTCGCCCGAGCGGTCCAAGTGGCTCGCCCGCCTCGCGCCGATCTGCGAGGGCCAGGCGGTGGTCCAGGAGATCACCGGGCTCGAGGCGTGGTTCACGCTGCCCGGCATGGCGCCACGTCCGGCGCCGCCGCGGTACAAGATGGCGCTCGTCTCGCTCACCGCCGCGTTCCCGATCATCAGCTTCTTCAACTGGGCGCTCGTGCCGCACCTGGGCTTCCTCCCGGCGCCGCTCCGGACGCTGGTGATGGGCGTGGCCATGATCTCGCTCATGACCTGGGTCGTGATGCCGCTGCTCACACGCCTGCTCTTCCGGTGGCTGTATCCCGCGGTCCTGGAGTAGGGGCCGCGGCACGGTCAGCGGACGTCGCTCAACCCGATCAACGCGCCGATCGAGGCGACCAGCGCGCCGGCCGCGCTCATGTAGAACCCGAACGTGAGCGTCGGCCGCAGGTGCTCCGGGATGAGCTGGTGCTCGTGATAGCGCCAGAGCAGCGCCAGCACCAGCAGCGCGGCCAGCACGACGTGGAGCACGACCGGGGCCACGCGCGCGCCGGTGTTCAGGCGATGCCGCCACGCCAGCGTCCCGATCGCCGCGACGCTGATCGCCAGCGGCAGCCAGCCCCAGACCTCGAGCCCGGGTGTGAACCCTTCTCCGTCGAGGTGATACCAGGGCGAGACGCACCCGAGGATGACGAGCAGGTGCGACCAGAGCGCCATCCGCCCGAACCGGCCCATCCGGAAGAGCCACCGCTTGATGTCGAGCAGCGAGTCCTCGACCCCGCGGGCCACCCGGGAGTCGGGAAGCCCGCGTGCTTGCGGCGGCTCCGGCGCCTTCGCTCCCGGCTGCGCCTCGATGAGCCTCGTCTCGATCACGGCCTGCCGATCGATGCTCACCAGCGAGGTGCTGAGGTTCGCCTCGAGGTCGGCGGCCGGGCGTGAGCCATGCGGCGAGCTCGCCGTCCCGTCGGGCTTCGCCGCATCGGCCGACGCGCTCGTGAACACCTGTGCCATGTCCGCGACGTCCGCGACCTGTCCGCCGCACCGGGGGCAGGTCGTGGCCCCCTGGACCAGGGTGAAGCTGCAGAAGGCGCACTGCATCGCCCGCCATCCTATCACCACCGGCCGTGACGTCCATGGACATGACAGCGTCGTTCCCGTAGCCTCCGACCCGCTGGAGGATCTCTCATGGCGATGTTCGATCTCGTGATGATCGGAGCCGGCCCGGGAGGATACGTCGGGGCCATCCGCGCCGCGCAGCTCGGCATGAAGGTGGCGCTCGTGGAACGGCAAGACGTCCTGGGCGGCACGTGTCTCCACGTCGGGTGCGTCCCGTCCAAGTGCCTGCTCGAGTCGAGCTGGCTTTACGAGACGGCGCGACGGCACTTCGGAGAGCACGGGATCGTCGCGGAACGCGTGGACCTCGACCTCGCCGCCATGATGCGGCGCAAGCAGCAGGTGGTCACCGAGCTGAACGAGGGGATCGCGCTGCTCATGAAGAAGAACAAGGTGACCGTGGTCCGCGGCCACGGACGGCTGGCCGGTCAGGGGACGGTCGAGGTGGAGACGGCGGAGGGCGTCGTCGAGCTCCGCGCCCCCGCGATCGTCCTGGCCACTGGGAGCGAGCCAGCGCCGCTGCCCGGCATCCCGTTCGACGGTGAGCGCGTCGTCACATCAACCGAGGCCCTGGCCTTCGATCGGGTCCCGTCCCACCTGGTCGTCGTCGGCGCCGGAGCGATCGGCCTCGAGCTGGGGAGCGTCTGGCACCGGCTGGGCGCCCGGGTCACGGTCGTGGAGCTGCTCCCGAGAGCCGTCCCGTTCGCGGACCGGCACGCCTCGCAGATGCTCCACAGGTCGCTCAAGCAGCAGGGCCTGGAATTCCGCTTCAGGTCCCGAGTCACCGCGGTCGAGACCACGGCCAGCGGCGCCGTCGTCTCGATCCGGGACGAGAAGGGAAAGACCGAGGAGCTGGGCTGCGACCGGGTCCTGGTCGCCGTGGGCCGCAGGCCCCACACCGCGGGGCTCGGGCTGGACCGCATCGGGGTGGCCCTCGACCCGTCGGGCCGTGTCCAGGTCGATGAGCGGTATCGGACCAGCGCGGCCGGCGTGTACGCGATCGGCGACCTGATCGCCGGTCCGATGCTCGCCCACAAGGCCGAGGAGGAGGGCGTGGCCGTGGCCGAGCTCCTGTCCGGGAAAGCGGGTCACGTCAGCTACCACGCCATCCCCTCTGTGGTCTACACCGAGCCGGAGCTCGCCCAGGTCGGGCTCACCGAGGACCAGGTCGAGGAGCAGGGGACACCGGTCCGGGTCGGGAAGTTCTTCTTCAAGGCCAACTGCCGGGCGAAGAGCCTCGGGCAGACCGACGGGCTCGTGAAGATCATCGCTCACGCCGAGACGGACGCCCTGCTCGGCGTCCACGTCGTCGGCCCGCGGGCATCGGACCTGATCGCCGAGGCGGTCGTGGCCGTCGAGCTCGGCGCCCGCGCCGGCGATCTGGCCCGCGCCGTCCACGCCCACCCCACGTTGTCCGAGGCCGTCAAGGAAGCGGCCCTCGCCGTGGACCAGCGGGCAATCCATGGGTGAGCGAAACGACCGGAGTTTGGAGTCCGGCGTGGAAATGTGGATACTCATCCGTTGAGCATCGGAGACGGAGCGACAGGATCGTGGGGGCTCGACACGACAGGGACGACGATCCGCACCCGCAGACGCTGGTCCGGAGACTGCTCGAGCAGGGCGACCCCGGGGCCGCGCTCGAGGTGTGCGCGATCTGGCGTGCTCGGGACCCGTCCGACCCGCGGATCGCCGACCTCGAGGCCGATGCGCGGATCGGCGCGCCCGGCGTGGCGCCCGGCGATCCGTTCGACATCACCGAGGCCGAGACCTACGTCCAGAACGGGTTCCTCCACGAGGGGCTCTTCATCTACCGCCGCCTGGTCGCGGACCCGGGCCACGGCGCGGACCCCGAGATCGTGCAGCGGACCGATCTCCTGACCGAGGTGCTCGCCTTCTCGCTCCCCGCCGGCGCTGACCAGCGGCTCGAGGCCGCCGAGGAGCAGGTCCGACAGGGCCACCTGCCTATGGCCCTCCTTGCGTATCACGAGATCGTGCAGGGAGGCTCGGCCGGAGAGGCGATCGTGCGCCGCAGGGATCAGCTCCGATCGCTGCTGGTCGACGTGCCATCCTCGGCGGTGAGGGACGACATCACCGCCCTGAGCGACACGATCACCGAGTCGGTCGAGCACTCGCTCCCGCTGCCGCGCGGACATCGGCGGCGCTTCCCGGCGCGCACCGAGCGCATCCCCTCGATCGTCGACGCGTTCGAGGGCGCGAGCGACCCCGAGCCAGCGCCCCCTCCACGCAGGGTCGGGCTGGAGACCGAGATCGATTACCCGTTGCAGGCGGCCCGTTCCGTCGCGGAGGCCGTGGAGGCGGCGCGGGCCGGCGACGCGGATCGCCCCGTGGGCGCGTCCCACGACTCCGTGCTCCCGTCGCCGACCGCCGAGGCCGAGACGTACATCCCCGTGCCGGAGCCGTTGATCGCGCCGCACGAGAAGCACCCCTCGTCCGTGCCAGGGGCGATCCCCGCCGCGCCCGTCGTCGAGCCCCTGGTCCAGGGAGCCGAGGAGTCTCCCGACCCTTCGTTCATCATCGAGAACGGCCCGCCACCGCGCGACTCGATGCCGCCAGCCGTCGCCGAGGTCGCGAGCTCCTCCTGGCTCGAGCCCACCCCTGTCGAGCCGTCCCACACGTCGTGGCTCGAGCCCATCATCGACGACCCGCCGCCCGTCGAGGGAGCGGAGCCACGGACCGCCCAGGACCACGGCGCGCCGGACGAGGGGTCTGCCGAGCCCTTCTCGCCGGAGTGGCTCGCCGAGGTGGAGCAGAAGAGCCAGCGGCGGCGCCGCGGCCCGCGAACGGAGCCGGGGATGTCTCCCATGGTCGTCTCCAGGGACGAGTCCGGCCACTCCATGGTCGAGGTGCCGCGGAACATCCCGAGCGTGATGGAGCGGATCAAGGGCCGGATGACCGTCACCGACGCGGCGGTGCACGCCGAGCCCTTCGGCGTCATCGTCCGTTCCATCACCATCATCGAGTGACTCAGAACGGGAAGATGGTCTGCAGCGCGGGCTCCAGCCGGTCCGCGAGCACGAGGTGCTCCAGCGCGCCGAGGACGAGGAACGGGCCGAATGGCACGGGCCGGCGCCAGGCAGGGATCGGGCCTTCACGCCACGTGCGGTCCGCGGCAAACATCGTCACCTGCACCACCGCGCCCTGGACCGCGCCGGCCACGAGGGTGAACAGCGCACCGCGCCACCCGAGCACGGCGCCCACCATGCCCAGGAGGTGAGCGTCGCCGAGGCCCATCCCGACCTCGCCCCGGAAGAGCCGGTACCCCTGGCCGAGCGCGACGACGACTCCGAACCCGAGGACCATGCCGAGCGCCGCGTCCCACGGCGTCCCTCCCGGGAGGACCAGGTGGCTCGCCAGCCCGAGGGCCGTCACCCCTGCCGTGATGGACGTCGGGATGAGCTGTGTCGCCACGTCGATGAAGGCGATGACCACGAGGGCCCAGCAGAACGCGAACGTGACGAGGTACTCGACGAGCCCGACCCAGCCCAGGCTCCCGGCCGCGAGGACCGTGGTCTTGAAGCATGACGCCGAGAGGAGCGCGACGGCGAGCTCGACCACCGGGTAGCGCCACGAGATGGTCACCCCGCACGCGCGGCACCGGCCGCGGAGCAGCAGGAAGGACAGCACCGGGACGTTGTCCCACGGCGCGATGGGCGTGCCGCACGAGGGGCAGTGGCTCGCGGGCCACACGATGGAGCGAGCGTGCGGCCACCGGCAGATCACCACGTTGGCGAAGCTGCCCCACATCGAGCCGAACAGCCCCGCCAAGAGCAGCCACGCCCAGGGCGGGAAGATATCGAGGGCATCGAGGGTCCCGTCCACGTCACTATCCTATGTTCTCCGGCCGCGCACGAGCAACGTTGACCGGGCTATCGAGAAGTCCGTACAATGCCACGAACGATCCAGAAAGGAAGCGCCGTGCGTCGCCAGCTCGTGGCCCTGACATTCTTCCTCGTGTCCGTCGTGGCGGCCGGCTCCGCGCGGGCGCAGGACGTGATCAACCTGGGCGTGCGGTACGGGCTAGGGCTCTCGGTCTACAACCGCCTCGCCGACTCGGCCCTCGCGCCTTCGTACGCCCACATCGACGCGTCGTACCTCTTTCTCGAGGTCGGCCCGTTGCGGATGGGCCCCGGTCTGGCCTACAGGCTCGGGTTCGGCACGCGCGACGTGCGGCAGCGCGATCAGGAGACCGGGGTCAACGAGACCGTGGAGGCCCTCGACGTCCAGCACTCCCTGATGCCGGCCTGGGTCGTCTACGGGCGCCCGAACGTGCATTTCTCGTGGAGCGCCTACGGCGGCTTCTCGTTCGTGCTGTCCCAGCCGGACGTCTCCGGGACCGTCGATGACGAGAGCGGAGACACGTATTTCGTCTGGGGGCTCGAGGTCGGCGGCACGGCGTCGTACTTCATCACAGCCGGGTTCGCGGTGACGCTCGGAGCCCAGTACGACTTCTTCTACGGGATCGACCCGGTCCATGTGATCTCCTTCGATCTGGGCCTGCTGTTCTCGTTCGAGGTGATGCGATGAACCGGCGGCAGCTCGGTTTTCCGATCTCGACGGGCGTGGTCGTCCTGGGGCTGCTGGCCGGCGGCGCGCTCCCGGGCGAGATGCGCGGCTGCGGCACCGACCTGAGCGACGAGGTCGATCACGTGGTCTACTGCAGCGACCGCTGCGGGCTGCTCTGCGGGTACCTCATCGACTGCGGCCTCTACGTGCCGCCCGAGGACCCGCCCGAGGGCGTGACCGTCGAGGAGGTCTGCCAGACCGACTGCGAGCGCCAGTACAACTGCGGCAACCCGCAGCTCTGCCCGAACCCGGACCGGTACATCAGCGAGCTCGAGGCCGAGGAGTGCTTCGACGGGCTCCGCTCGCTGGGCGAGTCGGAGTGTACCCGGTTCTGCACCCTGGCGCTGTGGGGAGTGGACGATGACGGAGACGGCCGCGCCGATTACTGCCCGACCGTCTCGAGCTGTACGGGAGAAGAGCTGTGCGATCCACCCGACTGGGAGTGACCCTGCTCGTCGCGCAGCTCTGCGCCTGCGCCATCTTCGCGTCCAAGGCGGAGCTGCAGCTCGTCAACCGGCTCCGCGCGGAGTCCGACCCGCTCATCCGGGCGGAGATCCTTCACGAGTACGACACCCGGTACGGGGAGACGGGCAGCCTCAGCGACCGCGTGACGCCCCTGCGGGCCGAGGTCGACGAAGGGTACTGGCAGTACGCCGTCAACACGGAGCTCCAGCAGAACGAGGTGCAGGCGTACCTCGAGGCGTTCCCCGAAGGGGACCACGCCGCCGAGGCGCGCCGCCGGCTCGACCAGCTCAGGTTCTTCGCCGAGCGCGACGCGCAGCTCGCCCGCGAGCAGGCGCAGCGCGAGGAGCAGGTGTTGCAACGCCTCGAGGAGGAGAGAGCCCGCCAGGCCGAGCTGGTCCGCGGAGGTCTGGAGCGGTTCCTGGTCGCGGCCCTGACCATGCCCCGGTGGGGGACGACCATCTCGGCGCTCGGCGCGCTCCACCCCGCGTTCAACGAGGTCTGGTCGGGCGACCCCGCGCCCGAGTGCATCGGAGACACCTGCCGGCGCACGCTCGTCGCCCGGTACTACTTCACCCAGACGGGCGCGACGCGTGTCGACCGGTCGATCTCCCTCGTCCTCGAGGTCGACACCCGCGCGGGGCGGGTCTACCAGCTCACGGCGTACTACGCCGGCCGCGGCTTCGTGGACTGGCTCGAGCTGAGCTCGAACCAGATCGTCGAGGCGGAGTCCCTGGAGGTCAGGGAGACTGCGCGAGACGCCCTGATGGCCATGTTCCAGGCCGCGATCGACTCGCACCTGACCGGCGCCTCTGAGGTCGAGACGGACGACGAGGGCGTGCTGGCCCGGTTCCGCCGCGACGACGTGGTCGTGAGCCTCCAGGAGTTCCCCCCGACCTTCTCCGCGGGCCGGGTCGACGGCATCCGCGTGACGTTCGAGGGCGAGCTCCCGACCATAGAGCTCCCCACGCCCGACGAGTGACCTCGCTGCACGCGACTGTCTTCACGGCAGGTCGTCGATCTCCGTGCGCAGCAGCTTGAGCGACCACGCGCTCGGAGGCGAGAACCCTTCCCACGCGACGTACAGGCGCCCTTCCGTCACGCCGACCCGGACCACGCCCGTCCCGTCCGGTGGCGCTCGATCCAGGACCCATCGCCGGCTCCTGCCTCCCGCGGGACCCAGGGGGATGCGCGCGAGGAAGATATGCGAGCCCGTGGCCCAGGCGAGGAACGCGGTCTCGCCGGCGCCCGCGAGCGCGACCACCGATGGCTCTCCGGCGGGCATGTCCCGGATCGGTCGGCAGGGCTCGCGCAGGTTGCCACTACGGTCGAGCCGCGCCAGGAACAGGCGGTACCCCGCGTCGCTCCTGCCGCCGAGCAGCACGAGCACCTCGTCGCGGTCCTTGTCGAGCGAGTGGACGCGGAGGTCAGGCTCGCCGGGGCAGAGGTCGATCGCCCGTTCGTTCAGCGTCTCGAGGTCGATCGCCGCCAGTCTCGACGCGCGCAGGGGCCTCGCCACCTGATACACCGTGTGATCGGTGAACAAGAAGCCTCGAACGCACGCCTGGTCCGGCGTCTCATCGACACCTCGGAAGGGGTCCGGGAGATCGAGCCGCGCGCCGAGGGCCAGCGGCTCGGACGTGAGCCACGCCACGCGCCGGAGGCGGTCCCAGCCCGCGAGGGTCCGTCCGCGGTCCGAGGCGAGCCACGGCCAGCAGGGCTCCGCGTCGCGCTCCGGCGCGTCGAAGGAGAGCTCGTCGATCTGCTCGTCCCTGGCGAACGAGCGCACCTGCATCCGCGCGCCGTGCCGTGTCGCAACGAGCACGCCTCTTCCGAGCGTGGTCATGTCGAACCAGTCGTCCGACCCCGGAGGGATCGGGCCCAGAGCCAGGGCTCGCTGCTCCTGCCCCGGACCGATCCACGTCAAGAGCTGCTCGCGACGCTCGATCGACGGGCCGCGCTGCCACAGCAGGTACGCGTCGTCCTCGTTCACGACCGAGAGCAGCGGCTCGGGACGGACCACGGCCCCGTCCACCACGACCACGGTCCGCCTCGCGAGCGCCGCGGGGACCGGGCTCGCCGAACCCAGCACGTGCAACCCTCCCACGACCAGCGCCAGACCCGAGGCCAGGGCGACGTGCGTGGCCGCGATCCGGCGTCCGGCGGGAGCTGGAGCGCCGTCGAGCAGGGCGTGGACCGAGCGCTGCCAGCGATCCACCGCGCGAGCCAGCAGGGCCCGCACCCTGTGGCTCCGATCGGAGAGCCCGGCGAGCTGCCTCCTGGCCGTGGCGAGGCGCCACACGGACCGGCTCACCGCGGCCGGGTCGTGGACCCCCGCGCGCCGCAGGCCCCTGACGGGCCAGCGCCTGACCAGCGCTCGCGCCACGTCCTCGGGGATCACCCCGTCCCGCCACAGTGCCAGCACCTCGTGCTTCAGGTGGGCGCGCTCCTTGACGACGGACCAGACGACGAGCACGAGGAGCAGGGCAACGCCACCGGCCGGCAGGGCGCGGCGGACGGCCGAGGTGTCGCTCAGGACCAGGCAGACGTAGTTCCACGACCCGTGGACCAGGCACGCCGAGCCCAGAGCGACCACGACGCCGATCACGCGGCCACGCACGGTCCTGCCGGACCCCCAGGCGCCCGCGGCGGCGCCGACCAGCCCGGTGGTCATGGCGTGGAGCAGCGCGGTCCCCGTGGTCCGTGTCATGTAGAGCCACGCCGGCGGCATCGACCCGAGCCGGTCGAAATATGCCGCGTTCTCCCAGAGCGCGAAGCCCAGCCCGCAGGCCAGGCCGCAGGCCAGCCCGGCCGGGACGCTCGGCACGAGCCCGAACCAGACCAGTGCGACGAAGATCAGCGCCTTGGACAGCTCCTCGGCCACGGGCGAGACCAGGACCGGATACCACGACGGCTGCTCGAGCCAGATCGCGGCGGTGAGCATGACCAGGCCTGTGGCCCCGAGCCCGCCCCAGGCCACGCTCAGGAGCACCAGCCATCCCGAGCGCCCGCCCGCGCGATCGAGCCACCAGAGCACGAGGAGCAGGACGATCAGCGGCGGGGCGGCGATGACGAGCGAGGCTCCCACGTCCTCATTCTACGCTCGGAGAACGCATGGGCCAGGGGAGCTTCGACCGGGCGTGTGGCACGGCTGGGAATAGGGACACCGGCGATCGCCGACTCGAGAACGAGCCGCGGCCCCGTCCGGGAAGCGGAGACCACTTGACCGTGGTAGGATAATCACGTTGGTCGTGGAGCCGATGTAGGCCGTGGCAGGATGAAACCCCGCGTATATGTAGAAACCTCGGTCTTGAGCTACTTGACCGCCTCTCCGACCCGTGATCTGGTGCAGGCCGCCCACCAGCACATCACGATCGAGTGGTGGAGCTGCCGCACGCGTTTCGAGCTCGCGATTTCCGAAGCCGTGCTTGCCGAAGTGAGCCGCGGCGACCCCGAGGCGGCGAACCGCCGCCTCGCCGTGGCGGCGGAGCTCGCTGTTCTCGCAACCACGGTCGAGGCGCAGTCTCTGGCCAGGCAGTTGCTCGCGGCGTCCGTCATGCCTCCGAATGCGGCAATCGATGCGGCGCATGTCGCCATTGCCACGGTGCATGGCATGAACTTCCTCTTGACCTGGAACTGCGCGCACATCGCAAACGCCGTCATGCGAGAGCGGATCGAGGCGGTGTGCCGACGAGCGGGCTTCAGGCCTCCGGTCATCTGCACGCCCGAGGAATTGATGCTTCTGGAGGACTCATGACTCACGATCAAATCATCGATGAGGTTCGCGCCCTGAGGGACGAGATTGCGCGGCAATACGACTACGACATCGATGCAATCTTCCAAGCGCTTAGAGAGAGGGAGGAGGAGTCCGGGGGGGGTCATGTCCGATTTCCTCCGCGCCTTGTAGCGGAGGAGACCGAACACACCCCTGTCCCTGAAGAGGCGCAGCCGAGCTCGGGTTCCGTAGCATGATCCCCGCCGCGAGGGCGAATCGGGCACCGGCTCGGGCACGAAATGAGGGGATGCCTCCGGTCCCAACCCGAACCCCACGTGATCGCTGACCTGGAGCACAAACCGAAAAAAGCCCACCCCATCTCTTTCCAGCTCGCTCTCGAGCTCCGGGAAGCCCCACCCATCTCGTTTCGGCGTGCTCTCGACCTCCCGGGAAGCCCCACCCCATCTCTTCTCAGCTCGCTCACGAGCTCCGGGAAGCCCCACCCATCTCCGCGGTGAGGTGAGCTCGTTCTTCCTTCCTCCTCGTCTGGCCGGTCTCGCGGCCTCTCTTGGGGTTACAAGAGAGTTGTCGGTGAAAAGGCGGGTGGTGTTTCTTCCGGAGCGGTTGAGTCGCGTACGCCCTGCCTGACCCCGTCGCCCGACCTGCGAGCGGGCCCCTGCAGCCGAGGGGCGGCTTTTCGAAGTGGTCCACTCCGGTTGAAAGGACCCGGGCTCGCGCTCTATCGTCTGCCGATCGGCAGTCCGCGAACCCTGGCCTGGTCCCGTGTCGCGGGAACGAAGGCGCCCTTGGCGAGGTCCTCTCCGCAAGAGCGCATGACCTCCACCAGGAGTTGCACGAGAGCGTCGGCGCGCAATCCCTCCTCCCGGATACGGATCACAGAGGGAGACGCGACGTCTTCGAGCGCGATCTGCGTGTGGAAGTCCGCGTCGAGGGTGACGATGACTCGGCCGTCCCGTCGGGCGTGCTCGATGATGTCGGAATCGCTCGACCTCGCGAGCCCGATCTCCCCGGTGTGAACGGCATCGTGCCCGGCTCGGCGCAAACCGTCCGCGGCTGATCGGGGAAGACCTTGGTCGAGGAGGAGTTTCATGCCTTGCCTCACGCGGAGAGGGGCAGGTTCTTGTCATCGAGCATGGCGGCCGCGTAGACCAGCGCCTGACGGACATCCTCGTCCTCGAGGTCCGGATACTCGCGTCGCAGCTCATCGCGGTCCGGATAGAGAGCAACGGCTTCGACGACTCGGCGAACAGTGAGCCTGGTTCCGCGAATGCAAGGCTGCCCGTTCAGTTGAGCGGGATCCCGCGTGATGCGATCGAGCCTCATCGAAGAACCTCCTGACACGGAGAGTCTATCACGGGGTACAGCGCACTCCCCAAGCCCACGTCTGACCCTGTCGCCCAACCTGCGTTCGGACCAAGCAAGCCGACCAACTACCGCCGGAGCAGGCTCTTCGCCTTGCGCATCGCCAGGGTGATGCGCCCCTTCAAGGAGATGAAGCCCGACGGCTTGCCGCGGTCCTCGAGCTCGACGGCCGGGAACGCCGGCGCGCCGCGGTGGCGGATCGCCTCGGAGCCGGGGTACCCGTACCGCATCACGAGGAACAGGGGCCTTGCCAGGGTGCGCCGGTTCTCGTCCCACTCGAACAGGTCCTCGACCGCGGCGCCGTACATCTGTCGCCCGCGCTCGAACAGCTCGTCCCGCTCTGCCGGTCGCTCCGCGAAGCGGCTCGCGTGCATCAGGACGAGGCCCTTGCGGAGGTCCTGCGCCGGCCACGTCTCGGACCAGATGTCCAGGAGCTCCTTCCTGGCCGACGACAGCGTCTCGTGCTCCGTCATCCAGCGGGAGTACGACAGCAGCACGGCCCTCCCGTACGCGTACGCCTGGTCGAGCTCGGCCCGTTCGACCTTGACCTCGAGGTAGCGGACCAGCGAGACGAGGTAGGCCGTGTACGACCAGCGATACTCGGGAGTGGTGACCAGACCGAACGCCTCGCGGTCGTCGTCGGGGTGGGTGCAGCGCCGGATGATCTCCTCGGCCTTGGCGAGGTACCGCTCGTCCGCCGTCAGCTCGAGCGCGTCGAGCAACGTGGCGATCACGTTGCCGGCGCCGCGGCCCGGACCGTGGTACTCGTGGCCGATGGTGCGGCTCGCCAGCCCCGTGGGCCCGGGGATCAGAGTGCCCAGCGCGGTCAGAGCGCCGTCGTCGGCGTCGATCGCCCAGTCGGCGAGCGAGATCGCGCTCTCGCGCGAGGGACGCCAGCCCGTCATCAGGGAGTGCACGGCCATCCCGGTCGCGTAGAGGTGCTCGTTCGACTGTCCGCCGCCGTACGGGCCTCTCCCGGCCTGGGGAGCGAGGCGCGTGTAGCACCGGTGCG
>Ga0233425_10006152_pt1 | contig 18129 bp, 10 predicted proteins | sample Watercolumn_Towu_2_FD_181712 | JGI IMG/M metagenome (GOLD analysis project Ga0233425, IMG submission 181712) | Freshwater microbial communities from Lake Towuti, South Sulawesi, Indonesia - Watercolumn_Towuti2014_140_MG | ecosystem: Environmental > Aquatic > Freshwater > Lake | place... | reverse complement strand
AGGTACTCGCGGATCATCGGGGCGGCCGCGCCGTAGTAGGCGGCGCAGAACTCGTCGATGGCCTTGTCGGTGTCGTAGGTTGGGTCCCAGAGCGTCTTGGCCATGATGTAGGTCCGCAGCTCGGCCAACTCTGCGCCCCGGGTGTAGTAACACGCCTCCTCGTAGATGCCCGTCACCCCGTGGTCGATGAAGAAGTTGATGTTCGGCTTGAGCACGTAGAGGTTCGGAAAGGGCATGATGGTGTGGGCGTAGTTGATGACATAATCCCAGATGTGCAGGCGGTTACAGATCTTCGACCAGCCCACGATGTCCGCCACGAAGCTCGCGGCGTCCGGGTCGGTCTCCAGCGGGTGGATGAAGCAGCACTCGATGCTGCACAGTCGCACAGCCACGTTCGGGCGCGGCTTGACGTGCAACGGCGGCTTGCGCGTGTACTGGTAGGCGAGGGTGTCGATGATGATGTGCGGGTAGTCGTCCTTCACGTCATCGGCGATCGCGTTCACGAAGTGGATCAGCGGGCCCGCCTCGCTCCCCTCCTCCTCGGCCAGCTTCGCGCAGCTCGCGCAGTGGCAGGGGTTGTGCCAGTCGTTCTGCGAGACCGAGATGATGGTGGCGGAGGGGTTGGCCTCGATCCACTGGCGCACGCGGCCCTTCACGAACGCGAGCAGCTCCGGGTTGGTTAGGCAGAGCTGCGAGTAGTCCTTGACGCGCTTGCCGTCGATCTCGCTGAACCACTCCGGATGCTCGGCGAAGTGCTCCTCGGGCGGGACCAGACCGTTGAACGTGTGCACGAAGCCCTGGTAGGTGATGTGACCCCCGCGCGCCTCATCGATGGGCGGCAGCGTGCCGTTGTTCTTGTTGCGGACGGCCCAGTCTGGGTCGCGGGAGTTCGGGTAGTCGGTCGTGCGGTACTCCAGCGGGGGCACGTAGGTGCGGTTGAGCTTCGGGATGCGGATGTCACCCCGGGTCGGCCATGTGCTGCAGTCGGGCGCAAACCAGCGGCAACCGACGTACTCCTCCAGGAAGGTGTACGTCGCATAGAGCACGCCGCGCTGGTTCCCGACGAGCGCCAGCACGGGGCCCTTGGTGCCGAGGTAGATGCCCTCGAGCCCGAGGTCGACCGGCACCACCTGGAAGGCGTAGTCCTCGAGCAACCCGCACAGCCCGACGATGATCGGGGTGCGCTCACCGATCTCCGACTCGGGTACCACGTCGAAGGCCTGCCCGGTCACAAGCTCCAAGTGATAGCGCAGCTCCTGGGCCGCGTGCTGTTCCTGCAGCGTCGGCTTGTCCGGGATCGCGATGGCGTGGGTCTCGGGCTCCAGGGCCTTCCCGCCGATGCGGATCGTGCACGCGCCCAGCTTCGCCCGCCGGTCCTCGAGCTCGGCCTGCTTCTGCGCCACGGTCTCGCTCACCGCGGCCACCTCCGTTCGTGCCGGTGAATCGGCCGGCATCGCGTCGAGCAGCGTCGCCAGCGACTGCGCCAACTCGGTCAAGTACCGCTCACTATCCGCCAGAGACATCGGCGCTCCGGCGCCCGGGAGCGCCTGCTCGGCAACCACCCGCAGGCCCCGCGCGGCCCCGACGGACTGCGGGTCCGCGAGCGCCGCCTCCACGCACACGGCCAGCCGCTCCTCGCTGGTCAACCCCCGGGTGATCTCGTTGAAGCGCTTGAGCCCGTCGTTGAGCGACAGCCCCCCGTACCGCACCATCTGCACGATGTAGGGCTTCCGCGCGGCGGGTTCCTCGGTGTCTTGCGCCACCAGACAGGCGAGGTCCGCGTTCGTCCGGTCTGGGCCCTTCCCGATGAGTGCCGCGACCCGAGCAACCTCCCCGCGAGAGACGTGGTAGCGAGCGAGCACCTCCAGCTCCGGCCCGCTCGGGTCGGCCTTCGCGACGAGCCCCCTGATCGTGTCCTCCGGCGAAGCGACCCGCTCGACGACTACGTCGTCCACCCAGGCCTCTGCGTCGGCACAGTCCATCAGCGCGAGAGGATGGACGACCATGTGGTCGTAGGGGCTGATGAAGGTCACCGAGGACTGGATCCACTCGTCGGTCGGCGTCAACGGCGTCTGCGCCGGAAAGGTCCACTCGAAGTTGTTCCACTCGTAGCAGTAGGGGGCGAAGATCGTGCCCCTCACCGCGCGGCCCCTGGCCCAAACGGTCACACGGTAGGTGGCGAAGGGCTCCACCTCGATCGAGCCGCCCAGCGGGACCCAGTGGTTCGCCGGCCCCACCCGCAGATGCCCCGCCTTCGCCCCGGTCCGCGCCGGGCCCGGCGTGCCGGAGTCCTCGAAACCCGGATCAGGATACAGGTTCTGCGACGAGGACGGACTCAGCAACGCGATGAGCAGCAGGGCATGGGCGAACATCGAGTAAGCCTCCTCCACCATCAGGTAGCCGAGGCTTCTCTCAACTCCGGCCGAGGACCTGCCGCGTGCCTCACCCAGGGATCGGAGCGGTATTGGAGTGACGCCCGTCACAAAATAGATATTGCGGTAATGGAACTCAGATTAGTTCCCACCAGTCTCACTCGACATTACCTGCCTCGAAAGGGGGCTCAGACGACAGGCCATGCGCGACAACAACTGGCGTAGGAGACTGGCACCAGGGTTGGCGGCCGTCATGGGTTTGCTGGTAGTCATGATGATGGGAGGTTGTGGGGGATCGGACTCCCCGGACCAGATTGGTGGTTTCACGACGCCGGCCGCGGACCCGCCCGAGGCGGCGTCAGCGGCCGTCGACGCGCCCCAGGGGGACGCCGCAACGGCAGTGCCGACGCTTACGCTGGCCTTGAACGCGGCGCTCGATACCTCGTCGGGCACGGTCAAGGCCGCCTCGATCACCCAGGCCCAGCTGCTGAACACCGCCAAGACGCTGGTCAAGACCGCCACGATCGCCTCGGGCAAGGCGCAGTTCGACCTGACAGGCCTCGCGGCCGGACACTACTTCATCAAGGTCAACGGCCTCAGCAACCTCCTCGTCCCGACGAGGATCGACAACCCGGCCGCGAACCTGAGCCAGGCAGTGGGCAAGAAGCTGCGCAGCAGCGTGATCGGCTCCCTGGCCTCCCCCACGTACCGAATCGAGACATTCCCGAGCGGCCAGGGCTTGCCCAAGATCGTGAAGTACTCGGACGGTACGGCCGCCACTCCGCAGGGGTGGGCCTATGTGATCATGAAGCCCGGTGCGGGCAAGCTGGAGACCCGTTACCTTGGCACGGCGGCGCTGCTGACGAGCCACAACCACAGCGGCCCGCATAGCTTCTCGAGCTGGATGCTCGGACCGAGCAACCACGGGAAGTCGTCCCTGAACTGCCAGAGCTGCCACGGCCCGAGTAGCACGCACCCGGCGTCCCACAGCAGCATCAAGAAGGACGTCGGCTGGTGCTTCAAGTGCCACTACGGCTCAGGGGGGCCTTCCGGCGGCTTCGTCAAGCCGACGCAGTAGGGCACGTCCTCCCTCCTCCGAGACGTCACGAGCCCGGCCCTCCCGGCCGGGCTCGTGGCGTTTCGGCGCAACTGGGCCCGTGCGCGAACGTTAGGATAGGTAGCAGAAGGGACTCGGGCGTGGGGAGGCGGACCATGACCGGCGGCCGACTGGGCGCCATCATCGTCATCTTCGTGGCTGTGAGCTGTGCCTGGGCGGTCCTCTCGGGGGCGATGTACACGCGGACCCGATCCAGCGAGAACGCCCTCCGACCGCGGGTCGAGGGCCTGTGGGGCGGCCCGCTGACCCAGCGCGCCCCCACCGCTGAGGCGCTGTGGAGCGAGACGAAGCGCGAGTGGAGCCAGAACGAGCGGCGGTATGTCGACGTGAAGCGGAGCCTCTCCCGCAGCCTGGCCCTCACCTCCAGCCAGATCGACGTGAAGCTGCGGGCGGACTTCCGGCGGAAAGGGCTGCTGTGGTACCGCACATATGACGTGGAGTTCGATGGGCGGTACGAGGTCAAGAGCACGCTGCAGCGGCCGACGGACGTCCAGGTGACCTTCAGCTTCCCCGGCCAGGGCACAACCTACGACGCGTTCGAGTTCACGGTCGGCGGGAAGAAGGCGGAGCCCGTCGGCGATACACAGCAGGGGATGAGCGTGACCATCCCGGCGGCTGCCGGAGCGACGGTCCCGATCACCGTTCACTACAAGACCCGCGGGCTGGACACCTGGCACTACGCCTTCGGACCTGGCACGACCCAGGTGCGGGGTTGCGCCCTGAAGGTCACCACCGACTTCGCCCGATACGACTTCCCCGATCAGACGATCTCCCCGACCCGCAAATCACCCGCCGGCGACGGCCACGAGCTGACGTGGGAGTTCGACAGCCTCGTGACCGGCATGGGGATCGCGGTGGACATGCCCACGCGGCTCGACCCCGGGCCGTGGGCCACCCGGGTCAGCGCCTTCGCACCGATAGGACTGCTCTTCTTCCTCGGGGTGCTGATCATCGTGGGGGTGCTGATCGGGAAGAACCTGCACCCAATGCACTACATGTTCGTGTGCGCGGCCTTCTTCGCGTTCCACCTGCTGCTGGCCTACCTGGTGGACCACATCGACATGCACGCGGCGTTCGCCATCGCCGCGGCGTGCTCGGTGCTGCTCGCGGTCACGTACCTGATGCGCGCGGCGGGGTCGAAGTTCGCCCTCCTCGTCGCCGCGCCCTCGCAGCTCGTTTACCTCGTGCTGTTCTCCTACTCTTTCTTCTACCCGGGGTTCACCGGCCTGTCGATTACCATCGGCGCGGTCCTGACGCTGGCGATCCTCATGCACATCACGGCGAAGGTCGACTGGGAGGAGAAGCTGCAGCCCCCAGGCCGCCGCGACTATCCGCCCGTGCCAGGCACGCCGCTGCCGACGCGCCTCGTGGAGCAGCGCGGCCGCGACCTGAACCAGCACCCCATCCCACCCCCAAGCAACGACGCCGGCCAGGGACCTGCCTGACCGGCGTCGTGAACGGCGAACGTCGGTGACAGACACCGGAGCGCTATACGGCTGGGTTCCGGTACCCGTCCCCGCTACATGTCGTCGTAGCCGCCGCCGGGAGGTCCGGCCGGGGCCTTGTCTTCCTCAGGCTTCTCGGCCACGAGGGTCTCGGTGGTCAGGACCAGCGAGCCCACGGAGGCTGCGTTCTCGAGCGCCGCACGCACGACCTTTACCGGGTCGATGATGCCCGCCGCCATGAGATCGCAGTACTCCTCCTTGCGTGCATCGAAGCCGTGCTTGTAGGCCGACTTCCCGAGGATCTTGTCGGCGACGACAGAGCCCTCGTAGCCCGCGTTCTCCGCGATGCGACGGGCCGGCTCCTCCAGCGCGCGACGGATGATGCGCAGACCGGCCTTCACATCGTCGTCACCGGCCTTGGCCACGAGGTCGTCCACCACGGCCGCGGAGCGCAGCAGCGCCACGCCGCCGCCGGGCACCACGCCCTCCTCGATGCCCGAGCGGGCCGAGGACAGCGCATCCTCGAAGCGGTGCTTCTTCTCCTTCAGCTCGACCTCGGTCGCCGCGCCGACCTTGATGACCGCTACGCCGCCGGCGAGCTTGGCCAGCCGCTCCTGCAGCTTCTCACGGTCGTAGTCGGAGTCGGTGGTCTCGATCTCGGCCCGGATCTGGTTGATGCGGCCCTGGATCGCGTCCTTCTTGCCCGCGCCCTGGACGATGGTCGTCTCGTCCTTGGTCACGATGACCTTCTCCGCCCGGCCGAGCTGGTCGAGCTCGACGTTCTCGAGCTTCACGCCCAGGTCCTCAGAGAGGTAGGTGCCGGCGGTGAGGGTCGCGATGTCCTCCAGCATCCGCTTGCGGCGATCGCCGAAGCCGGGGGCCTTCACGGCGCAACACTGCACGACGCCCCGGATGCGGTTGAGCACGAGGGTCGCGAGGGCCTCGCCCTCGACATCCTCGGCGATGATGACCAGCGGACGGCCCTGACGGCTGGTCGCCTCGAGCAGCGGGATGAGGTCGGCCACGGCGCTGATCTTCTTCTCGTGGATCAGGATGACCGGCTTCTCCAGCACGCACTGACGGGTCTCGGCATCGGTCACGAAGTACGGGGAGATGTAGCCCTTGTCGAACTGCATGCCCTCGACGACGTCGACGGTCGTCTCGCTGGACTTGCTCTCCTCGACCTGGATGACGCCGTCCTTGCCGACCTTGTCCATCGCGTCGGCGATGATCTCACCGATGGCCGAGTCGTTGCCGGCGATCCCCGCGACGGAGGCGATGTCGGAGTGGTCCTTGACCGGGGTGGAGTGCTTGCGCACGTCCTCGATGACCGCCTCGACGCCCTGCTCGATGCCGGTCTTGATGAGCATCGGGTTGGCGCCGGCGGCGACGTTGCGCAGCCCGGCCTTCACGATGGCCTGCGCCAGCACGGTGGCGGTGGTGGTGCCGTCGCCCGTGATGTCATTGGTCTTGCTGGCGGCTTCCTTGCACAGCTGAGCGCCCATGTTCTCGTACTTGTCTTCGAGCTCGATCTCCTTGGCGACGGTGACGCCGTCCTTGGTGATCGTGGGAGCGCCCCACTTCTTGTCGAGCACGACATTGCGGCCCTTGGGACCGAGCGTCACCTTGACGGCGTCGGCCACGGCATCCATGCCGCGCTCCAGGGACCGGCGCGCCTCTTCACGGAAGGCGAGCATCTTGGCCATTGGTCTTCTCCCTCCTTCAGGCTTGGCAAGGCCGTCCGAACTCCCGCCGGCGTGCGCCGGGGCCGCAACGGGCGCGCGGCGGGGGCCCGGAGGCTATTTCCTCTTGCCCTTCTTCGCGGCCGGCTCGTCCGCTGTGCGCACCGCCAGCAGCGAGTCGCAGTCGATCAGCAGGTACTCCTCGTTGTCGAGCTTCACCTCGGTGCCCCCGTACTCCGGGTAGATGACGATGTCCCCCACCGCCACCGGCATCGGCTCGAGCTTGCCGCAGTCGGAGAGCTTGCCGTCGCCCACGGCGATGACCTTGCCCTCCTGCGGGCGCTTCTGTGCCGAATCGGGGAGGAAGATCCCGCCGGTGCTCTTCGCCTCGGACGCCAAGGGCTTGACCAGCACGCGGCCACCCAACGGTTTCAACATCGGCCTCGTACACCACCTTTCAACAGAGTCGCCGGCAACGCAATGCCGTCCCCCGCCGCCCTGGCGGGCGGCCCCCCGCGGCGGCAAACGGCCCTTGCTCTGGTTTAGCACTCTACCCAGGAGAGTGCTAATGGCGTGCGGAGTATGCCATATGGGAGGGGGGATGTCAAGAGGATGGCGCGCGAAGTTGCTCTCTGAGGCAGGAGGGGCGCAGGGCGGGTGGAGCGAATGCCGGGCCGGACTTCGGACCCTTCCACCCATCGACCGCGGACGGTTTCCTGCGTGCGTAGACTGGCAGATCACTTCCACCTCGGGCTGCTGATCGTCGCCTCGTTCGCGATGGACCTGGCGTATCGCGGGGGCAACCAGGCCTACCAGGAGGCCGGGCTGGCCGCTCACGGGACGCCGGTGCAGTTGAGCTGGCTGGGGGCGTGCGCGGCGTTCTGCTACTCCACGATGTGCCTGCTGTCCGGAGGCATCTCGGATCGGATCGGGCGCAAGACGGCGGCGGCGTTGTCGTGCGTGGGGCTCGCGGCGGCCTACGTGCTGGCGGGCTGGGTGCAGGACATCCACCAGCTCTTGCTGCTGGCGGCGCTCGCGGGAGGGTCGCTGGCGTTCTTCTGGCCGGCGGTGCAGGCATGGATCGCCGACCTCAGCGGGCGCGGCCGACGGCGGCTGGCCCGGCGGTTGGCGATCTTCAACGTGTCCTGGGCTGCAGGCCTCGCGGCCGGACCGACCTACACGGGGTTCCTCTGGGCCTACGGCGCCGGATCCGGCCTCAGCCAGCGCCTGGTCTTCGGGTCCATCGCAGGGAGCGTCTTGCTGATCGCGGTGGTCCTGCTGCTCACGCGGAGCTGTGCGATCGACCCCGATGCCGTCAGCGAGGCCGACGATTGGGGGGCCCAGGCACATCCCCAGGCCGCGTCGCTCCTGTTCGCCGCGCGTGCCGGGACCTTCGCCAGCTGGTTTGCGGTGGGCGTCATCGGGAGCCTCTTCCCGAAGCTGGCAGCGGAGCTGGGCTTCGATGAGCGGCTGCGGGGGGTGCTGGCGTCGTGCTTCCATGTGGGGCAGGTGGGGATGTTCTGCGTGGCGCTCGCGCCCGGGAGCTGGTACTACCGCCGCTGGCCGGTGCTGGTGGCGGAGGGCCTGGCACTGTTAGGGATGCTGACGCTCGTGTGGGCCCGGAGTCCGTGGCACTTCGCCGCGGCGTTCCTGATCGCTGGCGTCTGCTCGGGGGTCGCCTACACGGCCAGCCTCTTCCACAGTCTGCATGGCCGCACGGAGGACCGAGGGAAGCTCGCCGGAATCCACGAGGCGATCCTCGCCTCCGGGGTCTTCCTCAGTCCCCTCATCGGCGGCTTCCTGGCGCAGTACGTCTCGCTGCGAGCGCCTTTCGTGATGGTGGGCATCGCCTTCGCGGGGGCAATGGCCGCGCAGCTCGTGTCGCGTAGCGTGGCGGGCCGGCAAGGCACGCTACACTGAGGTTGGGCATGTGGACAGGAGCCCGTGGCAAACGGTGCCCGGCTCGGGCTCGGGGGACTCCTCGGCGAAGCGGACGGCGTCGGAGATGACGCTCTCCGCGCGCGTGCGGACCTCGGCATCGAGGGCGTCGTCGATCGCGCCGCGGCCCATCAGGGCCTCGCGCATGACCTTCAGGGCATCACGTGCGGCCCACTCGCTCTCCTCCTCCCGGGTCCGGTAGGCGCGCTCATCGCTCTTCGAGTGGCCGTAGATGCGGTAGGTCAGGGACTCGATGAGGGTCGGCCCCTCCCCGCTTCGCGCGCGGCCCGCAGCCTCCTCGACGCTGGCGCGGACGGCGAAGTAGTCCTGCCCATCGACCTGCACGCCGGGCAGCCCGTACGCCACGGCGCGCTTCGCGACCTCGGGCTCCGCGAAAGCCTCCTCCACCGGGGTGCTCATGGCGTACAGGTTGTTCTCGCAGAGGTAGATGACGGGGAGCTTCCAGGCAGCGCCCATGTTCACGGCCTCGTGGAACGTGCCCTGACCTGTGGCCCCGTCCCCGAAGAAGCAGAGCACGACCCGCCCCGTACCGAGCAGCTTCTGGCTCAGCGCGGCGCCCGTGGCGACCGGGATCATGCCGCCCGTGATGCCGTTGGAGCCCAGGAAGCCGATGCTGAAATCCGCCATGTGCTGCGAGCCGCCGCGTCCGCAAGCGTAGCCCGTCGCCTTGCCCCAAAGCTCGGCCATGATCCGGCGCGGGTCGCCGCCCTTCGCGAGGAAGTGCCCGTGGCCCCGGTGGGTGGAGGTCACCAGGTCGTCGGGCCGCAGCGCCGCGATGGCGCCGACTTCGGTGGCCTCCTGCCCGGCGCAGAAGTGGGAGGTGCCCCGAATGACGCCGGTGCCGTAGAGGTCGTTGAGGGTCTCCTCGAAACGGCGGATGACCCACATGGTCTGGTAGTCGCGGAGCAGGTCGGCGTCGGGTGTCATGCTCTCCCCACAATCGCCGCGCAGGCGAGCCCGCTGGGGTCGCCGACGCGGACGAGGTACGGCTCCTCCGGGAGGCCGCAGCTGATGGCGGCCGCGAGGTCCAGCGCGCAGGTCGCGCCGAAGGGGCGGCCGTACTCCGTCGAAGGCTCGAAGAGGCGTACGGCCCCCGCGGCCAATCCGGCGCCCTGCAGCGCGCGCTCGGCGGCAAGCTCGAGCGCCGCGGGTTCGTCGTCGGGTTCGGTGGCGAGGCCCACGCTCAGCAGCTCGGCCTGCGCCGCCACACCGCGAGCCGCCGCACTCGACTCCGACTGCAAGACCAGGAGCGCCGCCCCCTCCCCGGGCACGAAGCCGTTCCCCAGCCACCCGGCCTCGTTCAGGGCCGAGTAGAGCACCTCCGAGAGGGCATCCACGCCGCCGGCGAGGACGAGGTCCGCGCGGCCGTCGGCGATCAGCTCGGCGGCGAATTGCAGCGCGGCGCCGGAAGAGGCCAGCCCCTGGCAGAAGCACGCGACCGGGCCGCGGATGTCGAACTCGATGGAGGCGAGGCTGATCGGCGTGTTCACGAAGCTGTGCAGGAACAGCACGGACGAGGCGCGTCGCAGGCCGCCGCTCTGCACGCGTTGCGTGTGCGCCCAAAGCGTGTCGAGAGGGCCATGGGCAGTGCCGAACACGAGCCCGACGCGCTCGGGATCAAGGTCCCCCGGAGCCAGACCAGCGTCCTCGAAGGCCAGCGCGCACGCCGCGAGCGTCAACTCCGAGCAGCGGTCGAGGTACGTCTTCTCGGAGTCGAGGAAGTCGGCCAGCGCGAAGTCGAGGCACTCGGCGGCCAGCCGGTAGTCGTAGGCCTCGGGGTTGAACGACTCGATGGGGCGAATGCCCTGCCGCCCCTCGCGGAGGCCGGAGGCGAAGTCCTCCCGACCGATCCCGATGGCCGAGATTGGCGCGACGCCGGTGATGAGGACGCGGCTTGTGACGGAAGGTCGGGACTGGAGTCCCGACCTACGAGAGGGTTCGCGAGAGGGACAGGCGAGAACGACGCAGGCATTGGAGCCGCCGACGCCGGCCGACATCGACGCGGCACACCGGACTTCGGCCGAGCGCGCCGCGTTGGGCACGTAGTCCAGGTCGCATTCGGGGTCGGGCTCATCGTAGTTCAGGGTCGGCGGCACGATGCCCGTGAGCAGCGTCTGCACCGTCGCGACGGCTTCGCAGGCCCCCGCGGCGCCCATCGTGTGCGCGATGGCCGCCTTGATCGAGGAGACGGGGATGCGCTGCGCGTGCTCTCCGAGCACGGCCTTGATCGCGTGGGTCTCCTCGGGATCGTGGGCCTGCGTGCCCGTCCCGTGGGCGTTGATGTAGTCGATGTCCTCGGGCGACACCCCGGCGTCCGCGATCGCCTCTGCGAGAACGCGGGTCATGCCCCGGGCGCCCTTGTCCGGCGCGGTCAGGTGGTAGGCGTTGTTCGTCTGCCAGGCGCCCAGGACTTCGGCCAACGGTATTGCACCCCGCGCCAGCGCGTGCTCCAAGTCCTCCAGCACCAGGGCGGCGGCGCCCTCCCCAAAGAGCGTGCCCGAACGGTTGCCGCTGAAGGGGCGGACCTCATCCCGGGTCATCGTGGCGAGGATGCTCAGCCCCGCGAGGCAGGAAGGGGTCACCGAGTCGTGGCCGCCCGCAAGGACGACGTCGGCGCGGCCGTGACGGATGGCCTCCAATGCGCAGCCGATCGCGGCCGTGCCGGAGGCGCACGCGTTCGAGAGCAGCGTCCCCGGGCCGCGCAGACCAAGCGCGCGAGCCAGATGCACCAGGGGAGTATGGAACGCGCTCTCGGCGAAGGTGTGGTTGCCGGGCTGCTCCGCCAATCGGCGGCGAACGTGCTCCTCCCACGACATCCCCCCGCCGAAGTTCGTCGCGAGGGACATCCCAGCCCGCGTGGCATCGAACTCGCCGCCAACCAGCCCAGCCTGGGCCAGCGCCTCGCGGGCGGCGGTGAGGAGGAACTGCGTGGCCTCGTCGGGGAGCGCGTCGAGGCCGTAAGCGTCCGGGTCGAAACGCCACTCCCGCACCTGCCCGCCCTTCTCATTGCGGAGCCCGGTCGGGTCGAACTTGGAGAGCGGCGCGATCCCGCTCCGCCCCTCCACCAAGCCGCGCCAGAACACGTCCACGCCGGTGCCCAGGCACGTGACGACGCCCATTCCGGTGACGACCACGCGTCGCCGGCTACGTTCCAGGGTGGAGGACATCGGGCCCGTTCTCGGGAGCGGAGTGCACGGCGCGGCGCTTCTCCAACAGACGCCGGAGGCCCACTGAAGGTTCCGGGACGGACGGCCGAACCACGAAGACCACAAAGCAGGCACGAAGAGGCACGAAGACGACCTTCACTACCCGCAACCCGGTAGCGGCGGCGGTTCTACATTCGGAGACCGCCGTCGACCTGGAAGACCTGGCCGGTGATGTAGGAGGCGTCGGAGGAGGCGAGGAAGCGGATGAGGGCGGCGACCTCCTCGGGGTCGCCGAAGCGCGCCAGGGGGATGAGATCGAGGAGGCCCTTCACGCGGGGCTCATCCATGTCGGCGGTCATCGCAGTGTTGATGATGCCCGGCGCGACCGCATTGACCGTAATGCCCTGGGCCGCGAGCTCGCGGGCAGCGGCCTTGGTGAAGCCGGCGATGCCCGCCTTGGCGGCGGAGTAGTTCACCCGGCGCATATCGCCCATGAGGCCGGCGTCGGAGGAGAGACTGACGACTCTCCCCCACTTCCCCCGCATCATCTTGCGCGCCGCCGCCTTGGTGCAGAGGAAGGCGCCCTTGAGGGAGATGTCGATCACGTCGTCCCACTCGTCGAGCTTCATGAAGGCGAGGTAGTTGTCGCGGATGATGCCCGCGTTGTTCACGAGCACATGGAGGCCGCCCAACTCCTCCGCAACGCGATCGACCATCGCCTTCACCGCCTCCGCATCGCGCACGTCCGCCGGGCAGTAGATGGCCTCGACGCCCAGCGCCCGCAGCTCGGCCAGCGTCTCCTCGGCGGCGGCCTCGGGCACGATGTCGTTGATCGCCACATGGCAGCCGTCGGCGGCCAAGGCCAGCGCGGTCGCCCGACCAATCCCCTGGTTCGCGCCCGTCACCAGGGCTACACGGGTCTCAGGCATCGGCATGGCTGCGCTCCCCTCCGGCTTGCTGCACATAGGCCTCGACGTCGCGATCGGTGAGGCGGCGGCCGTCGCCCAACCACGCCGCCACCGCTTCGAGCTCCACCCCCGCGTCGCGGGCCGCACGGCGCGCCGGCGGCGTCGCGCGAAGCGCACCCCCGGCCGCGGCGCGAGTCGGCTCCACGGAGGGCGCCAGCGCCAGACGGACCTCGGCCTTCTTCGCCTCGATCAGCCCCTGATTGGTGGACTCGACGCCCTCGGGCAGAGGCTCCCCGGGCTCGCCGATGAACCCGATCACATACCCCACCGGCAGCGTGCTGTTCTCCCCGGCGAGGATCCGCAGCAGCACGCCACCCTCTTCGGGCGTGTACTGGAAAGTCGCCTTCTCGGTGATCAACTCGGCGACGGGCTCGCCGGGAGCCACGAGGTCGCCCTCGCGCTTGAGCCACTCGCCCACGGTGACCTCGTCCAGGTTCTCCGCCCACTTCTCCATGCGGATCAGATGTCCCACGCCTCGCCTCCCTGCAGGGTTCCCCGCGCGGCGCGAGTATAGCACTCCCCCGAAAGCACCGTCAACGAACTGACCTCGAGGGAGGCCTCTGCTCCCCCCGAGCGGAAGCCGGTGCCGCAATGGACCCTCTCGACCGCCTTCGCGATCCCGCCCTCGTGTCCGTGCGAGATGATCACTTCGCTCGGCTCGAAGGCGTCTACGCGGGCGAGGTGCCTGACACGCCGTTCTTCCTGTGCGGCATCGCCGAGGTCAGCGAGGACGCAGGTCCCGGTTGGGAAGCGTGGCTGGACGCGGCGCTGGAGCGGCTGGCGCGACAGGCGGACCGCGCCCTCGATGGGCGCGTGTTCCGGCCGCTCTGCGTAAACTACAGCCCCCACGGCGTGCACTTCGTCGATGCGCTGTTCGGCGCCGAGGTCTTCCGCATGGAGGACGGCTCGTGGCAGGCGCGGTACCTGCCCACACCGGTTGGAGCGCTGGAGCGGCCGGTCCTGGCGGATCACCCGGTCTGGAGCGCCGCCACTGGGGTGACCCATGCCTTCATGGAGCGAGACGTTCCTGGCGTACTGTTCGGGCTGCCCACCATCGCCAGCGCCCTGAACATCGCGGTGAACCTGTACGGGCAGGCGATCATCCTCGCGATGCTCACGGAGCCGGAGGCGGCGCGCCACGACCTGCGGGTCATCAACGATCTGCTCTGCGACCTCCACCGATGGTACCGGGCGACGGTGCCCGAGTGGCAGCTCCAGTGCATCGTCCCGCAGGGCCGGTGTCAGCCGCCGGGCTTCGGGCAGCTCTGCGGGTGCACGACGCAGCTGCTGTCGCCCGGGCTATACGAGGAGTTCGTCGGGCCGCTAGACGCCGAGTTGCTCTCCATCTACCCCCGGGGCGGCATGATCCACCTCTGCGGCACGCACCTGCAGCACGTGCCATCCTGGCGCCGGCTGCCCGAGTTCCGCGCGTTCCAGACGAATGACCGCGCCTCCGAGGACTTCGAGGCCTACCACCGCGACCTCCGCGAGGACCAAGTGCTGTATGTGAACCCCACAGAGACCGTCCCGGCCGAGCGCATCCTCCAGGCCACCGGCGGCCGCCGTGTCGTCATCCCGGCGGATGCTCCGATCCCTGCTTCAGGATGAGCACCCACCCCTTGCCCGCCTCGACCGGGATCGGCTCGCCCGGCGCGAACGTGGCCGCCCTCTGGAAGTGATCGACGGCCGGCGCGGTGAGGGTCTGCGTCGCGGGGTCGAGGCCAAGCGCTTCCCAGTCGATCTGCAGGCGAACGCGGGCGACGTCGCCTCCGCTCCCCGCCGGCTCCTCGCGGGTCGCCGGGTCGCGCGCCGAGAAGATTAGCCGACCGAAGCTCTGGGGCTCGTGGAACGAGGCCGACACGGGCGACCAGCAGGAGAGCTGCCTGGGGCGCTGGCGGTCGCGGCAGAGGTTGAACCCGATCTCGGCGCCCTCCGCCGGGGGCGACATCCCCAGCGACGCGAAGGACACGCTCACCTCGCCCTCCCAGTGGCCGGCCCCCGTCTGCGCGCGATAGGTCCAGTCACCGTTCCAGCCTGCATCCATCCCCTCCGAGTCGGCGAACACGCCCGCGGCGTTGCCGACGAACTGGTAGTACTGCGGCCGGGCGGGATCGGGCTGAATGAACAGCTCGATCGCGTCGTCCTCCCAGACCGGACCGTCGCGGTCCGTCGCGTCCGCCTTGGGGGCGCTCGCCTGCGCGCAGCGGAAGGCGATGTGCAGCCGCGCATCGTCGCGAGTGATGAACACCTCTGTCTGCTCATCGGCGAGGGTGTCCGCCTGGAACGCGCGGAAGTTCGTGAGCTTCGCCGCCGCCTGACGATCCTCGGGCGTTCCTCGCGGGACGGTGGCCGAAGGACGGGCCCCGGCCTGCTCGGGCCAGCGACCCAGAGCGATGAGGGCCTGCCCCGGCTTGCGGTAGACCGTGGCCAGGACGTCCTCGCGGCCGGTGCGAACGGGGCAGTCCTCGTCCCAGTACCCGAGCATCTCGGCCTCGGCGATCCCGAACTCATCCCACAACCGCCACATCGCAGCGCAGGAGGGATGCTGACGTCCGGTCATCCCGTAGAGCATCGCCCGGTAGGGGTTGCCGCCGTTCTCGTAGTTCAGCATCTCCCCGGTGATCCCGAAGGGCAGGCCGCTGATCTCGACCAGCCAGTAGTCGGCCGGCATGTTGTAGTCGTAGAGCTCGCCGAACCACAGGTTGCTGATGAAGGGGAAGTGCTCCAGGTGGTTGTTGGCCGGGCTGGCCTCGCGCAGGCGATCCCAGGGCGGCGACCAGTTGTCCCCGGAGTGGAAGTTGATGCGGTACCCGGGGTTCGCGCGCGCCATCACCTTCCCCACCCGCTTCATGATCTCCCGATCGTACCCGATCCCGTCCAGGTACAGGCCGTCCACCCCCGTTGCCTGCATGATCCATCGCAGACCTTCGATGTAGTAGTTGTGCCAGCGGGAGAGGCCCTGTTGGCTGATGGCGGCGTCGAGCTCTCCGTTCCAGAGCGCGGTTCGCCAGGCGGGCTCATACCCCGCGACGAGGTGTTCGCGGAGCCACGCATACCCCCCGGCCGGGGGCGCCTCAGCGTCCGTGTAGATGGACGCACCGCCCGTGCGGAAGACCTCATCGCCCAGGCTGCGCAGCGCCCACATCTCCGTGACGTAGTTGCTGAGCTCCCGCACCGTGTAGTAGATGTTCACGCCCTTCGGCGGCCCCTCGATCTCCCGGTAAGCAAAGACCAAGTCCCCAGCGTCCTTCCGGCACACGCCGCTCACGACTCCGGGCACGCCGCGGTCGGGTTGCGTGGCGTCGCCCCCATCCCACGCCGCGAAGCGATCGAGCAGCAGCGTGTGCGCGTCGGCGCTCGGCGCCACCGGCTCCCCTGCGGCGTAGGGTGCATCGGTGATCTTGATGGCCTCCAACGCAAACCCGCCGCTGAACCCGAGCGTCGAGCCCGCCAGCGGCGCGTCCACCGAACCCCGCCACGGCGCCTCGCCGGCGAGTTCCCCGTCGATGTAGATGGCGAGCCGCTCGCCCCAGGAGAGGGTCAGCAGGTGTCGCTCGCCCTCCCGCCAGTCCGGCTGGTGCGTCCCGAAGAGAACCGGGTACTGGTTGGCGCTCGGCGCGCCATGCCGGATATACGTCCTCATGCCGCGGTCGTCGATGTTCCAGTAGAACCCGAGGGAGTCTTCGTTCGCAAGGTCGAGGCTGAAGAGAGACTGGTTGAAGCGCGCCTGTTGCGGCTGCCCGGCGGTCGGGTCGAAGTTCACGCGCCCCCACACGTGCAGCGTGCCCTGGGCGGGGCTCAGATGGCCCTCCCCGGGGTACGTCAGCTTCCCGTGCTCGACCCGTCGACCCCGCACCGCCCGGACCGAGTCCATGGTCGCCTTGAGCTCGGGCACCGTGTGGAACGGGTAGTTGATGTAGGGGTTCTGGGGCGCGCTCTGGTGGATGTGCAGGACGGTGCCGTCGCCGTTCGGATCGCCGTAGCGCCACTCCCAGTGCCGAGAATCGACGGGCTTGAAGGGGGTGATGAGCAGCCGGAACTGTAGCGTCAGCTCCTCACCGCGCCTCAGCGTGCGCGGGCCCGTGTAGGCGCGAAGAACGACCCTCTCCCCGACCTCGGCGAGGTCGGCGCCGCCCTGACCGTCGTTGTGCCACGACGCGGGCAAGCCGCTCTCCCGCAGATCCGAAGCCTGCCACGCATCGCTGTCGGGGATCAGCTTCAACTGCAGCCCCGCATCAACACTCCCGAGCCACGCCATGTGGTTGGCCTTCTCCACATCCCACTTCCACCGCCACTCCGCCGGCCGGTACCCGCCCCGCTTGCCAAAGCCCATCATGTACTGGGCGACCTCGCGGTTCAGGGGAAGCTCAAGCCGCACATCGCTCAGCTCGGACCTCTGTTCGGCGGCCAGCGTGGCACGGAAGGTGACGCACCCATCGAACTCCATGCGGGACGTGACCCGCATGCTCAGCCCGTCAGCCTGCGCGCTGGACTCGCGCTCAACGGTGGCGTCGGTGGCCTTGGTCACTCGTGAGTGCCCGGGCTGCCAGACGAGGGTCTTGCCGCCCGACTCCACCACAAGCTCCATCGGTGCGCTGAGCACGGGGCGGTCGTTGCTCGTGATGCGCTCCGGAAGGCCGGTCGCACCGAACACCACCTCGCGGTTCAGGCAGCGGACGCGGGGCCCGTCCACCTCTAGGGGCGTGAACGGCGGGATGACCTCCTCGTCGATCCCAAGCGTCGAATTCAGCCACCGCAACCGCGACATCCGCCACAGCTCAGCGTCGCCTGCATCCGCGAGGGCCAGGCCTGTCACGTTGAGGCGCACGGTCACCTCCGTCGGCGGCATCCCCCTGGGCCGCACGGTCACCGTGCCGGTGTACTGGCCTTGGACGTCCTCCGGCAACTGCACGCCGATCCACAGCGGCCGCACCTTGCCCCGGCCCACGGCGAACGTCTTCGCCAGCGGATGCCCAAGCCAGTCCGTGCCGCCGGTATTGAAGCAGGTCCAAGCGGACGCCGGGATAGCGTCCCCGGGGCGCCGCAGCTCGCTGAAGTCCACCTCGACGTCCTCGATCACCCGCCGCGCACCGAACACGCCGATCTGCAGCGTGTAGAACTCCCCCGGCTGCGCCTCGCCCCCGAACTCGGTCTTGGGGCCGCGCTCGATCCAGCAGTGCGGCAGGTCCTCGAACATCCGGATCGGGTACCGCCGGTCTTCAGGGAACAGGAGGTACTCGCCCGCGTTGCCCGCCACGAGCGCCTCGGTCTCGGCGGCGGTCGCGATCACCTCAATCGGGTCCATCCGGTGGAACCCGCCCCGAGCCTGGATCTCCACCACCTCGGCCTGAGGCAGCTTCGTAAAGTCGCCGACTCCCTCGCGCCAGGCCGGGTCGGCGGTCTCCACCGGCGGGAAGTACGGCCCGGCCTCCCCGAACGG
>Ga0233425_10006151_pt1 | contig 18133 bp, 15 predicted proteins | sample Watercolumn_Towu_2_FD_181712 | JGI IMG/M metagenome (GOLD analysis project Ga0233425, IMG submission 181712) | Freshwater microbial communities from Lake Towuti, South Sulawesi, Indonesia - Watercolumn_Towuti2014_140_MG | ecosystem: Environmental > Aquatic > Freshwater > Lake | place... | reverse complement strand
CAGGCCGTGCGAGCCGACCCGGGTCACCCCCGCGCCCTGCGGCGTGCCCCGGTTGAAGGTGGCGTGTTCGCGGATGCTGTTATCGGTTCCGATCTCCAGCCGCACCGTCTCGCCCTTGTAGCCGGTGTGCTGCGGGTCGCCGCCGATGACGCAGAAGGGGTGGATCACCGTCCGGGCGCCGACGGTGGTGTCCTGCTGGACCACGGCATGGCTGACCAGACGCACGTCGGCCTCCAGCACCACGCCCGGGCCGACGATGCACCAGGGGCCGATCTCGACGCCGTCGGCGACCTGGGCGCCGGCGTCGACGACGGCGGTGGGGTGAATCCGGCTCATGCGTCCACCGGCTTGTCGACCGTGACCATCATGGCGGCGAAATCCGCCTCCGAGGCCAGCTTGCCGTCGATGAAGGTCTCGCCGCGGAATTTGAAGATGTCGCCGCGCATCTTCGTCACCACCACCTTCATGCGCAGCTGGTCGCCGGGCCGCGCCGGCTTGCGGAAGCGCACGCCGTCGATCGACATGAACATGATCACCTTGCCCTCGACCTGAACGTCCATGGACTTGGACATCAGCAGGGCGCCCGTCTGGGCCATGGCCTCGATGATCATGACGCCGGGCATGACCGGGTCGATCGGGAAATGCCCCGGGAAATAGGGTTCGTTGTGAGTGACGTTCTTGATGCCGGTGATCGAGGTGTTCGGGACGAAATCCTCGGCCTTGTCGATCAGCAGGAAGGGATAGCGGTGGGGCAGGCGCCGCATCACCTCGGCGTAGTCGATTTTCCCGTCGTCACTCATCCTGCGGCCTTCCTCGCGGCGGGCGCCTAGGAACGCGCCTTTCCGGACGCCTGTTTGGCGAGCCAGATCGTTTCACGCAAGAACTGACGCAGGGGTTTGGCCGGATAGCCGGACCAGGTTTCGCCCGCGGGAATGTCGGCCAGCACCCCGGCGCCGGCCGCCACGCGGGCCCCCTCGCCGATGCGGATATGGTCGCCGATCCCCGCCTTGCCGCCGAAGATGACGTTGTCGCCGACGATGACCGAGCCCGAAATGCCGGTATGGGCGGCCATCAGGCAGTTGCGGCCGATCACGCAGTTGTGGCCGATCATGACCAGATTATCGATCTTGGTGTTCTCGCCGATGACGGTGTCGTCATAGGCCCCGCGGTCGATGCAGGAGTTGGCGCCCACTGTGACGCCGTCCTGCAGAATCACCCGGCCCAGTTGGGGAATGTCGACCGGACCGGACTTCGACCCCGCGGCGCCGAAGCCCTGTTCGCCGATGCGGGCGCCCGAATAGATCTTCACCCGGTCGCCGACCAGGGAGAAGCCGATCGTGACGTTCGAGCCGATCTGGCAGTCGCGCCCGATCTGCACGCCGGGTCCGATGACGGTGTTTGCGCCGATGCGCGTTCCCCGCCCGATCCGGACGCCCTTGCCGACGATCACGCCGGGTTCGAAGACCACGGACGCGTCCTCGGCCGCCACGTCCGGATTGGCCGCGACATCGAGCGGAACGGGTTGATGAAACAGGATCGAGGTCCGCGCCCAGGCGGCCTGGGCCTCGCCCGAAACGATCACCGCGGCGTCGGCCGGTGCGAACTCGACCGCGCCGGCGGGCACGATCACGCAGCCTGCGCGGGTTTCAGCCAGGGCCGCCTGGAATTTCCGGTCGCCGAGGAAGGCGACATCCGTCGGCCCCGCCGAAGCCAGGGGGGCGACGGCGGAGACCTGACGGTCTCCGCCTTTGTGCATTTCGCCCCCGATCCGCCCGGCCAGCTCGACGACGCTGAGCGCCGGCAGGCTGTCGAAAAAGCGCGGATCAGGCATGGCGATCTTACTGGGCGGGAGCCTGGACCGGCACCGGGGTGCGGTTGAAGCTCAGCGACGGCAGGGCGGTGTTCAGGCGCTGGATGACCACATCGGTGATGTCCATCGCCGGATTGGCGATATAGACGGACGAGCGGTCCAGCAGCAGGCCGCAGCCGCGTTCCTGATAGACGGCGACCAGAATCGGGTCGGCGGCCTGGGCGATGGCGCGAATCTGCAGGCCCTGGGTGTACTGCAGCTCCTGCTGACGGGTCTGCTCCAGCTGCTGGGCTTCCTGGGCGCGCTGTTGCAGCGCCTGACGACGCGTGCCCTGCGGGTCGGCGGCGGCGCCGCCCTGCTGCAGTTGCTGGGCCTCGGTCTGGATCGCGGCGGCGTAGGGCTGGAGTTCGCCCTGAACCTCGGTCACCAGCCGCTGCATGCCCGCCTGAACCGACTGGCCCGCCGTGGACTGGGCCAGCATGCGGTCGTTGTGGAAGACGCAGACGCCGGGGATCACCGGGCCGGGGTTGGCGGGAGCCTGGGCCTGGGCGGCGGCGGAACCCGCGGCCAGCGAAGCGAGCGCGAAAGCGCCGATAGCGAACAGTTTCATCTTGAACCTTTGAACGGGACCCGGTCCCGCATTCCTAGAACTGGGTTGAAGTCGAGAAGCGGAACGTTTCTGTCTTGTCGTAATCTTCCTTGCCGATGATCTGGCTCAGGTCGAAGCGGATCGGACCCATCGGCGAGCGCCAGTGAATGCTGAGGCCGGCCGAAGCGCGCAGCTTCAGCTCATCAACGATGCTCGGGTCGGGGTTGCCCAGCGAATTCACCGTATACCTGTCGTCCAGAACGCCCAACGTACCCACATCGGCGAAGAGCGAGGTCTTGATCCCGTATTGTTCGGGCAGATAGTTCGGCAGCGTCACTTCCAGCGTGCCGATGGCGTAGAAATTGCCGCCCAGCGCGTCGGTCGTGTTCAGGTCGCGCGGACCCAGGCCGGCCGTCTCGAAGCCGCGGAAGCTGTTGCCGCCCTTGAAGAACCGGTCGTTGATGCGAATGGGATCGCCGCCCCAACCCGAGATATAGCCGGTCGAGGCCGTGGTCGTGACGACCCAGTCAGGCGTGATGCCCCAATAGGCCGACACGTCGGCTTCGGTCTTGACGTAGTTCACGTCGCCGCCGATGCCCGCGAAATCCTGACGGAACGAGCCGGTCCAGCCGCGCGTCGGGCGGACCGGATCGTTGCGCCGGTCGACCAGGAGGGTGTAGCCGGCCGAGGAGTTCAGGAACGAACCGACCTGATCGCACAGCGCGCTCGAGCCCTGTCCGGTCGACGAGCAGTAGCCGTCCGGCACGATGATCTCGTCGCTCTTGAGGAAATAGCGGGTGCTCAGCAGCGTATAGCCGTTCAGCGGATACGACAGGCGCAGGCCGCCGCCGGTCGAGCGGTAGTCGTAGGACGAATATTCGCTGAGGTCATAGCGCGAGTGGAAGGCGTCGAAGCCGGCCCGAAGGTCGCGGCCCAGGAATTTGGGCTCGGTGAAGCGGAAATCGACCTGCTGGCGCAGCGAGCCCCATTCCAGGCGGGCCACGACGTTCTGGCCGCGGCCGCGGAAGTTCCGCTCGGTGATGCCCAGGTTGACCACGAAGGAGTCGACCGAGCTGAAGCCCGCCCCGACCGAAAGCTCTCCGGTCGGCTGTTCCGTGACATTGACGTTGATGACCGAGCGATCGGGCGCCGAACCGCGGGCCTCCTCGACCGTGACGTCCTTGAAGAAGCCCAGGGCCCGCAGGTTGTTGCGCGAACGCTCCTGGAGGGTGCGGTTGAAGGCGTCGCCTTCGGTCAGCATCATCTCGCGGCGGATGACGTTGTCCAGGGTCCGGGTGTTGCCGATGATGTTGATCCGGTCGACGTAGACGCGCTGACCTTCCTTCACGTTGAAGGTGACGTCGACGGTGTCGGTCTCTGGATTGGCGCGATAGGTCGGCTCGATCTCGACGAAGGCGTAGCCGGCCGAGCCGGCGGCGAACGTCAGGGCGTCGACGGCCGTCTCGATCTTGTCGCTCTCGTAGAGGTCGCCCGGCTTGATCGGCAGCAGCAACTTGAGGAAATCGGGATTCAGCCGGTTATTCTCGGTGACGACGTCGACCGTGCCGAAATTGTACCTGTCGCCCTCGTCGATGGTCAGGGTGATTGCGAAGGCGCCGTCGTCAGGGGCCAGTTCGGAGATCGCCGACAGGACGCGGAAGTCGTAGTAGCCGCGGTTGGTGTAGAATTTCCGCAGCTGTTCGCGGTCGTAGTCCAGACGGTTCGGGTCGTAGTTGTCGTTGGTTGTGAACAGCCGGTACCAGGCCGATTGCTGCGTCACCATCACGCCGCGCAGGTCGTTGTCCGAAAACGCCGAATTGCCCAGGAAGGTGATGGCGCGAACGCCGGTTTCCGGCCCTTCGTCGATCTCGAACACCACGTCGACGCGGTTCTGCTCCAGCTGGACGATCTTGGGCGTGACGGTCGCGGAAATCCGGCCCGACAGGCGGTACAGCTCGACGATCTTGCCGACGTCTTCCTGGATGCGGGCGCGGGTGTAGATGCCGCGCGGCTTCAGGGTGACTTCCTCGGTCAGCTTGTCCTCACTGATCGCGCCGTTCCCCTCGAACACCACCTGGTTGATGATCGGGTTTTCGACGATCTCGACGATCAGGTCGCCATTGGGCTGCACGCCCAGCTGGACGTCGGCGAACAACTGGGTGCGGGTCAGGGTGCGCACGGCGACGTCCAGCACCGACGGATCGACCGTGTCGCCCGGCTGGATCGGCAGATAGGACAGGACCGTGGTCTGGTCGATGCGCTGGTTGCCGCGCACGAGGATCCGGTTGATCACGACCCGTTCGGACTGGACCGGCTCGGCCTGGGGCGCCGGAGCGGCCTCGACGGGGGTCCCCGGCTGGATGGCCGGTTGCGGCGGAGCCGTCTGGGCCAGCGTGGGGCCCGCCAGACCGGCGGCGACCGCAAGGGCCAGCAGGCTCGGGCTCAGGCGCCGGGCGAAGTGAAGAACGGACGCGTCTTGTCGGATCATGCGGGGACCATCGGGGGGCTGGCGTCGGCTCGTCATGCGAGCCCGCCGAGGAATTTGAACAGGCTCAGCTTTTGCAAGTCGTTCCAGGTGGCGAACAACATCAATCCCGCCAGCAAAGCAAGGCCGACGCGATAGCCGACCTCCTGAACGCGGGCGGGGACTGGCCTGCGGGCCACAGCTTCATAGCCGTAGAACAGCAGGTGGCCCCCATCCAGAACCGGAATCGGCAGCAGATTAACAATGCCAATTCCGATCGAAACTATGGCGGCGAACTGAAGAAACGTCAGGGCGAGGTTCGCGGCCATGTAGCCGGGGTCGGGATTCGCCGCCACAGCCTGACGGGTGACCCCGCCCGCCGCCTTGGCGATTCCGAGCGGACCGTTCAGCAGATCGCCCGATTCCTTGCCCGTGAAGATGCGGCCGATGTAGGTGCCCGTCGTCGAGACGGTGTCGCCGATGGTGTCCGCGCCCTTGGCGGCGGCTTCCAGCGGGTTCAGCCTGCGGAATTTGAAGTCCTGCGGCAGCGGGGACATCTCGAGCCCGATCCGGGCGATGCGCACCCGTCCGGCCAGCTCGTCGTCCTCGACCCTGCGCTCGGGCGTGGCGGTCAGGAACACCTGCCGGCCGCCGCGGTCGACGGTGAAGCGCAACGGGTCGCCGGCGCTCATGATGACGATGCGGGTGACCTCGGCCCCTTCGAGCACCGGCTGGCCGTTGACGGCGACGATCAGATCGCGCGGCTGGAAGCCCGCCTCTGCCGCCGGCGTGCCGGGCGAGACCCGGGCCACCCGCGGGGCGACGATCTGCTCGCCCACGACGCTGAACAGGACGGTGAACAGCACCATGGCCAGCAGGAAGTTGGCGGCCGGTCCGGCGGCCACGATCAGCGCCCGCTGCCAGATCGGCTTGAAATGGAAATAGTCGCGCTCGGCCCCGGCGCCGCTCTCTGCGACGACCCGCTGCTTCAGTTCGGCCAGTCCGGCCTGATCGGGCACGCTGGACGCATCCAGATCGCCCGAGAATTTCACGTATCCGCCCAGCGGCAGCCACGCCAGCCGCCACTCGGTCCCATGCTTGTCGGTCCGGGCCGCGATGGTCTTGCCGAAACCGATCGAAAAGCGGTCGACCTTCACGCCGAAGGCGCGCGCGACGAGGAAATGGCCCAGCTCATGGATGGTGACGATGAACGTCAGCACCAGAAGGAAGGGCACGATGTAGAGCAGCGCCTGGCCCAGAAAGCCCGTCATGCCGATAAGGGTCCCCTCCGCCGTCAGGCTGCCGCCGCGATGCCCCGGATGATCGATTCCGCCGTTCGCCGCGCCTGCGCATCGACCTCGAGGGCCGCGTCGCATGCATCGTCCGAACAGGAAACCGCCCCCGGGGTCGTCACGCGCGACAAGGTGTCGGCGACGACTGCGGCAATATTGAGAAAGCCCAGCCGACGGTCAAGAAAGGCCAGGGCCGCCACTTCATTTGCGGCGTTGAACACGGTCGGCGCCGCGCCCCCGGCCTGCAGCGCCTGCCGGGCCAGTTTCAGGGCCGGGAAACGCTCGTCGTCCGGCGCCTGGAAGGTCAGCCGGCCCAGGGCGGCCAGATCCAGCCGCGGCGCCTTCCAGGCGATCCGGTCCGGCCAGGCGAGGGCGTAGGCGATCGGCGTCTTCATGTCCGGCGGCCCCATCTGGGCCAGGGTCGAGCCGTCGACGTATTCGACCATGCTGTGAATGATCGATTCCGGGTGCACCACGACCTCGATCCGGTCGGCGGGCATGTCGAACAGATAGGCCGCCTCGATCGCCTCCAGCCCCTTGTTGGCCATGGTGGCGCTGTCGACCGAGATCTTGGCCCCCATGCTCCAATTGGGATGGGCCACGGCCTGTTCGGGGGTGATGGCCCCCAGGCTTTCGCGCGGCAGGGTCCGGAACGGGCCCCCCGAGGCCGTCAGCACCAGTTTCGCCACCCGTTCGGGCGCCTCGTGGGGGAAGACCTGATGGATGGCCGAATGTTCCGAATCCACCGGGATCAGCCGCCCGCCGGACCGCGCGACCCGCTGGATCAGCGCCGGACCGCAGCAGACCAGGCTTTCCTTGTTGGCCAGGGCCAGGGTCGCCCCGGTCGAGGCCGCCGCCCAGGCCGAGCGCAGGCCCGCCGCCCCGACGATGGCCGCCATGATCCAGTCCACGGGCCGGGTCGCCGCCTCGATGATCGCCTCGTCGCCGGCGGCGGTCTCGACGCCCGTTCCCGCCAGGGCGTCGCGCAGTTCCTGCAGGCGCGTCGGATCGGCCGTGACGGCGATCGCCGGTCTCCACCGCCGCGCCTGTTCCGCCAGCCGGGCGATATTGGCCCCGCCGGTCAGGGCCGCGACCTCGAAGGCGCCGGTTCCGGCCGCCTCGATCTGGTCCATCAGGTCCAGCGTCGAACAGCCGACCGAACCGGTCGAGCCCAGGACCGTGACGCGCCGCCGGATCACGATCCGGCTCCGAACACGCCGACCAGCAGCCGCCCGCAGGCCACCACCACCACGGCGAACATCAGCCCGTCGACCCGGTCCAGAAGGCCGCCGTGGCCCGGGATCAGCTTGCCCGCGTCCTTGACGCCGTACCGGCGTTTGAGCGCCGACTCCCACAGGTCGCCGGCCATGGTGGCCAGGGCCGCGGCGAGACCCAGCAGGGCGCCCCAGGCGGGATTGATCTGCATGTCGAGGAAGGTCGCCAGCAGCGCTCCCGCGCCGGTCCCCGCCGCCAGCCCGCCGATGAAGCCCGACCAGGTCTTGTTGGGCGAGAAGCGCGGCCACAGCTTGGGTCCGCCCACCAGACTGCCGACCAGATAGGCCATGATGTCCGACGCCCAGGCGATGGCGAAGGCCGACACCGTCCAGGCCAGTCCCGACTGGCTGTCGACATCGCGCAGCCAGATCAGCAGCACCGCCGGCCAGCCGAGGTAGAGCACCCCGTAGGCCGCATCCAGCGCCTCCTGTCCCCGGTTGCGCGCGAACAGCCCGGCGGCCACGGCGCCGAAGACCAGCATCACCAAGGCCAGCGACAGCTGCTGGGCATGGGCGGCCACGACCCCGGCGACCAGGCCGAAGGCCACGGCCCCGGCCATGACACGCCACGCCTTCGAGGCGCTCATCGTCGCCCACTCGACCGCCAGCAGGGCGCAGGCCGCCAGCATCAGCGCCAGGAACCACAGCCCGCCGGCCCAGATGGCCAGGACGGCGGCGGGAGCCAGCACCACGGCCGAAGCGGCTCTCAGGCCAATGTCGCCCGCCTTGACCGCCATCAGCCGGCCGCGAGGGCGGGCGCCGCATTCGGCGCAGCCCGTCCGCCGAAACGCCGGTCGCGGTTGCGATACTGCTCGACCACATCCGCCAGGGCCTCGGCCCCGTAATCGGGCCAGAGCACGTTCTGATAGACCAGTTCGGCGTAGGCGGCCTCCCACAGCAGGAAGTTCGACAGCCGCTGCTCGCCCGAGGTGCGCACGATCACATCGACCGGCGGAGACCCCGCGGTCGAAAGGCCGGCGCCCAGGGTCGTCTCGTCCAGCGGCCCCGTCGCCTCGCCGGCCAGCACCCGGTCGACATGGCGCTGCGCCGCATCGACGATGTCGGCCCGGCCGCCGTAGTTGAAGGCCACCTGCAGGGTGAATCTGTCGTTGTGGGCCGTCGTCGCCTCGGTCCGGTCGATGATGGCGGCGATATCGGCGGGCAGGCCGGCCCGGCGGCCCAGAATCCGCACCCTGACGCCCTCGCGATCGAGCCGTTTCAGGTCGCTGGCGACATAGGTACGGACCAGCCCCATCAGATCGGAGACCTCGTCCGCCGGCCGGCTCCAGTTCTCGGTCGAGAAGCCGAACACCGTCAGGCAGTTGATCCCCAGCGCCGGCGCGGCCTGCACCGTCCGTTTCAGCGCCTGCACCCCCTCGCGGTGGCCCATGGCGCGCGGCAGCCCGCGCGCCTCGGCCCAGCGCCCGTTGCCGTCCATGATCAGGGCGACGTGCTTCGGACCGCCGGGTCGCGGCCCGTCGGTCGGCGCGGCGGGAGGGGAAGGTCTGGCGGACATCGGCGCTTATCCTACGGCAAAACGCGCCGTCAAACCTGCATGATCTCAACTTCCTTGGCCCTCAAGGCCTCGTCGATGCGTTTGATCGCCGCGTCCGTGTCCTTCTGGACCTCGGCCTCCATCTTCTTCTGCTCGTCCTGGCTGATCTCGCCCGCCTTCTCGGCCTTCTTCAGGTCCTCGTTGGCGTCGCGGCGCACGTTGCGGACGGCGATCTTCTGCTGCTCGGAGTATTTGCCGGCCAGCTTGGCCAGGTCCTTGCGGCGTTCCTCGGTCAGCGGCGGCACCGGGATCCGCAGGGTCTGGCCGTCGACGATCGGGTTCAGGCCAAGCCCGGCGGCGCGGATGGCCTTTTCGACCGGCCCCACCATCGACTTGTCCCAGACGCTGACCGAGATCATCCGCGGCTCGGGCACGCTGATGGCGGCCACCGAGTTCAGCGGCGAGGCCGAGCCATAGGCCTCGACCCGCACCGGATCCAGCAGGCCGGCGTTGGCCCGGCCGGTGCGCAGGCCGTTGAACTCTTCCTTCAGGGCGGCGACAGACTTGTCCATTCGCTCGCGGTAGGATTTCAGGTCAGGCTTGGCCATGGTCGTTTCTCTCGTGTTTTCTTGGCTTTGAAGGCTCAGGCGGCCTTTTTGGAAGAGATGACCGTGAAGGTCCCCTCCCCCGTCAACGTCCGACGCAGCGAATTGTCTTCCCGGATCGAGAAGACCACGATCGGAATGCCCGAGTCACGCATCAGGGCGATGGCCGAGGCGTCCATGACCTTCAGGTCCTTGGCCAGCACATCGTGATAGGTGAGCGTCTCGTACCGCGTCGCCGTCGGGTCCTTCTTGGGGTCGGCCGTATAGACGCCGTCCACGCTGGTGCCCTTCAGCAGGGCGTCGCAGCCCATCTCGGCGGCCCGCAGGGCGGCGCCCGAGTCGGTGGTGAAGAAGGGCGCGCCGACGCCGGCGGCGAAGATCACCACCCGGCCCTTTTCGAGATGACGCAGCGCCCGCCGGCGCACATAGGGCTCGGCCACGGCGTTCATGGTCAGGGCGCTCTGCACCCGCGTCTGGACGCCGATCTTCTCGAGCGCGGCCTGCATGGCCAGGGCGTTCATGACCGTCGCCAGCATGCCCATATAGTCGGCGGTGGCGCGCTCCATGTCGCCGGCGGCCTTGCTCAGACCACGGAAGATGTTGCCGCCGCCGATGACGAGGCAGATCTCGACGCCGTCGCGGGCCACGTCGGCCACGGCCCTGGCCACGTCGGCGACGGTCTTCTGGTCGATGCCATAGCCCTGATCGCCCATCAGAACCTCGCCCGAGACCTTCAGCAGGACGCGCTTGTAACGGAACTCGGAGGGGGCGTCGGGCATGGGGGCGGTCCTGGCGGCGGATTCGGCTCCTTATAGGAAGCGAACCCGCCGGTTCAAAGGCCTGACTGGCCCGATTACATCCGCAGGATGATCGTCTCGACGATCGGCCGACGGTCCCAGATCTGCTGGCTGGCCTTCTTCAAGGCGCGGGCGACGGCCTGTTCGATGACCATCTCGTCTTCCAGCGCCGGGCCTTTCAGCTTCAGCACCGCCTGTTCCGCCCGTTCCGCCAGATCGTCCAGGGCGTCGCCCAGCGGCGATTCCGCATCGCCCGGCAGGCCGATGGCCCGCACGTCGATGTCGCTGACGATCTTGCCGCGTTTGTCCATGGCGAAGCTGACGATCAGCACGCCGTTGGTCGAGGCGTGACGCCGCTCGTGCAGGGCCTCGCCCTGTTCGGTGACCAGACGGCCGCCGTCGACATACAGACGGCCGCTGGGGACCTCGTCGATGATGGCCGCGGGCCCGGGGGCCAGACGCACCATGTCGCCGTTGCGCGGGGTGACCGTCTCCGGCACGCCCATGTCCCTGGCCAGATTGGCGTGTTCGGCCAGATGGCGGCGCATGCCGTGGGTCGGCACCGCGATCTTCGGCCGCGCCCAGGCGTACATCTGCTTGAGCTCGTCCCGGCACGGATGGCCCGAAACGTGGATGCCCGGGTGGTCCTTCTCGGTGTAGAGCCGCACCCCGCGATCGGCGAGCTTGTCCTGCAGCCGCCCGACCGACAGCTCGTTGCCGGGGATGACCCGCGACGAGAAGATGCAGTGATCGCCCTTGCTCAGCTTGATGTAGGGGTGCGTGCCTTCGGCGACCCGGGACAGGGCGGCGCGAACCTCCCCCTGACTGCCCGTGCACAGGTACAGAATCTGGTCGGCGGGCCAGACGCGGGCCTCCTCGTCCGACAGGAAGGGCTTGGTGTCCTTCAGCATGCCGACGTGCTTGGCCGCCGCCGTGATGCGGTGCATCGACCGACCCGCCAGCGAGACGCGCCGGCCGGCCTTCTCGGCGGCCCGGATGACGCTGTCCATGCGCGCGACGTTCGACGCGAAACAGCCGACCGCGACGCGCCCCCTGAGGCCGCCGATCAGTTCGGACAGTTTCTCGCGGACCATGCCTTCGGACCCGGCCGTGCCGTCCACGAAGACGTTGGTGGAATCGCACACCATGGCCAGCACGCCCTCGTCGCCGAGACGGGTGATGGCGGGGGCGTCGGTGACCTCGCCGATGACGGGATCGTCGTCGATCTTCCAGTCGCCGGTGTGCAGCACCGTGCCCAGCGGCGTCTTGATCGCCAGGCCGTTCGGCTCGGCGATCGAATGGGTCATGGTGACGAAGGTGACGTCGAACTTGCCCAGATTGACCGTCCCGCCCAGCGGGACCTCGATCAGCTGGACCTGGTCCAGGATCCCGGCCTCGCGCAGCTTTTCGCGGATCAGGTAGGCGGTGAACGGCGTGGCGTACAGCGGCGCCTTCATCCGGCTCCACAGCCAGCCGAGGGCGCCGATATGGTCCTCATGCGCATGGGTCAGGACGATGCCGCGGATCGTCTCGCCCTCGAGGAAGGCCGGATCGGGCACGATCACGTCGACGCCGGGCGTGGACAGGTCGCCGAAGGTCACGCCCACGTCGACCACGATCCACTCGCGGTTCGCCTCGGGGCCGTAGCCGTAGAGGTTCAGGTTCATACCGATTTCGCCCGACCCGCCCAGCGGCAGGAAGACGAACTCGTCGTTGGTTTGCTTTTTCATACGTCCTTGAGATGGGTATTCCGCCGCCAGATTTCGAGCAGGCCGCGAATGGTCAGGTCCGGGTCGAACCGGTCGATGGATGGGGTGGCCCCTTCGAACAGCGAAGCGACGCCGCCGGTGCCGATGACGGTCATGGGCTTGCCCCACTCCGCCTTGATGCGCGCGACCAGGCCCTCGATCAGGGCGACATAGCCCCAGAAGACGCCCGATTGCATGTTGGATACGGTGTCCTTGCCGATCACCTTGTCCGGCTTCTGGATGGCGATGCGGGGCAACATTGCGGCGGCCTCGTGCAGGGCCTGCAGCGACAGGTTGATGCCGGGCGCGATCACCCCGCCCTCGAAGGCCCCGTCGGCGGCCACCACGTCGAAGGTCGTGGCCGTGCCGCTGTCGATGACGATCAGGTCGCCGGGATAGACCATGTGCGCCCCGATGGCGTTGACCAACCGGTCCGCCCCCGCCTCGCTCGGCTTGGTGATCCGCGCCGTCATGCCCAGTTCGACATTCTCGCCGATGACCAGCGGCTCGACCGACAGATAGCGGCGCGACAGGTTGCGCAGGTTGAAGATCGACTGCGGCACGACGCTGGAGATGATGCAGCCGTCCAGCTGGCCGATCGCCAGTCCGCGCATGGCCAGCAGCTGGCTCAGCCAGACGGCGTATTCGTCGGCCGTGCGGTTGGCGTGGGTCGCCGTGCGCCACTGGGCGACCCAGTCGCTCCCGTCGTGCACCGCGAACAGCGTATTGGTGTTGCCCTGTTCGATCGCCAGAAGCATTACGCGGCCTCCCCGAAAAACACGTCGCCGGCCGAGATCAGCCGCAGCGACCCGTCCGCCAGCCTCAGTTTCAGCGCCCCGTCCGGCGCCACGCCCTCGGCCCGGCCCTCGACGGTCTCGCGGCCCAGCCTCGCCACGGCGGGCCCGTCCAGCCCGGGCGTCCGCGCCTGCCAGGCGTCGAGGATCGGCTGGAAGCCCAGCGTCTCCCACCGGTCCATCCAGACCGCGAAGGCCTCCGCCAGGGTCGCCGCCGCGGCCTCCACCGTCGGCGGGGTCAGCACGTCGCCGCGCAGATGATGGGCCAGGGCCGTCGCGGGCCGCTCGGTCCCCCCGGGCGCATGGACCAGATTGACCCCGATCCCGACGGCCAGCCACAGGCCGCCGCTCTCGTGCGCCCCGGACTCGACCAGCACCCCCGAAGCCTTCTCGCCGGCCAGCATCACGTCATTGGGCCATTTGATCGTGACCAGCGACGGCGGCGCATACGCGTCCAGCAGGTCGGCGATGGCGAGGGCCGCGACGAAGGTCACCTGCGCCGCCTCGGCCGGGGTCTTGCGCGTGGTGGTCAGAAGCGTCGCGAACAGATTGCCGCCCTCGCTCGCCCATTCGCGCCCGCGCCGGCCGCGCCCCGCCGTCTGGCGGCGCGCCACGATCCACAGCGGGCCCGTCTCGCCGGCCTCGGCGCGGCGGCGCGCGTCCGCATTGGTGGAGTCGGTTTCGTCGAGCAGCAGGATCGGAGCGGCGGGCATCGCGCCCTATCCGGCTCCGAACCCGACGGCAGCGTTGCGGGCCAGCGGCTCGAGCCAGGTCAGACCGACCATCACCAGCGGGAAGGAGAAGGCCGCCGCGGCGAGGGCGATGGTCTTCGCCTCGATCGGCGAGGCGTCGATCGGCTCCACGCCCTCCGGCGCCTTGTCGAACCACATCAGCTTGATGATCCGCAGATAGTAGAAGCCGGCCACGACCGAGGCCACCAGACCGGCGGCGCCCGCCATCCAGTAGCCGGCGTCGGCGGCCGCGCCGAAGACGTAGAACTTGCCCCAGAAACCCGCCGCCGGCGGCATGCCCAGCACCGACAGCGACAGCACCGTCAGGGCGATGGCCGTGAGAGGCTTGTCCTTCCGCAGACCGGCGAGGTCCGCGATCTTCCGGATCGGCCGCCCGCCGCGCGACAGCGACAGCAGGATGGCGAAGAAGCCGAACTGGTCGATCACATACAGGGTCATGAATAGCAGCATGGCCTGTATGCCCAGGGTCGTGCCGGCGGCGATGCCCAGCAGGGCGTAGCCGATGTTGGCGATCGACGAATAGGCCAGCAGCCTCTGGATGTCCTTCTGCGCCAGGCCGCCGAACGAACCGACGGCGAACGAGATCAGCGAGATCAGGATCAGCACCTGCGCCCACTGGTCGTGCGACCCGGCGAAGGCGCCCTCCAGCGTGCGGGCGATCAGCACCATGGCGGCGACCTTGGGCGCCGTGGCGAACAGGGCCACGACCGGCGTCGGCGCGCCCTCGTAGACGTCGGGCGTCCACATGTGGAACGGCGCGGCGGAGACCTTGAAGGCCAGGCCGCAGATCAGGAACACCAGTCCGAAGATCAGGCCGGTCGACTGGTTGGTCGCGGCGTAGGCGGCGATCTCGTCGAACCGCATCGAGCCGGCGAAGCCGTAGATCAGGCTGGCGCCGTACAGCAGCAGGCCCGACGACAGGGCGCCCAGCACGAAATACTTCAGCCCCGCCTCCGACGCCTTCAGGTCGTCGCGGTGGAAGGCGGCCAGCACATAGAGGGCCAGCGAATGCAGCTCGATGCCGATATAGAGCGAGATCAGGTCGCCCGACGACGCCATCATTCCCATGCCGGCCGAGGCCAGCACGATCAGGATCGGATATTCGAACCGGGCGATCTTCGTCCGGTGCATCCAGCCGCCGCCCAGAATGATGGCGACCGCGCTAGAGAGGAAAATCAGAGCCTTGCCGTAGACGGCCAGCGGATCGGCCACATAGGCGCCGTTGAAGGCCTGCCCCAGCGGGCCGGTCACGGTCACGGCCGTGGCCGCGACCAGCAGGGCGACCGACAGGGCCGACACCAGCTTCGCGCTCCTGTCGCCCATGAAGGCGCCGAGCATCAGCAGCACCAGGCCGCCGACGGCGAGCGTGCTCTCGGGGGCGGAAAGGCGCAGGGCTAGATCAAGATCAGGCATCATGGTCTCACCCGCCGATCGCAAGTTGATAGGCGGAAGTCAGGGCCTCGACCGAGGCGGCGGTGTAATCCAGCACCAGGCCGGGCTGCACGCCGAGCCACAGGGTGCCGATGATCAGCGGGACGAAGATCAGCAGTTCCCGCCTGTCGATGTCGGTGATGGTCTTCAGCGCCGGATTGGTGATCTCGCCGAACATGACGTTGCGGTACAGAGTCAGGGCGTAGACCGCCGAGAAGATCACGCCGGTCGCCGCGAACAGCGCCGTCCAGGTCGAGACGCCGTAGACGCCCGTCATGGTCAGGATTTCGCCGATGAAGCCCGAGGTGCCCGGCAGGCCGACATTGGCCATGGTGAACATGAGGAAGATGGCCGCGAACCACGGCATCCGGCTGGTCAGGCCGCCGTAGAAGGCGATCTCGCGGGTGTGCATCCGGTCGTAGACCACGCCGACGCAGAGGAAGAGCGCGCCCGAGATCAGGCCGTGGCTCAGCATCTGGAACACCGCCCCCTGCACGCCCAGGGCGTTGCCGGCGAAGATGCCCATGGTCACGAAGCCCATGTGCGCGACCGACGAATAGGCGATCAGCTTCTTGATGTCCGTCTGCCGGAAGGCGACCAGCGAGGTGTAGACGATGGCGACGGCCGACAGCACGAACACCAGCGGCGCGAACATCTTCGACGCGTCGGGGAACATGGGCAGGTTGAACAGCAGGAAGCCGTAGCCCCCCAGCTTCAGCAGGATGCCGGCCAGGATGACCGACCCCGCCGTCGGCGCCTGCACGTGGGCGTCGGGAAGCCAGGTGTGGACCGGCCACATCGGCATCTTGACCGCGAAGCTGGCGAAGAAGGCCAGCCACAGCAGGGGCTGCACCGTCGGGCTGAAGGCGTATTCCTTGAGCGCCGGAATGCTGGTGGTGCCCGTCTCGGCCGCCATCCACAGCATGGCCAGCAGCATCAGCACCGACCCCAGCAGGGTGTAGAGGAAGAATTTGTACGAGGCGTAGATCCGGTTCGCCCCGCCCCACACGCCGATGATGATGAACATCGGCACCAGGGTGCCTTCGAAGAAGATGTAGAAGAGGAACAGGTCCAGCGAGGTGAACACCCCGATGACCAGCGTCTCCAGCACCAGGAAGGCGATCATGTAGTCGACCACGCGATCGGTGATCGTCTTCCAGCTGGCGATGATGCACAGCGGCATCAGGAAGGCCGTCAGCAGGACGAACAGGATCGAGATTCCGTCCACGCCCATGAAATACTGGGCGCCCGCGAACCATTCATAGCGTTCGGTGAACTGATAGGCGGCGCTCGACGGGTCGAAGCCCGCCACCAGCACGGCGGAGACGGCCAGCACCACGACGGTGGTCGCCAGCGCGATCCAGCGCGCCGCGCCGTCCGCCGAGCCCTTGTTGAACAGGCGCGCCAGCAGGATCAGTCCCGCGCCGACCAGCGGCAGGAAGGTGACGACGCTGAGGATGTAGGGGATCTGGGGCAAGATCAGGCTCCCCACGCATAGATGGCGAAGGCGAGGAAACCGGCCACGCCGAGCAGCATCACGAACGCATAGTGATAGACATAGCCGGACTGGATCTTCGCCAGCCGGGCCGCGGATTTCAGCGAGGCCCAGGCCGCGCCGTTCGGGCCCAGCCCGTCGATGATCTTCACGTCGCCGACCTTCCAGAACAGATCGCCGACCGCCTTGGCGCCCTTCACGAACACGGCGTCATACAGCTCGTCGAAATACCATTTGTTGTAGAGGAAGGCGTGGACCACCCCTCCCCGGTCGGCCATCCGGCGCGCCATGCCTTCCTTCAGCACATAGAGCCAGAAGGCGAAGAAGGTGCCGATCAGCGTCAGGACCAGCGGCGACCACTTCACCCAGGTCGGGACCGAGTGGCTGTCGTGCAGGACGTGGTTGGTTTCGGCGACGAAGATCGCGCCGCGCCAGAAGTCGTGCTCGTGGTGGCCGATGAACCAGGGCGCGAAGACCAGACCGGCCGCGACGGCGCCGACCGACAGCAGCAGCAGGGGAACCAGCATCACCCACGGGCTCTCGTGCGGATGCAGCGGGCCGTGGTGGCCGTGGTCGTCATGCGCGTGGTCGTCGTCCGCGATCGGCTCGGAATGGGTTTCCAGCTGGGCGTGCGAGGCGTGGTCGTCGTGCGCGTGATCATCGTGATGCGCATCCTTCCACGCCGGCTTGTTGTGGAAGGTCATGAAAACCAGCCGCCACGAATAGTAGGCGGTCAGGCCCGCGGCCAGGATGCCGACCATGAAGGCGAACAGCCCCATGGCGCTGTGGCCGTTGGCGAACGAGGCGAAGGCGCTCTCGATGATCGAGTCCTTGGAGTAGAAGCCCGCGAAGCCGCCGACCCCGGGGATGCCCAGGCCGGTGATGGCGATGGTGCCGATGGTCATCACCGCATAGGTGACCGGCAGCAGCTTCCACAGCCCGCCCATCTTCCGCATGTCCTGCTCGTGATGCATCCCGTGGATGACCGAACCGGCGCCGAGGAACAGCAGGGCCTTGAAGAAGGCGTGGGTGAACAGGTGGAACATGGCCGCCTGATAGGCGCCGACGCCCGCCGCGAAGAACATGTAGCCCAGCTGCGAACAGGTCGAATAGGCGATGACCCGTTTGATGTCGTTCTGGGCCAGACCCACGGTGGCGGCGAAAAGGGCCGTGACCGCGCCGACCAGGGCGACGATGGCCGAGGCGACCGGCGCATATTCGAAGATCGGGCTCAGCAGGCAGACCATGTAGACGCCGGCGGTGACCATGGTCGCCGCGTGGATCAGGGCCGACACGGGCGTCGGGCCCTCCATGGCGTCCGGAAGCCAGGTGTGCAGGAAGAACTGGGCCGACTTGCCCATGGCGCCGACGAACAGCAGGAAGGCCGCCAGATCGATCGCCGACCAGGTGTGACCCAGGAACTCCCAGCCCGTGCCCGCCTTCGAGGCGATCATCGGGAACAGCTCGGCGAACTGGATGGTGCCGAACATCCAGAAGACGGTGAAAATGCCCAGGGCGAAGCCGAAGTCGCCGACCCGGTTGACCACGAAGGCCTTGATGGCGGCGGCGCTGGCCGTGGACTTCTTG
>Ga0233425_10006150_pt1 | contig 18134 bp, 16 predicted proteins | sample Watercolumn_Towu_2_FD_181712 | JGI IMG/M metagenome (GOLD analysis project Ga0233425, IMG submission 181712) | Freshwater microbial communities from Lake Towuti, South Sulawesi, Indonesia - Watercolumn_Towuti2014_140_MG | ecosystem: Environmental > Aquatic > Freshwater > Lake | place... | reverse complement strand
TGGGGGTGTGATCGAGGCACTAGTCGCCCTGACGCTCGAACGGCAGCCGGCCGATCAGCTCGCCGTTCAGTCGGGTCACGAAGCTGACGTGACCGGAGTCGCGGGGCGGCTTCGCGATCGCGTCGATCGCGCGCATGTCGAGGCCGCCCTGGCGGAAGATTTCGAGCGTCCGCGCGTTCACGACGTGCGCCGAAGGATTGGGCTGCGGGCCGTCGCGCCGCTCGACGATGAGACAACGCCGACCGGCGTTCGCTAGCAGTCGGGCGAGCGTCATGCCGGTCGGACCCGCGCCGACGACGAGGAACGGCACCTCGACGCGAGGCACTCCGTTGCCGTTCACGTCAGAGCAACCCGCCGTAGCTGCCGCCGTCGAGCTGCAGGTTCTGTCCGCTGATGAAGCCCGCCTGAGCGCTGCACAGGAATGCGCACGCGTCGCCGAGCTCCTCGGGACGACCGAGGCGACCCGCGGCGATCGTCTTCGCCATGTGCGCGTAGGCCTCCTCGACGGTGATGTTCGCCAGCGTCGCGTGCAGCTCGGCCATCTGTCGCTGTCGCGCCGTGTCGATGCGCTCGGGGAGCAGGTTGTTGATCGTGACGTTCGCCGCGGCGACGTCCTTCGAGAGCGCCTTGACCACCGACGTGAGACCGGTGCGCGCGCCGGTGGACAGGCCCATCGCCGACAGGGGCGTCTTCACCATCGCCGAGGTGATGCTGACGATGCGGCCGAAGCGCCGCTCGACCATGCCGTCGAGCACGAGGCGGATCATCGCGAGCGGCGCGAGCATGTTGGCGTCGAGCGCGTCGATCCAGGCGTCGCGATCCCAGTCGGCGAAGCGACCTGGCGACGGCCCGCCGTTGTTGTTCACCAGGATGTCGGGCTCGGGGCAGGTCGCGAGCAGCGACGCCTGCGTCGCCGGGTCGGTGATGTCGCCCATCACCGAGGTGACCGTCACGGCGTACTGCTCGCCGAGCCGGCGCGCGGCAGTCGCGAGCACGTCGCCGTCGCGGCCGTTGATGGTGACGTGCACGCCTTCGCGGGCCAGCGAGTCGGCGCACGCGAAGCCGAGGCCGCGGCTCGATGCGCACACGATCGCGTGACGTCCCGCGATACCGAGGTCCATCGTCGTCGCTCCGTTCAGCTCCTCGGGTGATCGAGTCGCTCGGCCATCGCCGCGCGCCACGCCGCGAACGGCTGGAAGTCGGGGAGCGACTCGATCTTGCTGCGCGTGGTCGCCTCGATCTCGTCGTCGCCGACGGTCAGGTCGAGCGGATCGGCGTAGGGCTGCGCGACGTGGAACGGCGAGTCGACGAAGCACTCGAGCCCGTTGCCCTCGGGATCGGTGAAGTAGAGCGACCAGGCGTTGCCGTGCGAGATCGGCAGCACCGGGTCGACCGCGGCCGCGGCGAGCCGCGCCTCGATCGCGCGGAGGTCGGCGATCGTGTCGGTCCGGAACGCCAGGTGGTCGGTCATCATGAAGGCGCGGGGCGCGGGCTCGGGCGAGGCAACCAGCACGATCTGATGGTGCGCGGAGGGATCCTGCGTGAGGAACGCCATCTCGCCCATGCCCGGCACCGGCTCACCCCGATCGGAGACGTAGAAGCCGAGGACATCGGTGTAGAAGGCGACCATGCGCTCGAGGTCGCGGACGGCGAGCGTGGCGTGGCCGAGGCTGAGGCGGGGGCTGCGGTTCGACATGGACTGACACTCTATCCAATATTGGAGTACACGTCCAGAACGGCGGTAGGCTCAGCCCATGTCGGAGGCAAGCCCGGCCGCCCCGCTGACCCGCGGCCACAAGAAGAAGGCCCGCACCCGCGCGCTGCTGCTCGACACCGCCCTCGAAGTGCTCGCCGAACAGGGCGAGGGCTTCAGCGTCACCGACATCGTCGCTCGGGCCGGGGTCGCCCACGGCACCTTCTACAACTACTTCCCCGACCGCGAGCAGCTCGTCGACGCGCTCGTGCCCCACGTCGTCGAGCGCTTCGCCGAGCAGATGGCCGGCGAGGTCACCGAGACCGATCCGGCCGCGCGCTTCGCCCAGATCTCGGCCCGCGCGCTCGAGGCCGCCACCGACGACCAACGCGCCGTGCGCGTCGCGCTGCGACTCGATGCCTTGCAGCGGGGACTGCTCGTCGCCGGCCCGCTCGCCCACCTGCGTCAGGACCTCGTCGACGGTCACGCCCGCGGACGGTTCCGCGGCCCGATCGACGACGGCACGCTCGACGTCGTGCTGGGAGCCCTCCTCCTCGCCGGCCGCCGCATCGCCGACGGCGAGACCGCGCCCTCGTACCGCCGGCGCGTGGTCGAACGCCTCCTGCTCGCGCTCGGAGTCGACGCCGACGACGCCGCGCCTCTCGCCGCCGCTTCCGTCGAGCGAGCGCCGTCGACCCCCGGATGACGGCGGCGTCTGCGACAGGAGAGCCGGGAGACGCCGGAAGTCCGCCTCGTGCTCGCGACGAGCCGACGCGCGCCCGAAGGCTCGATCGCCCGGCCGCGCCGGCCGGATCGGGTCCGGGTGGTGTGCGAGTCCGCTGCTCCAGACTTGGGGCGGGAGGATGCTCGGTGCCGCCTCGACCCTCCGCCGCGTCCCGCGCGTCGAACCGGCAGCCCGGCGCAGGATTGCATCCAGCGGGTGGCACGGCGTCAGGCCCCGAACGCCCTCCCTATCTCGGGCCAACGGCCCTATTCGGCCAGCGCGGCGTCGCGTACGGTCCAAGTCTCGACGCGACGGGTGCCAGGGGAGGGGGGCGATGACAACGTCCGATACCGGGGCCGCCTTCGACACCGCCTGCGGGGTGACAGATGACGGTGGGGCGCTCATCGACCTGCAGGCCGTCACGAAGGTCTATCCCGCCGGTCGCCTGGAATATCCGGCCCTGCGGGGTATCGATCTGCGCATCGACCCGGGCGAGATGGTCGCGGTGGTCGGGCCGTCGGGCAGCGGGAAGTCCACGGTCCTGAACTTGATCACCGGCATCGACCGGCCCAGCACCGGCTCGGTCAGGGTCGACGGTCACGATCTCAACGGAATGAGTGAGGAACAGCTCGCGGCGTGGCGGGGCCAGCGAGTCGGCATCGTGTTCCAGTTCTTCCAACTGCTACCGACGCTGACGGCGCTCGAGAATGCCACCCTGCCGCTCGACTTCGCCCGCATCGGCTCCAAGAAGGAGCGGGCCGCGCGAGCGGCGCACAACTTGGAGCTCGTCGGTCTGGGCGACAAGCTCGAGCGCGTCCCTTCGGAGCTGTCCGGCGGTGAGCAGCAACGGGTTGCCATCGCGCGGGCCCTGGCGTGCCAGCCGACGCTCCTCGTCGGTGACGAGCCCACCGGCAACCTCGACAGCGAGACCGCCCTCCAGATGTTCGAGCTGCTTGCCAAGCTCAACGCGGGTGGCATGACCGTCCTCTACGTCACCCACGATCTCGACCTGGCGGCCCGCGCCCAACGCACGGTGACCATCCGCGACGGCCGTATCACCTCGACGGGATCGCCGTGACCGCGCTCGGGCGTAAATCGTGGGGTGACCTGCGACGGCGGCGCGCCCGGACGGTGTTCACGATCGTCACGATCTCGTTCGCGGTGGCCGGGCTGTGGCTCTTCGCGATGCCACCACTGATGGACCGCGCCATGCAGCAACGCATCGCCGAAGACCGGCTCCACGACATCCGCATCCCGACGTCGGACGTCGTGCTCGATCAGGCCGATCTCACAGCGCTGCGCGGCGTACCGGGCGTCGAGGCGCTTCAGGCACGGACGCTGTACGACACCGAGATCGTCGATGGTGAGAGCCGCCGCGACGTACTGCTCGTCGGCATCCCTGACTGGCGCGACCAGCAGGTCAATGTCGTGCTGGTCGACGTCGGCCACGAGCCGGGGGTCGACGAGGTGGTCACCGATCGCATGAACGGTCGCACCGACCGTTACCGAGGTGACATCGGTGACGAAGTGGTGCTCGCCGATCGCCAGGGGAGGCCGCGCTCCTTCACGGTGTCCGCCCGGGGCGACACGATGCTGTTCAGCCAGCTGGTGGCCGGCGAGGAGGCCGTGCTGTACGCGCCCCAGGACCGGGTCAACGAGCTCGCCGAGCTCGACGGGGTGAACTCCGTCGAAGTGCGGGTCGAGGAAGGCGCGAACGCGGCCGATGTCGCTGCGGCGGTCCAGCGACGGTTGGAGGAACTGGCCCCTGGCGTGACCCTCACAGACATCGCCGACGTTCGTTCGGGCGAGAGTTGGCCCGGCGAGGAGATCTTCGACAACTACACCGTCCTGTTCTACGTGGGCGCCTTCCTCGCGCTGATCTCGGCGCTGGTCCTGATCTCGAACACGATGACGACGATGGTGACCGAGCAGCGCCGCGAGATCGCGGCGATGAAGGCGATCGGCGGCCAGCGCCGACAGATCCGACGCTCATTCCTTCGCACGGCGCTGTATCTCGGCGTCGCCGGTACGGTGCTCGGTGTCGGCCTCGGGATCCCGTTCGCCAATCTCGTCCTCGGCTTCATTGGCGAGCAGTTCTTCGGCGTCACCGTGGAGTGGGGCGTTCCGCTCAGCACGGTCGTCATCAGTGTCGTCGTGGGAATCGGGGCCACCGCTCTCGCCGCGCTCCCTGCACTGCGCCGGGCGGCGCGGACGTCGGTGCGCTCCGGCTTCGAGGCCGGGTTCAGTGCGGGCCGCGACGACGCGATCGACCGGACGCTCCGCCGCGTCCCGCTACCCCCCGCGACACGTGTGGGGCTCCGCAACGTGACCCGCCGACGGACGCGGTCGTTGGCGACCATGCTGCAGATCACGCTCGCGCTCGGCATCGCGATCGGGTTTCTGGCGCTCGGCGCGACGGTGGCGGACGTCACCGCTGCCACTTGGGACACGGTGACCTTCGACATCGTGCTCGGCCAGCGAAGCACCTCCGCCCTCGACGAGCGCGCGGGGGAGATCATCCGGTCCACGGATGGTGTCGCCACCGCCGAACCCGTCCTCGTCAACACCATCGAGGTCGATGGGACGCAGTACGAAGCCTTCGGTCTGCCGGGCGGGAGCGCGCTGAGCGAACCGGATCTCGCCGCTGGCCGCTGGCTTCAGCCCGCCGACGACTCCGGGACGCACGACGTGGTCGTGATCGGCCGTGCGCTTGCTGCGATCGCGGATCTCGACCTGGGCGACACCGTGCGAGCCCAGACTGCGGGAGGGCCCGCCGATCTCGAGGTCGTGGGCATCGACCGGAGGCTGCTGAATGACGGCACCGGGATCTACCTCCCGCTCAGCACATTTCAAAAGGTTCTCCGCCGTACCGACACCAACGTCTACTGGGTTGTCGCCGCCGACCAGGACGAAGCGGGCATCGAGAACCTGGCGACCTCGCTGGAAGAGCGGCTCACAGCCGCCGGCTATCCGGTCGGCACCGAGGTTCACCACATCGAGAAGGCGGCGAACCTCGAGTCGAACCGAGTGCTGGTGGCGGTGCTCGCGGTGATGGCGGTGCCGATCGTCCTCATCGGCATGATCGGACTCCTCAACGCGATGACGATGAACGTCATCGAGCGCACCCGTGACATCGGGGTCGTACGGTGCATCGGCGCATCGTCCCGAGCCGTCAAGAGGATCTTCCGAGTCGAGGCGCTCGCCATCGCTGCGGTCGGTTCCGTCATCGGCGTGCCGGTCGGGTACCTGATCGGCCGACTTTTGGCGTGGTTGGTCACGGACCTGTTCCACTACGGGTCGGTGCCGTTCACGTTCCCGTGGCCAGCCATCGCGTTCACGGTCGCCGCGACGCTCGCGCTCGCGTGGCTCGTCGTTATCGGTCCGGTACGCCGAGCCGTTCGCCTCCAGTCCGGCGTCGCCCTCCGTTACGAGTGATCGGATATCGCGACCGTGGTGTCGCGCTGCCGCGGCCGGCGCGAGCACACATGCCAAGCACGCCGTCCACGTCGCCTGACTGCGGTCGCCGTCCCAGCTGCAGCGTTGCCGCAACGATCACGACATGAGCTTGGTGATGCGAGCGTGCGACTACGTCTACGTCGTCGAGTTCGGCCGCCTCATCGCAGAGGGAACTCCCGACGAAGTGGCGCGCGACGAGCGGGTGGTCGACGCGTACCTCGGCCGAGCCGAGCCGACCGACGACGCGGCAGCAGATACCCGTCCGGGCGTTGACCAATGAGTGACCTGATCCGGATCGAGGGTCTTGCCACGGGGTACGACGGCGTTCGGGTGGTGCGCGGTGTCGATCTCGAAGTGGCTTCGGGCGAGGTGGTCGCGTTGCTCGGACCGAACGGCGCCGGCAAGACCACGACCCTGCTCGCCGCGTCGGGCTTGTTGCCGATTCTCGAAGGCGACATCAAGGTGTTCGGCCGCAGCATCAAGGGTCGGCCCGCGCATCGGATCGCCCGCGGTGGGCTCGCACACGTCCCCGAAGACCGCTCATTGTTCTTTCAGTTGACGGTTGCGGAGAACTTGCGACTCGGCGCGGCGAATGGCCGCTCCGATCTTCAGCAGGCCTTGCGATGGTTCCCGACGCTTGAGCCGCTGATGGGTCGCAAGGCCGGGCTGCTGTCGGGTGGCGAGCAGCAGATGCTCGCCGTGGCCAGGGCGCTCGCGGTGTCGCCGCGACTCCTCGTGGTCGACGAAATGAGCCTGGGTCTCGCTCCGATCATCGTCGCTCGACTCCTCCCGGTGCTCCGTACGATCGCCGATGAGACCGGAGCTGGGGTGCTCCTCGTCGAACAGCACGTCGAGTTCGCACTCGACGTTGCCGACCGCGCGTACGTCCTGTCGCACGGCGATCTCGTACTCAGCGGTCGGGCCGCGGAGTTGCGCGCGGATCGCGCCCGCCTCCAGTCCAGCTACCTGGGCCGTGGGTGATGTCGGGCGACAGCGCGGGCGCAGGCTTCGTGCCGACCGACCCTCAGGAACACATCCGATTCGAGCGTCTCGGCCAGCGCCTGCAATGGGTGACCATCGCCTGGAACGCCATCGAAGTCGTCGTCACCATTGGACTCGGCATCGCCGCAGGCTCACTCGCCCTGATCGCGTTCGGTCTCGACTCGCTCGTCGAAGTCTTCGCCTCCTTCGTTGTGATCTGGCACTTGAATCCCGGCGCCGGCGGCCGTCACGACAGCCGCGACCGCAAGGCGATGCGCCTCGTCGGCGTCGCCTTCGCGGCGCTCGCCGCGTACCTGGTCGTCGCCGGGGCCCGCCAGCTGGGCTCCCACGAGCAACCTGACTCGTCGCCGATTGGGATCGCCTACCTCGGCGCGACTGCGCTGGTCATGTTCAGCCTCGCCCGATGGAAGCGCTGCGTTGGACGAGCAATCGACAGCGAACCGTTCCGAGCCGAGGCCTCCATGACGTTCCTTGACGGCTACCTCGCCACCAGCATCCTCATCGCGTTGGTTCTCAACCTGTGGCTCGGCTGGTGGTGGGCAGATCCGGTCGCTGCGCTGCTCATCGGGGCTGTCGCTGCCCGCGAGGCCCGCGAGTCCTGGCGTCAAGTATGAACGGGCGGGACCGCAGGAACGCGCTGCTCGGCGGCGGGGCGGATCGCCTCGCGGCCGTGGTCATCCGCCCAGCAGGGAGACCGTCGCGGCGGTGACGATGAGCGCGGGTGCGACGAGACGGAGGGTGAGTCGAAGCCCGGTCAACGGAACGCTGCGCAGGTGGAGTTCGCGGCCGAGGAGACGGGCGGGCATGACCCAGGCCGCGAACACTGCCAACGCTGCCGATCGTCGCAAGCACGAAGCCTGAGCGCGACTTCCACTCACTCGCGTCGGCTGGGTTCGGTCCGCCGACGACGTCGTGATCGGCGAAGGCCAGCGCGAGGAACCAGGGCCACCAGTCCGACGGGTAGGCGTCCGCGTCGAGATAGGCGACGATGTCATGTCGCGCCTCGGCCGCGCCGACCCGCCGCGCTGCGCCCAGCCCACGGTGGGGAGTTGTTGTGATCCGTGCGCCGCGCGTCGCGTGTCGAGCTGCGAGCTCGGCCGTACGGTCGTGTGAGCCGTCGTCGACGACGATGACCTCGAGATCCGGATAGTCGAGCGCGCAGGTCACGGCGAGGCACTCGTCGATCGTGGCCCCGGCGTCGTGGGCGCAGATCACGACGCTGATGCCCGGCGGCTCGACAACGAGATCGCGGACGTCGCGGTCGTTCCACTTCGACGCGACGCCGAGCGCGGCACGCGGACGCCGCTCGCGGTCGGTCAAACCGAAGCGCCAGCCTTCGACTGCCCGGCCACCAACGTGCCAGTCGTCGGTCCAGGTGAAGACGACTGTCCCCGCAGTCGCGGCGCGGCAGGCGGCGTCGAGCTGCGTATCGAGCCATGCCGCGTGGATGTCCTCGGCGTCTGGCGTGCTACCGACGTGCGCGCCGATTTCGCCGAGCAGCACCGGACGATCGCCGGAGAGATCGTGGAGCCGGGCGAGATAACGCGTGAGCTGGCGGGAGTCGTCGAGGTAGATGTTCATCGTGACGAAGTCGACGGGTGCGGCGAGCAGCACCTCGGTCGTCGGGTAGTTCCCGTAGGTCACGAGCCGATCCGGATCTTCGGCGTGGACCGCGTCGATCATCGCAGTCAGCGTCGCGACGGCGCGCGCTTCGCCAACCCAACGCAGCGTGTCGGCGGGAATCTCGTTGCCGATCGCCAGCGCGAATACGGTGTCGTGATCGCGGAGCCGGCGCGCGACGCCAGCAGCCTGGCGGCACATGTCCTGCTCGATCCGCCGCCATTGACGGCGTGAGCAACCGCGCGCGTAACGCCAGTCGAGGGCGTGCATCCCTGCGAAAACTCGCAGGTCCCAGTCGGCCGCCGCGTCCAACAGGTCCTCGGGAGGCGGTGTGTAGGTGCGGATCAGGTTGAAGCCGGCCTCATGGATGGCGATGAGATCGCGCTTGAGCTCGGGGGGCTCGGGATACAGCGCACCGTCGAGTCTGGCGCCGAACGTTCCGTAGCTGACACCTCGCGCAAGAAACGGCTGGCCGCCGCGGACGAACCACTTGCCGCCGACGCTGACGGTCGTGCTCCTGGCGCGGCTTGGCGCGAGGGTTCTCGCGGCGATTGTGGAGAGATGCGGCGCACAAGGCTGCCCATGCATCGGGCGCAGGCTCCGTTCGCGAAAGTGGCGTACCGACGTCGTGGAGATCGGCCGCACCTTCCAGAAATCTGTAATAAAGCCTCCGAATAGGACGAAACGACCACAGGAGGTTGGCCCAGGGCCAGCCCGGCTCGAACGCGGAGCGCCCGATCTCACGGTCGCCGATCTTGACCACCTGGATCGTGGTGTGGTTGGGCCGACCCACCTGGTCGGGCGCCGAGAAGTCGTTGCTCTCGATTCCTGCCATGGTTCCCTCCTTGCGTCGGGCCCTCCCCAAGGGCGTAGAAGATGCGCGTGACTGTGACGAAGCCGAGCCTTGCGAGCGCTCCGGGCTGGGCTCGCCGATCAACATGCGAACCTCGGCGAGTCAGCGAGCCTGCACCATCGCGCTCATGAGGGATGGCGCGACGTCGCGTGTTGCGTCGCGACAAGCGAGGCAAGATTCAGACTCGTCGGGTGCGGCGCGTCAGGGCGGGGCGGAGCAGATGGCGCGCGATGCGCCCGATGTCGAACCGCGTCGCGAACCGCGCAACCTCAGCAGAGCGTTGCGAGCGACGTCGGTACCGTAACCTCAAGCACTTCGCGCGTCGACGGGGTCGCATGGTCGAACACGAGGTCGTTCCTCACTATCCCTATCTACCGGGCTCCTGCCGCGGATCGCTTGGCCGCGCGGTGCGCGAGCGTCCCTGAAGCGGATCACTCGATGGATTCGATGCGAATCGGTGTGGTCGGCACGGGGATGATGGGTTGTGAGCACCTGCGCAACGTGATGGCGCTCGGCGGCGCGACCGTGACCGCGTTCAGCGACCCCAGTGACGAGTCGCGCCAGTGGGCGCGTCGGACGCTCGGTGACGATCATCCTGTGGTCGCGGAGTTCTGCGATCACCGCGACCTCGTGACGAGCGGGCTCGTCGATGCCGTGATTGTCGCCAGCCCGAATTTCACACACCTCGACGTGCTCACCGATTTGCTCGCGACCGACCTGCCCGTGCTCGTCGAGAAACCGCTCTGCACCACGGTGGAGGATTGCGGTCGAGTCGCCGCACTGGCCTCACGCCGCGACGCGATCACCTGGGTCGGGCTCGAGTATCGATACATCGCGCAAGTCCGGACCTTGCTCGAACTCCTTGCTGCCGGAACGGTGGGCGACCTCCGCATGCTTTCCGTGCGGGAGCATCGTTTCGCGTTCCTGCCCAAGGTCGGCAACTGGAACCGCTTCAATCGCAACACCGGCGGCACGCTCGTCGAGAAGTGTTGCCACTTCTTCGATCTCATGAATCTGGCGATGCGAACGAGTCACCGCGACGACCGACCGGTGCGCGTCTACGCGAGCGGCGGGCAGGACGTGAACCACCTCGACGAGGTCTACGACGGCGAGGTGCCCGACGTCCTCGACAACGCGTACGTAATCGTCGACTACGCGAGCGGGGCGCGCGCCTGTCTCGATCTCTGCATGTTCGCCGAGGCCGGCCGAAACGAACAGGAGCTCGTGGCCGTCGGTCCGTTGGGCAAGATCGAGGCCTTCGTCCCGGGCGCGGGTCACGTCCTCGTCGGCGACCGGCGCGCCAGCGCGATCGGCGATCCGGTCGTGCATGAGGTGCCCGTCGTCGACGACCCTCGCATCGGCTACCGGGGTGCTCACCACGGTGCGAGTTACCTCGAGATCGCCGAGTTCGTCGACGCGGTGCGCGACGGCAGGCCGGCAGGCGTCAGCGTCGATGACGGGTGCTGGTCGGTGGCCGTCGGGGTCGCCGCCCATCGTTCGATCGACGAGGGCCGAGCCGTGCGACTCGATGAGTGTTGAGTGAGTGACCGACACACTGTGGGCATGAGGACACGCAGGATCGGCTCGCTCGACGTATCGGTGGTGGGCCTCGGGTGCAACAACTTCGGCGGCCGTGTCGACGAAGCCGCGACGAAGTCGGTGGTCAATACCGCGCTCGATGCTGGCATCACGTGCTTCGACACCGCCGACATCTACGGCTCGACGCTGAGCGAGGAGTACCTCGGTCGGGCACTCGGCGCCTGCCGAGACGATGTGGTTGTCGCCACGAAGTTCGGGCTCCCGATCGACAACGACCGCCCGGGCGGGGCTTCGCCCGGGTACATCGCACGCGCGGTCGAGGACAGCCTGCGCCGGCTCGGCACGGACCGCATCGACCTGTACCAGGTCCACCTGCCCGATCAGGCGACGCCACTCGAGGAGACGTTGTCAGCCCTCGACGCGTTGGTCCGCGCCGGCAAGGTGCGTGAGATCGGCTGCAGCAACTTCTCACCCGAGTTGCTCGATGACGCCGCGAGGATCAGCGCGGACCAGCAACTCGCACGGTTCGTGAGCGTGCAGAACGAGTACAGCTTGTTGCGTCGCTTGCCCGAACGTGGCGTGCTGCAAGCGTGCGATCGGAACGGCATCGCGTTCATTCCCTACTTCCCGCTCGCCAGCGGGCTGCTCACCGGTAAGTACCGCCGCGGTGAGCAGCCACCGCAGGGCACTCGGCTCGCGTCGGTATCCGCGGAGCGACAGAACGAGGCGTTCTCCGACAAGAACATGGGTCGTATCGAACGACTCGACGCCTGGGCCCGCGATCGCGGCCACACCTTGCTCGAACTCGCCGTGAGTTGGCTGCTCGCGCACGACGAGGTCGCGACGGTCATTGCCGGCGCGACGAAGCCGGAGCAGGCGATGCAGAATGCGCTCGCGGCGGATTGGGAGTTGAGCGCGAGCGACCTCGGCGAGATCGACGCGCTCCTCAACCCGACCTGACGCCGGAAGGCGATCGTCCTCCGACGCCAGTGCGCTGGTGTCGGGGCCGGCAGGGCAGCGTTGCTGAGGCCGGCGGGCCGGCGCCGTATCCGGTCGAAGTGCAGAACTGCGCCGCGCGCGCGAGGCTCGGTCAATCCGAACCTGAGTCCGAGCCGGGCATCCGAGCTGGAGTCCGGGCGGGGTCTGCGAGTGATCGGAGGGCGCGATGCGATACGTGGAAGCAAACGGAGTGCGGATCTCAGCCGTCGGGCTGGGCTGCTGGCAGTTCGGCTCACGAGACTGGGGTTACGGCAAGGACTACGCCAGCACTACGGCGGTCGAGCTCGTCCACGCTGCACTCGATCTCGGCGTGAACCTCATCGACACGGCCGAGGTGTACGCGCGCGGCGTGTCGGAGACCATCGTCGGGCGCGCTCTCGTCGGTCGGCGCGACGATGCGTTCGTCGCGACGAAGCTGCTGCCGGTGATGCCGACGGCGGGCCGTGTCGAGGAACACGCGCGCCTCTCGGCGTTGCGGCTCGGTATCGATCGCATCGACCTGTATCAGATCCACTGGCCGAACCCGACGGTCCCGTTGTCGCGCCAGATGGAAGGCATGCGACGCGTGTTGCAATCGGGACTTGTCGCGCACGCGGGCGTGAGCAACTTCTCGGCGAAGCGCTGGGCCGCCGCCGAAGCAGAGCTCGGCGCGCCGATCCTCACCAACCAGGTGCAGTACAGCCTCTTGTGGCGGAGCCCCGACGCGCGCAACGTTCCCCACGCGCAAGCGAACGACCGCATCGTCATCGCCTACAGCCCGCTCGCCAAAGGACTGCTCGGTGGTCGTTACGACACCGAGCATCTGCCGACTGGGCCTGCGCGCTCGATGGATTCGCTGTGCCTGCCCGAGAACGTCGAGCGGGCGATGCCGGTGATCCACGCAGTGCGTCGCATCGCGGAGACCTACGACGCGACGCCCTCACAGGTCGCGCTCGCATGGTTGCTCAGCCACCCGAACGTCGTCGCGATCCCGGGCGCGAGTTCGCTCGACCAACTGCGCCGCAACATCGAAGCTGCCGATCTCGAACTGAAACCCGACGACCTCGAAGAACTCACCTCGGAGAGCGACCGGTTCGAACGCGTGAGCCCTCCCGCGATGGCCCGGTCCTGGTTTCGCAATCGTCGGTCACGTTCGGCGCGATGATCGGGCGCCGGCGGACGGCCGCGCCACCGCGCCGAGTCGGTCAACGAACCTCGTAGACCTCGTAGGTGAGGGTTTGGCCGTCGATCGTGCCCTTGGCGACCGCCTGGATCTTGGCGAGCCAGCGGTAGCGCTCGTCGCCCGTGTCGAACAGCGGCGCGGTCACCGGGCCGGTACCGCCGACGGTGTCGAAGCGACCCGTGTAGCTGACGTAGATCAGCGCGCCGTCGTCGGTCTCGAGCACACCACGCACGTCGAGCGTGCCGAGCCCTTGCGCGTCGACCGTCAGCCAGTCCGCCGCGGCGGCGCCCTTCTGGTGCGCGGTGATGCGGTCACCGACCAGGGTGCCGTCGCTCACCTCGACGATGACTCGTGTCCCGCGCGGCGTATCGGCGAGGACGATCGGCGTCGCGAGGGTGAACCGCATGGTGCCGAGCGGGACCAGTTCGATGCTCATTCGGCTGATCCTCACACGGGAACGGGTCGCCCGTCGAGACGCCCCGCTGCCCCCGAAACCTGCGGCATGCAGCAGGTCCGAGGGACAGCCGCAGAAAGCTGGGACAACGTCAGGGCACGAGGCGAGTGATCTCGACCGGCACGCCGTTCATGTGCGGGTTCCCCGAGAGCGGGTCGACGCGCTCGGTGCCGATGATCCGGTTCGTGTTCACGCCCGGCTGCGCTGCGGCAATCTGCATCGCGATGCCGTCCAGATCGTGGCCCCAGCCGTGGGGGAGGCTCACGACTCCGGGCATCACCGTGTCGCTGACCTCGATCACGCTCTCGAGTGATGCGACTGGAGAGGTAAGCCGGACACGCTCGCCCTCGACGAGACCGCGCGCCGCAGCATCGTCGGGATGGATCTGCAGCACGCAGCGGGGCGCGCCTTTCATCAAGGTGCGGACGTTGTGCTGCCACGAGTTGTTCGAGCGGAGGTGCCGCCGGCCGACGAGCACGAGGTCGGGCCGCGGTTCGTCGAGCCGGGCGCGCAGGCGCGCGAGATCGGCCACGAACGCGGCTGTCGCCAGGTCAATGCGACCGGTCGGGGTGCGCAACATCTCGGGGATCCGCGGTTCGAGCGGCCCCAGGTCGATCCCGTGCGGGTGGTCGACGAGTCCCGCCAGTGAGAGCCCGCCCGGGTTCGTGCCGAAGCCGTCGCCGTAGGGACCGATCCGCAGGTTCAGGTCGAGGATCCGTTGCGGTCCCGTCCACGGTTGGAGCGCGCGCAGGATCTCGTCCGGGTCGCGGCCGTGGATCGGACCGAACTCGTCGTGCACCGCCAGCGCGACCAGCAAGGTCGCCAACTCGGTGTCCATGGCCTCGACGTCGGGCGCGGGCCCGCGCCCTTGCAGGATTCCGGTGATGGCGAGCAGCGTGCGCCACTCGTCGCGCGCGCCGTCGTCGAGCGGCAGCACCGCGGGGGAATAGTTGGCGATGTTGCGCACCGAGAACTGGTAGTAGGCGACGTCGTAGTGGCTGCGCTGCACGGCGGACGGCACCGGAAGGATGACGTCGGCGTGACGTGTCGTCTCGTTGACGTAGAGGTCGACCGACACCATGAAGTCGAGCACATCGAGCGCTCGGGCGAGGCGATCGCCGTCGGGGATCGAAAGCACGGGGTTGCCCGCGACCGTCACAAGCCCGCGGATCTGGCCGTCGCCCGGCGATTCGATCTCCTCGGCCAAGCACGCCACGGGCAGTTGCCCGTACGCGCCGGGGAGCCCGCGCACGCGGCTGTGGAACGTCGCGTAGTCGGTGCCGCTGCCAATGCCGGAACGTCCGGTGGTGTTGAAGCCGAGCGCCGCGGCGCGCGAGAACATCACGCCGCCCGGCCGGTCGAGGTTGCCGGTCAGAATGTTGACCACGTCGAGGAGCCAGGCACTGATCGTCGCGAAGTCCTGGAGGCAGGTCCCGAGCCGGCCGTGAACAGCCGCGCTCGGCGCGTTGCACAGGTCCTGGGCAAGGGCGCGGATGCGTTGCGATGAGATGCCACAGCAACGCTCGACCTGTTCGGGAGCGAACGGCGCCAGGGCGGTGCGCACGTCGTCGAGACCGTCGAGATGCGCGCTGAGCGCACCCGGATCGGCGAGCCCTTGCTCGAAGATCGTGTGCACGAGCCCAGCGAGGAACGCGGCGTCCGTGCCCGGCACGATCTCTAGGTGCTCGTCGGCGAGCGCGGCGGTGCGCGAGCGGCGCGGGTCGATGACGATCAGCCTCCCGCCGCGGGCGCGCAGCGCCTCGAGCCGGCCGGGCCAGTCGGGCGCGGTCGCGAGGCTGCCGTTCGACTCGACCGGATCGGTGCCGAGCAACACGAGCAGGTCGGTGCGATCGAGGTCGGGGACCGGGAACGCGGTCCGTGTGCCGAAGTGGACGCCCGACACGATCTCGCGCGGCCGCTGATCGACGCTCGCCGCGGCAAAACGATTGTTGCCGACGGCGGCGTACAGCAGCGGCGTGTAGACGATGGTCTCGTAGTTGTGCGACCACGGATTGCCGCTGTAGAGCGCGACCGCGTCCTTGCCGTGGGCTGCGAGGATCGGTGAGAGCCGTTCGTCGATGAGCGCGAACGCGCCCTCCCAACTCGTTGGCTCGAAGCGCCCGTCGACCTTGACGAGCGGCACCCGCACGCGATCGGGGTCCTCGTGCAGGCCCTTGAGCGACGAGCCCTTGGGGCAGATGTAACCGCGCGAGAAGACGTCGTCGCGGTCGCCGCGGATGCGGCCGATCTCGCCGACGCGGACCGCGATCTCGAGCCCACACGTTGCCTCGCAGAGCGGGCAGGTGCGGATGTGCGCGACGGGGTCAGTCATGCGTCTCGGCGTTGGCGCGCTCGAGTTCGTCGGCACCGTGTAGGTAGAGGCTCTGGGTCACGTACGACGTGTTGGTCGCGGCCGCGCGCCGGCAGAGGTCGGCCTTGAGCGTGCGCGCGTGCACCGTGACCGGGTCCGAGCCGGGTTCGAGCGCGAGCAGGTCGACGACATGCAACGCCAGCTTGACCTCGCCCGCGTCTGCGAGTGCCTGGGCGCGGGCGAGCACGGTCGTGGGGTCGCCGATCGCGGCGCGGATCTCGCGCGCGACGTCGTGGGGGTGCGCGGGATGCAGCGATGTCGGATTGAGGTCCTCCCACCAACCGAACTGCCCGCGGTAGACGTCGCGCAGCACGTGTTCGAGCGACGTGTAGCCCTCTTGCAGCCACGGCTTGTCGAAGATCTCGGCGGGCGGTTCGACCATGTTGACGATCTCGGCGACGGTGAGGCCTTGGTTCATGAGCGCAACGACGGTCGAGTGGCACCACCGCAACGCGGCCGCGGTCGTGGCGAGGTACTCCTGGATCGCGGCGGCGCCCGCGATCGGTTCGCCGAACTCGCAGATCAGTGTCTCGGCTGGATATGACGCGAGGTTGTCGAGCGTTGTCGCCCAGCGCTGCGGGTCGCGCCATGGGCGCTGAGGGCTGCCGACGTTGGGGAAGAACGGGATGCACGCCGGTCCGCCGTAGAGGATGCGGTCCTCGCGCAGCCACACCGCGACCGCGTCGTCGGTCTCCGACGGCGCCCACACCACATCGATCGTGCGACCCGGCGTCTCGATCGTGAACGACGTGTCGAAGGTGTGCGTCGGGGTCGTGAACGCGAACTCGCGGCCCTCGAGTGAGCCGGGCGGGAAGCGAAACTGTCGCTCGAGCAGCCGGTTCTGCAATCCGCTCGACTCGACGTAGCGCGCTTGGCGGCGCGCCACGTTGCGATGAGCGATCACGCGCGGGACGCGACCACTGCGTTGCACGCAGTCGACGATCCACTCGCGGCACGACAGGTTGTAGCGCTGGTGGCCGTGGCTGAAGATGATGTCGCTGATCGGCGAATCGCTGCGGCGCCGGATCGCGGCGAGCGAGCCCGCGGCAGCGTCGCCGGTGTCGATCTGCACGAGTCCGTCCTGGGTCTCGATCGTCACGAGCCAACCGGCCTGTTGTTGGCCGAACACACCCGGCCCGAGGTCGACCGTCTCGTGGCCGCCGGCGAGTGCGTCGCCGGAGCGATCGAGGTCAACCAGCCCGGTCGTGTCGCCCGCTCCCGTCGCGCTGGCGGTGCGGGTTGCGCTCGTGTCGTTCATCGTCGCTCCGGTCGTCGTGGTGTGTGGTTGGGTGCCGCGGGCGTGTGCGACGGGACCAGGGGAAGTCACTGTTGGTGCATCGCCATGCGGTGCTCGGCGCGGGCCAGTTCGAGGGTGAGTGGTTGCTCGGCCGTTGGAGTGGTGAGGATCACCTCGTGGATCGTGCCGGTGAACTCGAAGGGTGAGCGGTAGCGCTCCCAGACCGGTGAGACGGTGTCGGAGCCGACTTCGAGCCCTTCGGTCGACGAGAACGCAATCGGGTTCGTGCGCGGCACCGTGCTGCTCGTCTGGAGTTCGTCATCGAGGTAGAGCGTCGCAGTGCCGGCGTTGGGCGCGGTGCGTTCGTACAACACGTCGATCGTGTGCGGGCCCGGTGTCAGTGGTCGAAGCGACGATACGACGGTGTGGGCGCGGCCGAGGAAGTTGCTCACGAAGTGGGCGTGGCCGTCGAGCACGCACAGCGAGATCCCGCCGTCGATCCCGCCGAACGACATGATCGTGCCTTCAGTGTCAGCGCGAGTGTCGACGCGCGCGCTGATCGTGTACGAGCAGTCGCGCAGCGGCGGTGAACCCTGACGGGGAAGCCGCACCCGCGCCGAGTAGCGGTAGACCTCGCGCGGTTCGAACACACGCGGCCGGGTGACGAGCAAGCGGGCGAGCAACGAGTCGTCGAGCGGCAGCACGTGGTGGCGTTCGGCCTCGGCCCACCACAACTCGATGAGCGCTTGGAGCTTCTCGGGATGTCGTTCGGCGAGGTCGTGCATCTCCGACACGTCTTCGTCGAGGTGGTAGAGCTCCCACACATCGGCATCGTGGTCACCGTCATGCATTTCGTGTTCGACGGGACCGAGACGCGAGTGCATCGCGCTCGACCAGTGCAGGGCGACCGCCTTCCAGCCGTCGGCCCAGATCGCGCGGTGCGCGAACATCTCGAAGTACTGGCATTGCTTCTGCGTCGACGCCGTCGGTTGCGAGAGCGCGTAGAGGAAACTCGTGCCCTCAA
>Ga0233425_10006149_pt1 | contig 18136 bp, 11 predicted proteins | sample Watercolumn_Towu_2_FD_181712 | JGI IMG/M metagenome (GOLD analysis project Ga0233425, IMG submission 181712) | Freshwater microbial communities from Lake Towuti, South Sulawesi, Indonesia - Watercolumn_Towuti2014_140_MG | ecosystem: Environmental > Aquatic > Freshwater > Lake | place... | reverse complement strand
ACAGGCACCATTCCAGCCGGAATCCCATCTCGCTGAGAAGCGACGGAATCGCAAGCCCGAAGCACACCGACGGGTCGGCCAGCCGGCCGAGACGCCAGGCATCTGCGACCAGTCCGACCGAGCAGGTGCGGGCCTCCCGGCACAGCTCACCCCATCGTGGCGCGGCCCCTCGTTCTTCCTCCTCTATTACCTTAGCCGTATCACCGTAACCAGTTGTAATTCCATCGCTTTTTGCATTGCAGCAACCTGGCATCCCTTGAGCCTCTTCCGTGCCCGGGGAAGGCGCCCGGTCTCCCGGCGCGACAGCCTCCAGGACCGCTGCCAGCCACCGCCTCGTCCCGGCAAAACCGAACGGGGCCTGCGGCTCCAGGGTGACCAGAGGAAGGTCGCGGAACAGGGCATCCCGCAGCCCGCTCAGGTAGTGCTCGGGGTGGAAGACCTGCACCCCGGCCTCGAGGTACGTGTCGAACAACCGGAGATCGACTCTCGGAAACACCCGGTCGTTGACTTCCACCCCCATGCGGGACAGGAGTCCGCACAGCTCGTCCATCCCCCGGTTCACAGGGAAACCCACGAGGTTGATCGCACCGGGCCGGGGATCATGCGGCGCAAACCCCCGCTCCTGCTTGCGTCGGGCGAAGAACTCCGCCAGCGGATTGCCCTCGATGTGCGGAGCCGTGTACATGAGGGGGGCTTTGCAGGATGCCCCCGTCCGCCGAACCAGGCCCGAGACGTCCTCCCCCGCCACCACCGGGGTGCAGGTGTTGTGGACCAGCACGAACTGCTCCTCGTCGATGGCCCCGCACACCTTGTCGAGAGCATCCTCGAGCTTCAGGATGGCCCCGCGGACGACATCCCGGTCCACGAGGTCGGTCATCAGGGTGATGCCGCCGGCGGCCTTACGGGACAGCGGCCCGCCGTGGTACGGGGCCGGATCGAGCCAGGGGTAACTGTAGATGTCCGGCTGATGCTCGAGCGCGGGCGGGGTGGGATACATGCACTCCCGGTCGCAGTGCTCGATGGCCACGTGCGGGGCCTCATACTGGAGAAGCTGGTGCACGTTGCGGGCAAAGTGGTCGTCGGCAAAGAACTGTCGCCAGGCCGGAGTCTGCCGGAAGCTGGCCTCGTCGTGCTGGGGGCCGCCCGGACGACCGTGGACGACTGCGTCGGGAGCTTCCCGCACCATGGTGTGCAGCGAGTCCAGCGTCAACGTCCCCAGGGCCGCGGCAACTCCCCTGACCAGCTCCAGAGTCGTTTCGTCCCCCTCCCCCGCATGCCCGATGCCGCACGTCGCCGTATCCAGGCAGGCCGGTCGCCCCAGGGGAACCAGGAGAAGCCCCCTGTCGCTGCCGTCCGGGAGGCGGAAATCGAGCTCCAGCGCCCCATCCGTCCTGGAATCGGCCCGTGAGAGCACGGTCGATCGAGGCAGGCCGCCCCCCTTCGTTCCGAGCAGGTGCGACAGCACCTCCAGCGTCTGCGGCCCAGCCCTCGTGCTCCAGACGCGGCCGTGGCCGTCCACCTCGGGGGCCTCGGCCACCGGAGTCCCCCGCGGGCCGGCATCGTGCGAATCCGGGGCTCGGGCGACCAGGGATGCCAGCGTGTCGAGGGAAACCGCGTAGAGGCGGGTACCGACCCACCTGGCCAGCTTGTGCAATGCGACGGTCGGATCCGTGCCCTGGTATGCGATGCCCAGGCCGGGGAGCCGAATGTACGCCCCCTCCCTCCCGGGGGGCAGGAGGATGAGCCGCTGTAGTGGCAGCCTGGAATACCGGATGGTGAGCCGAAGCTCGCCGGCCGAGGTCAGCACCGCAGCCGCCACTCCGGCCCTGGCACGGGCCATTTCCGGCAACCGGAACCCCAGCAGGTCATCCAGGACCGCCAGCGTGGAGGCCCCGGCCATCCGATCACCCCCCCCGGGGAACGCGGGAGCGACCGGGCCATCCGGGGCTGCAGATGGTCCTGTGGCAGTCGATGTGCCCGGCGGTTGCAGCTCAGCCGACTCGGGAGGTTGCGCGACCGGCTCCGGAGCGTCTCCTCCGCCGACGAAACGGACGAATGCAGCGTTGTCCAACGGCCGCGGCGGAGCGAGCGAGTTGCGGTCCAGCGCCACCACGTGCGCACCTATCTGTGCAACTGCGACGGCGAACGGGTCGTCCGGCGCGATTTCCACCAGCGTCCGCCGCCGGCGCCGGGCCTCGGACAGGGCCGGAGAGAAGGGCAGCTCTCCCAGGATTCCGGTGCCAACGGCCCGGGCAAACGCACGGCCGTCGAGGTCTCCGGTTCCCGCAACCGACCGCTGGTTGAGCACGAGCCCCGCCAGTGCCACTCCGTTGACGGAGTACCTCACGACGGCCCGGGCGATGTTGTTCGCTGCGAAGAACGACATCTCGTCCGGCGAGGCCACGATGAGCACGAGGTCCGCCAGCCCCTGCCGGAGGGGAGCGGCAAAGCCCCCGCACACGACATCGCCCAGCACGTCGAACAGGACCACGTCATATCCGCGGGCCAGGAGCCCTCCTTTCTCCAGGAAGTCCAGGGCCCACGTGATCCCCCGGCCGCCGCATCCGATGCCCGGCTCAGGCCCTCCCACCTCGATGCAATCGATGCCCAGTCGGCCCCGGTTGAGGGCATCCGCAGGCTCTGCGCCGGGGTTTTGCGAGAGAAGATCGACCACAGTCCTGGCCGGCCCGGACGGTTCGAGCAGCAGGAGGGAGGAATCGGCCTTGGGGTCGCATCCCACGTGCAGCACGCGCTTTGCCTGCCCTGCAAACCAGGCACTCAGGTGGGCGGAAAACGTGGACTTGCCCACGCCCCCCTTCCCGAAGACCACGATGCGCACCACGGGGCTGTCCTCCTGTCGTCAGATGCCGTCCGACAACAGACCGCACTATACAACGGCTCCCCGTGCGCCGGAAGATGAAACGGTGCAATGGCAGCCCCCGAACACCGTGGGGGCGGCACTTTCGTTTGACTTGAGGCTCGGCAATCCGGGATAATCCCCCTCGGCGCTGGCCCTTCGCAACGGAGATTGCGGATTGAGCGAACCTCGTGACACGAACATCCCTGCAACGGACAAGCCTCCGGTGATCATCGTGATCGGCCGGACGTCGGTGGCCAGACGGCTTGCCGAGGCCTACTGGAAGGAGGGGCTCGCCGAAGTGGCCGTGGCCGACCCGGAAGCCCGCGACATCGCAGGCCAGCTCGAGCCGGCCCGTGCGGTCCACATCGTCGACACAGGAAGCCGGCCGCTGCTCGACCTGCTGTCCGCGGCCGGGAGAGAGTCAGCCCACGTGGCACTCCCTCTCCTTCCCGATGCTCTGCCCGAGGAGATGGGCCAGGCGCTTTCCGCGCTGGAAGAGCAGGGGAAGAAGCTCCTTCTTGCCTATCCGCCTCTCTGCTCGCGCTCCTTCATCCGTCTCCGGCACCTCCTGAGCACCGGAATGGCGGGAACACTGACCACCCTGGTCTTCCGTCTCCCCGGCGGTGCGGCGGCGTTCGATGCCGACATCGCTGCAGGTGACGGCCTGGCAGCGGGCACTGCCGGCCTCTCCTTTCTGGCGGTCCTGGCGGGTAACTCGGTTCCGTGGGGGGCACTCCCCGGATCTGCCAACGGCAATGGAGATGCCACCGCGGCCACGGCATCGCGACGGCTTCCGGTCGTGGACGGCCGGCTCGAAGTGATCATCGAGTCATGCTCCGAGGAGTGCGACTGGCAGCTTGCGGCCGTCGGCACGGACAGCACCGTGACGTTGAGCTGCAGCGGGACGGTCCACACCATCTGGGCCAGGCGGAAGGCGTTCGAGCGGATCCTGGCCCGGTACGATGACGTGGATCCCCTCGTCGACATGGTCAAGGCCATGGAACGTTTCCTCGAAGGGCAGACCCGCCACCTGGCCACGGGACATGCGGCCATGCTGCTATCCCATGCGTTCCATGGACTCCGGCAGTCGTTTGCCACGCGCGATGCCCCCGAGCCGGAGAAGAAACCCCAGCCGACCAGTTCTCCGCTCGAGCTGGACCTCAACCAGAAGCTGCCCCCCGGCCGCGGAAAGACCGACTACTGGGAGGCCAAGTTCAACATCGAGACCCGGTGCAACCAGGACTGCATCTTCTGCTTCGCCAGGAACAGCACCATGGTCGTCACGGACCTCGAGGCCAGGCCGGGGCTGCTACGGGCGCTGGCGGGAAACGGGATCTCCGGCGTGATGTTTTCAGGAGGCGAGCCGACGCTCAATCCCCGACTTCCGGCATTCCTTGGGGAGGCCAACCGGGCCGGCCTGAGACACATCACGGTGGAGAGCAACGCCATCCGTTTCTCCGACCCGGACGTCGTGGCCCGCTGCCGGTCGATGGGGCTGAACACCGCGTTCGTGTCGTTCCATTCGTGTCGGCCTGACACGGTCGAGCGGCTGACCCGCGTGGGTGGAGCCTTCGAGAAGACCTTTGCCGGTGTGCGGAACCTGCTTTCGGCCGGAGTCGAGGTCAACCTGAACTGCGTGATCAACCGGTACAACTTCAAGGAGCTGTCGGAGCTTACCCGCTTCATCGCCACGGAGCTGAGCTCGGTGAACACGCTCACGTTCTCGTACGTGGCCCCGCTGGGCCGGGCGGAGGGACGCCCCGACATCGTGCCGCGCATCAGCGAAGTCGCTCCGTACCTGGCCGAGGCGCTGCTCCTTGCCGAGCAGCTCGGCCTGGATGCGTGGGTCCCCGGGCGCTGCGGAATCCCGCTCTGCTTCCTGCCCGGGCTCGAACGCTTCTTCGTCGACTACCGATTGCGTGACCACCTGCCCCCGGAGCGGTCCCGGCTTCCCGAAGACCGGGTCAAGACCGACCTGTGCCCCGGCTGCTCGCTCGACCCGTACTGCCAGGGGCTCTGGTGCAACTATGCGACCATGTACGGTGTGGAGGAGCTTCGACAGAACTTCGCACGCCGGAGCTGAGCCTCCCCCTTCGCCCTGGAGACTTCCGATGCCGGACCGGTATGACGTGATCGTGATTGGCGGAGGCCCGAGCGGCCTCATGTGCGCGCTCACCGCGGTCGGCGGGATTCCGATCAACCCGCCCCGCAGCTTCCGTGCCCTGGTGCTGGAGAAGTACCGGTTGGGCCAGTTCGCACGGTACGGAAAGCTGCGGCTCACGCACGGGTGGCACATCATGGGCGCACAGCTCATGCGCGACCTGGAAGCGGAGGTCCGCTCATCGGGATGCGTCGACGTCCGTGAGGAGGAACCCGCCGTCGCTCTGCGGGGAATCCCCGGAGGCATCGAGGTCGAAACCCCCTCCGGCCGCTACGAAGCGACATCGGCTTGCGTGTGCACCGGGTTCTTCCCCCATCTCGACCTGGTCCCGAGGATGCGGAACGTGCGGGTGGTGTTCAGTCCCCCGGAAATCGAAGCGCGCCACCTGCCGGCCATCCCGGGCGACACGGTGGCCATCCTGGGGGGCGGGCCGGAAACCGTCGAGTTTGCTGCCGGCCTGCAGCGCCTCCGCCCCGAAGTGTCATTCCTCGTCGTGCTGGAGCACACCGATGCTCCGCCGCTCCGAACGGCAGCGGGTCTGGAGGTCCGGCCATGGCCTGCCCCCCAGGGAGAAGCAAGCTCGCCCACGGTGCCCCCGCTACGGGCCGTCGCAGGAACGCTGTCGGTCGAGGCCGAGCACCGCATCGGTCTTTCCCTGCGCATCCAGCCCCGTATCGGGCCGTCTGCGGTCGTGGATTGCCGGTTCCTGCTGGTCGACTACAACTCCTACGCGCTCGAAACGCACGTTACCGACTTCCTCGCGGGAACGGCAATCGAGCGCCGCAAGGGGTACATCGTCACCGGAAAGTCAGGCGAGACGGGAATTCCGGGGGTTGTGGCCGCGGGAAACATCGTGACGCCGGTATCGGGGGTGCTCACCGCGCTGGACACGGGATTCCGGGTCGGGCTCGAGCTGCATACCCGGCTCTACCGGGAGAGATTCGGGAATGACCCGCTCGTGTTCCCGTGGCTTCCGAGAGGAGGCCTCAAGGAGCATCCTCTGGCGTGACGGGTCCCTACTCCCGGCCTTCCCGGTAGCTGCGGGCAAGCGAAGTGTTCACGTGCACGACGCCCCGGTTGAGTTCCTTGAACGGGTAATCGGGCGTGATCACGGGGAGCGAATCGGCATGGGCCTGCGTGCGAACCACGCTGCCGGCCTCCACGTAGCGGCCGTCCGCGACGACCACACCGAGCACGATTGCACCGGGCTCGATGACGCAGCTTCGGCCGACGGTCGACTTGAACACCAGGGCCTTCATTCCCACGAAGGTATCGTCCTGGACGACAGCGGGGCCATGGACCTGGGCCTGGTGAGCCAGGGAAACCCGGTTGCCCACATAGACGCCATACCGACGGCCATCCACTGTGCAGACGTTCTTCTCCACGGGATTCCCGTGGCTCTCGGTTTCCAGCGCATGGATGACCACTCCGTCCTGCACGTTCGAGTCATCCCCCACGTGCAACGGCTGCCCCTCGTCACCACGAACCACGGCGGTCGGGCAGACCATCACATTGCGGCCGATCCGGACGTTGCCGCATACGACGGCCTGGGGGTGCACAAAGGCAGTGGGATCCACGCTCGGCATGACAGCGGTGGGGCTGAAGTCGGTTTTGACGTTCTTTTCGATCATGGTACCTCGCTTGGCGGATTGGAGTCGAAAGCGCCGGCTCAGGCAAACATGTAGTTCCCGTAGTCGCGGCGGGCCTGCTCGATGAGCCCGGCAAACCGGTTCGGGTCCGTGATCCGGAAGTAGTTGACCCCCGCGGCCCGATAGTCCGGGTCGTTGAACCCGTCCAGCATCCGAGGAATGTCGCTCAGGCCGTTGGAGAGATGGCTGTCGAACCGAACCCCCCTGAGGCTCCACTTCTTCAGGAGATTCTCCACCGCCTCGCTGATCAGGAGCAGTGAATCATCGGACGTTCCGTAGATGCAAAGCACCCGCCCCTTCTCCGGACGATCGAAGAAGCCCCCCATCTTCCCGTAGAAACCGAGCTCGGGGTAGCGGTTCACCGAGTCGAACCGGGACGCATACTCCTCGAGCAGCCTGTACAGAGCAAAGAGCTGCGAGGACGGACCCGCCATGTCGGTGTGCGCGGTCACCACGATCTTGTTGTGCTGGCTGAGCACTTCCCACGGAAGGAAATACCCGTTGTCCAGCGCAATCGTCCGGAGACGTTCCAGGTCGAAGAGGACACCGTTGGGAGTAGTGCCGTGCGAGAAGAAGGTCACGTAAGACCATCCCTTCCCCGTGTCACCGACCTCGAACGGGTTCTCCGTCTTCCTCTCGATTTCCGACTTGATGTTCCAGTGTTCCTCGGACCAATTGACCACCAGCTCTCTGCGCATCAGCACCTCCTGGCTGTCGCTGATAATACCAACTGGGGCCGCGGCGGTCAACGATGTGTTCGGGCCGCCGGCCCACGGTGCGGACTACTCGGGAGGCAGGTGGAAGCCGTAGGCACGGGCCAGGCCCAGAGGATTTGCCCCCACTCGAGCCCCCCCGAGCACGAGGAACACCTGCTCCGCATAGAACTGGTGCCCCTTCGGCGACAGGTGGACGGAATCCGTGAGGTACGGGTCGAGCAGCTCCCCTTCCAGCGCACCGTACATGTCCGCCAGGATGATGTCCGGCAGCGTGGCCACGTTCTTGCGGGCCTTTTCCCAGGCATTGGCGGTGGCCGCCAGCGCCAGCTCCTTGTAGGACCCCATGTACTTCTGCCAGTAGGAGGACTGGGCGTAGTTGAAGTACAGGCAGAAGACCACATCCACGTCCGGGTTGATCTCTTTGGCTTTCGTGATGATCGCGGTGACGTTGGCGTGGATACCGGCCAGGAACTCGTCCAGCTCCAGCATCTTGGCATACAGGTCGGAGTAGTTGCCCAGGGAGCCGCCGACCCAGGCCATCACGTCGTTTCCCCCCAGCGTGATGATCAGGACATCGGCACCGGGAAGCTCGGGAACCAGCTTGTTCTGGAACAGCGATGTTCCCGGAACCCAGTCCACGGATCGGGTACCGCTGACCGCTATGTTGTGGTTCTGGATGTCGGCCAACGGAGCCAGGTGACCGGCGAGGATCTCGGGGAACAGTGGCCCCTGGCCCACCACCGCGATGCTGTCACCCATGGTCACTATGGTGACCTCCCCTTCCGCCACCGCCACCGGAAGGCGCTTGGGCTGGTTCGAGCTGGTGCAATCATCGGCATCGGAAACCTGCACATCCACCAGGTAGTTGCCCGGGGCCAGGAAATCGAACTGGAACGTCCCCTCGGAACAGGTGGAGGTCATCCATTCGCCGCTGGGGCCGAAGAGCCGCACTTCCATCCCCGGCAGCGGGGCATCGAACTTGGGGAAGAACCCCTGGTCGTACCAGGAGCAGGAGGACTGGTCACCGTCGAAGTACACCATGCCCTCGATTGCTGCCCCCGGATCCGCTGGAGCATCCGGACAATCGCTTGCCACTGTACCATCAGGGGCGCCGGCCTCAGCGGTTCCATCCGGAGCATCCGGGAAGAGCCCTTCGCCCTTGCGGTCGACGGAATCGGGGACAGCCCCATCCGGGAACCACGTCCCATCCCCTGCTCCGGCCTGATCGCCGCTGCCCGCCTCGGTCAAATCGGAAGCTGCCTCCCCCTGGCCCGGGCCGCCCGTGTCGTCCGGCAACCCCGAGTCCATCAGGAGAGCATCTACTCCGACGCTGCACGCGTCACCGCAGCGACCTCGACCGTCCGGTCCCCCCCCGTCGGGCCCCGCGCCCCCGGCCGAGCATGCAGACGAAAACAGGACCACGACACAGAGGCTGGCTGCAAGTCGTCGTCCCAAGCGGCCTCCTTACTGCCCGAACATCACCAGAAATGCCCCGACCACTCCCATGGCGATTCCGGCGATGCGCTGTGCAGTCACCAACTCCTTGAGCACCACGGCGGCCAGAGCGAACAGGAACACGTTGCTGGTCTGGTTGAGAGCGGCGGACACCGAAGCATCGGTGAACTTCATGCCAGCGAGCCAGAGCATCATGGACAGGTAGCCGCCGACCAGGGCACTGGCGATCGCATACTTCAGCCCCGAGCCCTTGAGCGAGGCGAGCACCGCCTTTCGTTTCGGGTAGAATGCCAGCATGGCGACCAGCCCAAGCACTCCTCCCAGCATTCGAACCTGGCACGACCACATGAGCGGAGCCCGGTCGAGGATCGGCTTGACCGCAACGATGCTCCCCGCCATGGCCAGCATCGATGCCGCTCCCCACAGCGTTCCCTTGATCACGCGAACCTTGTCCATTGCTTCGAAGCCCACCGCCCGCTTCTCGAACAGAGGGCTCAGCACCGCCGCGACGATGAGCACCGCACCGACCATCTGCATGGTCGTCATCGATTCCCCGAGGAACAGCACCGAGAGCACAATGATGCTCGGGCTGTACAGGCAGTCGACCACAGCGGTCAGGCTCGCACCCAGCAGGTTGAGGCTGTGCAGGAACATCGTGTCCGCCAACGCGACCCCGACCATCCCGCCCACCACCATGAACAGGAATTCCTCCGCCCCCAGGTTGCAGAACAGGCTGCCTCCCAGTGCCAGGGCCGTCGGCACGAAGAGAACCAACGCAACGGTATTCTTGAAGAGGTTCAATGCCGCGGGATGGACCGTTTCTCCGCTCTTCTTGAAAAGAATCACGGCAATGGCCCACGTGAGCGCGGTCAGGAGCGACAGGAATTCCCCGGGTCCGGGCATAGAAGAACCATCCTGGCGGCGAGGGGGGCACCCCGCAGCCTTCAAAAGGGCAGAAAAGAGTATTGCGAAGATCGGATGCGTATGCAACTCAAATCGCTCAATCCGTCCTTGAAAGCGGGCCGGGGGTCGCATACCATGCGCGCGTACCGGCCCCGGCGCCTCCGCCCGCGGCCCGACTTGCGAGGTTGACCCATGAGAGCCTTGGTCGTGATTCTGCTTCTCGCCTCATCCTCCGGGTGCGGCAGCGACGGGGGACCGACAATGGGAGATCTCACCGGCAGCCATGATGCCGCCCCGGACTGGGTCGATGCGGCACATGACGAGGCCTGCGTCCCGGATTGCCAGGGGCGGGAATGCGGGGATGGCGGCTGTCCGGGCCACTCGTGCGGAGCCTGCGCCGACGGGATGACCTGCACGCAGGACTTCCTGTGCGTGATGCTCCTGTGCAACCCCGGGGAACGATCCTGCATCGACGGCAAGCTGGCGGAATGCTCTGCGGATGGAATGGCCTGGTCCACCCCCATCGAATGCCCGGAAGGAACGCACTGCGAGGCGGGGGCGTGCGTCAAGACGCCCCCCTGCCAGGCCGGAGAGATCCGCTGCGAGGGAAATGCCGTGCTCACCTGCACGGCCGACGGGACGGCCTGGGACACGGCGGTTCCCTGCGATCCCGAGCTCACCTGCCTCGACGGCACCTGCGTCCCCTGGCCCGATGGTGCCTGTGTCGCGGCACTGGAATGCCTCGAAGCATCGGCCTGTCCGGCCAAGGATGCCTCCTGCCTCGAAAACTGCCTGGGAACCGGAGAGCCGGAGGAAGGCCCGGGGGATTCCGAAGAACCGGTCATGCCCGCTGGGGTCGTCGACTGGGTCACCGAGATCTTCTGGTGCGTGGTGCAGACCTGCAACGCGTGGCTTCCTGGAAGCCAGTGTCACGATCAGGCCCGCTCCGTCGACTGCCGTGAGCTGTTCCAGGTCTGCACCGGCGTGTGCCTGCCGCTGTGTGCGGACAAGCAATGCGGCCCGGACGGCTGTGGCAGCGAGTGCGGCACGTGCCGGAGGGAACCGAGTGCGACCCCAATGCCAAGTGCCTCTGCAAGCCGCTGTGCGACGGCAAGCAATGCGGCCCCAACGGCTGCGGTGCGCTGTGCGGGGAGTGCCCTCTGACCAAGGTCTGCAGCGACGAGGGACAATGCGTGGATCCGGAACCCAGCCCTTGCGGCAACAAGGTGTGCGAGGCGGACGAAGGGGAAACCTGCTATAGTTGCACGCTCGACTGCGGGCAGTGCCCCCCCTGCGGCGACGGCAAGTGCGATGCATCGGAGTCGTGCGAGTTCTGCCCCGGGGATTGCGGGGCCTGCCCGTACGGAGACTGCTGCACCCCGCATGACACGGTCGGATGCGAAGATGCCGAAGTGGTCGACTGCGTGTGCGGCATCGAGCCGGACTGCTGCAAGGACACGTGGCATGCAACCTGCGTGGCGCTGGCCAAGGACTGCGGAGCCGTGTGCTCCGCACAGTGATTGAGCCGGCCGCCTGTGCTCGGGAGGTGAAAGAGTGGCGGGAAGATTCCTGTTCAATTCGGTTGCCGCGGTGCTCAAGATGCTCAATACGCGAAAGCGCGAGCTTTCAGGTGCGGGGCCCTGCCTCGACCTCCCCGGCGCACCGGAAATCGACACGCTCCTGGCCAGAATGCCCCGCTTGATGTGGGTCGCCGCCCACCCCGATGACGAGTCGTTTGCCGGAGCCCTGCTGGCAAGAGCCTCGCTCTACCACCACTGTCCCCTGCACTTCCTGGTGCTGACGAGAGGCGAGGGAGGTGAGTGTTGCCTGCCCGGACAGGAAGGGGAGGATCTTCCGACCCAGCGCTCCCGGGAGCTGCTTGAAGTCGCCAGGCTCTACAACGCGACGCTGGAGCATCACTCGTTCTGGAACGCCCCGCTCCCGGTCGACTCGTTTCCTCCACGCCACGAGATCGGCCGTCGGTGGATCGAGCAGGCGGACCCGACCCGCATCATCGCGACGGCCATCCGCTCCTTCCGCCCCGACATCCTGCTCACGCTGGCGCCGGAGGTCGGAGGCACGGGGCATCCGGAGCACCAGCTCGTCGCCCGCTTCGCGACCGCGGCCATCCGTTTGGCCGCTTTGCCGGATGCGGACCTTGCGCCCCCGGACGCGGGGGCTCCTCAGCCGCCCCACCGGGTATCCCGCTGCTATTACCTGGTGAACAGGTACTGGTTCATGCGCCGGTTCGGCGGCGGGTACGACCCCCGTCCCTGGACCCAGGCGTTCGACGTCCGCCTCCCGTGCATCGGCACGATGACCTGCGCCGAGGTCATGGCGGAGCACACCCGCCCCCACCGCTCGCAGGACAACGACATGGCCGCGATGCGCCGGGTGGCGGCCCTCATCCACCACATCTATCTGCACGAAACCGACCCCTTCGGTCCCCAGCCCGAGCCGCTCGAGCCGGCCGCGCACGGAGGCATGGGCTGAGCCCGGAGGCCATGAACCAGGCGAAACGGAGATTCAGATGAAGGCTGCAATCGTCGGTATGCCCGGAAGCGGGCGCAAGACCCTCATGACCGCACTCAGCGGGGATCCCTCGGCCATCGCTGCCGGCCGGAAGTCCACCGTCACCATCCGCGTCCCGGACCAGCGCATCGACACACTGTCCGTGTTCTTTCGGCCCAGGAAGACCACGTGGGCCACGGTGGAAGCGGTGCTCGACGACTCGCCGATGGAGAACCTCGGCAAGCGCCTCCAGGCCGCACGGGGACTCGACGTCATCGTGCTCGTGGCCCCGGCATTCGGCCTGGGACCGGACGGACTCGAGGCAGCATTCCAGGAGATCGAACGAGGCGTCGAAGAAATGGTGCTCGCCGACCAGATGGTGGTCGAGAAGCGGCTCGAAGGCTTCCGCAAGACCGGGGACAAGGGGTTCGAGGCACAGATTCTGGCCCGCCTGCAATCCACGCTGGAGGACGGCGACTTCCTGTCGAAGCTGGCCCTCGACGAGCTCGAGGAGAAGCTGATCACGCCCTACAATTTCCTGACTCGCAAGCCCATCGTTGCTGCGCTCAACATCGACGAGGAAGAGCTCGAAAACCCGGCCTGGGCCGATGCCGAAGCCCGCATTCGCCGCCGGGGCATCGAGCCGGTGGTGCTCTGCGCCCGTCTCGAATCCGAGGTGGCCGCGCTGGCCCCCGAGGAACAGCTCGAGTTCCTCCAGGCCGTCGGCCTGTCCGCCCCGGCCTCCCACCGGCTCGTGCAGGGCATCTACCGCCTGATGGATCTCGTCTCGTTCTTCACCGTCGGTGAAGACGAGGTCCGGGCATGGCCGGTCCGCGCCAACTCCCCGGCCCCCATCGCTGCCGGCAAGATCCACTCGGACATCCGCCGAGGTTTCATCCGGGCCGAGGTCGTGGCGTACGACCACTTCATGGAATGCGGTTCCCTTGCCGCTGCCCGCCGCAACGGCCGCCTCCGCACCGAAGGCAAGGAGTACGTGGTCCGCGACGGCGACATCATCAACTTCCTGTTCAACGTGTAGCCGGCGACAGCCCTACTTGAACTTGATGGCGTCGAAGAGGATGACGGTATCGTAGATGGAGTCGCCCTTGTCGGTGGCGAAGAAGCGCATGGTGACCGGGCCCTTGCCGGCCAGGGCCATGACGTTCGACGTGGCCTTGCGCCACTGGGTGTTCCACACGTCCCCCTGGTCGAACACGCATGCCGACTGGATCAGGCCGTCGTACTGGCTGCCGCATCCTGCGCATTCCTGGGGCGGGCAGAGCTCGTCGATGGATGCGCTCACGACCGTGATCTGGCCGTCATCGGCCTCGAGAGTGGCCTCGAAGGTATCCTGGAAGATGGAGCCGCACCACTCCTTGAACTCCTCGGAGAAGAACTTCCAGTAGAAGCTCACCTCCATCTGGTCTTCCGGGATGCAGAAGGTCTGGGCGATTTCACCGAGCTGGGGAGTGTATCCCATGCCGGTGGACAGGAGGCCCATGAACTTCCCTTCGACCGGGAGGGTCATGCAGAGCTGGCTCACGACGCGGCCGTCGCCGGTTGCCTGCCAGCCGGTCAGGTCGCTGGTCTCGAAGCTCGGGTTGATGATCTCCGAGTTGGTGGCATCAAGGTTGGGGGCACCGAGCAGGCGCAGGACGGTCCCCGGGTTGTCCGGGTCTTCGGCCGGCGTCTCGGGCATTGCCTCTCCGGTCAGCCGCAGCTCCTCGACGAGCTTGGCAAAGAAGGCCTTTCCCTGCTCGAAAGCGAACTTGCTCTTCACATACCCCGAGTAACCCACGACGGCCCGGGCACCGGCAGCGTACAGCTCCATGCCGAGGGTGCCGTTCCACAACGACCGGCAGGTTCCCAGGTAGAACACGCTGTTGGGGAAGCCCTTCTCGCGGTAGGCCTCGATGAATGCGGGAACGATGCCGTAGGTCTTGGGGCCGAACACGGCCCGGCCCGTGCGCAGGTCCACCTGCTTCATGTCGAGGCAGACGCCGCTGACGCTGGTCCCGGAGGTCTGCGTGATGACGCAGTCGGCACCGGACTGGCAGGTGTTGGGACCGGAGCAGGAAGGCATGGTCTGGATGAGCTGGTTGCAGTCGATGTTCTCACCGGTCCAGACAAGCTCGTTGCTCTGCTGGTACCTCCAGCGGAGGGCCTCCTTGGCTTCCGGGCTCATCTGCTTGAAGTAGCTGTCCCCCATGCCTGCGATGGAAACGACACCGTAATCCGACATCCTCCGGAACCGGGCCAGCGTGGCATCGCCGTCATAGTAGGCCTTGTCGGTCAGGTAAGTCGGGCAGGAGGAGTTCTCGAGCGTGGTCTGGATGGCCGGGGATTCATCCAGGTCGGACAGCTCCGTATGGTACGGGCTGAGGACCATGGTCCGCTTGGATGCGATGCGGATGGACGGGGTATCGATGGGGGCCTCGATCTGTTCCACCGGGGCCTCTTCTTCCTCGCCGCCGCGGTACCCCTCGGGCCCGAAGTCGAACGCACCGAGCATGCCGTTGGCGAACCGGACCCACACGCCAAAGCCATCGACGCTGGTCCCGGCCTCGGCGACCTCCGCCTTGGCGGTGAGCATGTCCACGACGGCCTGCCGGGCATCTGCGGGGCTGCTGCTGCCCACTGTGTCCCAGTACAGCTTGTCCGCTTCGCCGAGCACTGCCTTGGTCTGCTCGCACTGCTCCTTGGTCACGTGCTCCACCACGTCGATGCAGGTGACCGGGGAATAGGCGGTGTAGGACAGGTAGCTGGCCTGCACCTGGACCGAGGTGCGGAAGCAGTGGCGGCCGGCTTCGGGGAACGAGAGCGACTTCTTCTGGGAGTAGATGTAGTCCCCCATGTACTCGTCGCCGTTGTTCATGTTGCCGTTGTCCAGGAGCTTGTCCACGTCCTTGATGCACTCGCCTTCCTCGGTGCACTCGCAGAGCTTGAGGGTCGAGGCGGTATAGTTGCTGTAGAGCCCCAGGTCTACGGTGAAGATCAGGGCGGTGTTGGTGTCGACGAACGTGGCCCGCGGGCGGACCTGGACCGGGGACCCGAACATGAAGGCCTGGTTGTACACGATGCGGATCGTGTCCGAGGTCTCCTCGTTCCCCTTGATGGCCGTGACCTTGACGATGTTATCGCCCGGGTCGAGATTGATCTTCTGGGTGGCCCAGAAGAGGTCGCCCTCGGCATTGCCGGCCTCGCCGCTGCTGGATTCCCAGATGATGGTATCGGGCTTGCCGACCACGAGCCCGGCCAGGCCGATGCTGCCGCCGGGCACCTGGGCCCAGCGGGTGGGGGCGGGAGCCAGGATGCGGATCCCCATTTCGGGAGACGCGAAGCTCTTGTCGACCGGCACGTCGGTCTCGATCTCGGCCGCCGTGTCCTCGGTCTCGGAGACATCGTCGGCATCGGGCGGTGCGACCTCGTCCGGCTGCTCCACCGCGTCCACGTCGGGAGGCAGCACGGTATCGGGATCGACGGGCACGTCCCCGTTCACTTCCCCGTCCGGGGCCACCTGGTCCGGAACATCGTCCCCGGATACGTCGGCAGCATCCGGCTGGCCGGGAATGTCGATCTGGATGTCGGCATCACCTCCGGCCCGGGAATCCCCGCCTGCATCGACCGGACTCTTGTCCGCTGTACTGCAGCCCGCTGCCAGCGCAAGAAGCGCGACGATTGCAACTCGGACCAGGCTCATCATGCGTTCTCCTTTCAATCGGGACCCCCGAATGCACGAGGTATTATACGGGAATGCCCGGCCGCTTCAAGCAGAATTGGACACGGGCGCGTGCGACGGCTAGAATCGGTGCGGACGTAGGGAGAGGGAGTCGTTTCGATGAGCTCGGACCACACGAACCTGGATGCCTGCCCCCCGGGAGAATCCCGGCGCAACGTGTTGCGTGCACTCTACCGCCCCTGGCTCTGGCTGGTGTTCATGCCGCTGCTGGGACTGTGGACCGCGTTCATGAGCATAGCGGCCATGGCATGGTCGTTTGTGAGTCCCAGGCTCGGGCTGCTGACCGGAAACGCATGGGGCCGGGGGGTGTGCTGGATGAACTTCACCCGAGTCGAGGTTAGGGGGACCGTCCACCTCGCTCCCGGCGTATCCTACGTCATGGTGTCGAACCACCAGAGCCACTTCGATGTCCCCATCCTGATGGGGCACGTCTGGCGTGAGTTTCTCTGGGTCATGAAGAAGGAGCTGCGCAAGGTTCCCATCTTCGGTCCGGCCTGCCAGCGCGTCGGTCACATCTACATCGACCGGAAGAACCGGGAGCAGGCAGTGGCGGCACTCAACGCGGCCCGGCCCCGGCTCACCGGGGGTCGCTCGGTGCTCTTCTTTCCGGAGGGAACCCGCAGCGCCGACGGCCGCATGCGGGAGTTCAAGAAGGGGGCATTCGTGATGGCCATGGACCTCGGCCTTCCGATCCTGCCCATCTCCGTGTCCGGAACCAATGCCATCCTGCCGGGCCGCTCGTTCAGGTTGCTTCCCGGCAAGGCGCTCGTGACACTCCATCCTCCAGTCGACCCCAAGGCGTACGGCCCCGAGGAAAGGGACCGGCTCATGGAGGACGTCCGCAACATCATCGCCTCGGGGCTGACCGAGTGGGAACGAAGCTGGAAACCGGATGCGGATAGTCTTTCTCGAACCACCGCTTGATCTCCGGCCGCGAGGGATCTTCCCCCGCCATCCGCCGCAGTATGCGCTCACGGCCGCTGCCGTGCTCCGCCAGGCCGGCCACGACGTGGCCCTGGTCGATGCCTTCCACGAGGATCTCTCCCTGGAGGAATCGGTCCGCAAGGTGCTGTCGCTGGCACCGGGAATGCTCGTGATCGTGCCGTACGACTACACCCGGGAGACCCATCCCAGGGTGACCGAGGAGCTGGCCCACCGGATTGCGGCCCGCAGGCCCGACCTCTGCCTGGGCCTTGCCGGAAGCGTGGACGAGGCTCATTTCCGCCGGCGCATGGATGCTGCCCCGGAGCTGGCGTTTGCGTGCATCGGCGAATACGAGAACACCCTGCTGTCGCTGGCTGCACACGGGGCTCCGTCCGATGCCGTCCCGGGCCTGCTGGTGAGACGGGCGGATTCCATCGTAGCCACCGGGCCGGCCGACGTCCCCCAGGATCTCGATGCGCTGCCCTACCCGGCCTGGGACCTGGTCGATTTCGCCCGGTACATCTACGTACCGCACCGCTTCCGCCGCACTCCGATGTACCCCTTGCTTGCGGGCCGGGGATGCCCGTTTGCCTGCCTCTGCTGCAAGGAGGCAAAGTACGCCCGGATCACCCGGTACCGGCTCCGCTCGGTCGAAAACGTGATGGCCGAAATCCGTCACGCAGTCACCACCTGGGGTGCCCGCGAAATCCAGTTCTCCGATGCCACATTCGGGCTCAGGAAAGGGTGGGTTCTCGAGCTTTGCGAGGCCATGCAGGAAAGCGGACTGGGGCTGAGCTGGTCCGCAATCACCCGGGTCGATGTCGTCGATGCTCCGATGCTGGGGGCGATGAAGAAAGCCGGTTGCTGGAACCTGCTGTACGGGGTCGAATCGGCCAACCAGCATGCCCTCGACCTGGTCAAGAAGCGCATCGACGTGGACCGGGCCATGGCCGCGCTCCGCTGGACCCGCGAGGCCGGCATCGAGAGCACTGCTTCGTTCATCCTCGGGCTACCCGGCGAAGATACCGCGGACATCCTGCGGACCATCCGGTTTGCGGCACGGCTGGATCCGGACTATGCGCAGTTCTTCCTGCTGAAGTACTACGGAGACGACTCGGCGCTGGACGAGTGGGGGCGGGTGGAGGAAAGCTGGGACTTTTCGCCGCACGACTTTCGCGGCCCCATCTTCGTGTCGAGCCGCATCGCGTCAGTGGCGGA
>Ga0233425_10006148_pt1 | contig 18138 bp, 20 predicted proteins | sample Watercolumn_Towu_2_FD_181712 | JGI IMG/M metagenome (GOLD analysis project Ga0233425, IMG submission 181712) | Freshwater microbial communities from Lake Towuti, South Sulawesi, Indonesia - Watercolumn_Towuti2014_140_MG | ecosystem: Environmental > Aquatic > Freshwater > Lake | place... | reverse complement strand
TCGACGCCGCCATCCGCAAGCTCGTCGATCAGGCCTTTGATCGCGCGACCGCGATTTTACAGAGTTGCGCGGCTGTCCACAAAGACTCGGCGCAGCGCCTGCTGGAAAAGGAAACCTTTAGCGAGGATGATCTTGTTTCGATACGGGCCGCAGTGCGGGAGCGCGCCGGCAATCCGGCAGCGGCGACGCCGGCCGCCGAAATCAATGACGGGGCCACTGTGGCTTGAGCGAATGAGTCTGCGCGCCGAACTTATCCGCTTCTGCCTGCCTTGGTTCATGCGTCCACGCCCTCCATCGGGTGTTCAGATCGAGGATGTCCGTCGACAAATGGTTCGCTTCGCGCGTCTCGTGCCGTCCCCACCGCGCGGAACCGAGCTGACTGTAGTTGACGCCGGCGGCGTCAAAGCCGAGCGGATCGCCACGCCTCGCTCGCTTCCAAACCGATATGTCCTGCACCTGCACGGCGGCGCCTATCTCTTCGGCTTTCCGGCGCTGTTTCGCGATTTTACCTGGCGCATCGCCGACGTCGCCGACGCGCAGATATTCTGCCTTGACTACCGGCTTGCGCCCGAGCATCCGTTTCCGGCGGCGATCGAGGATGTGACGGCTGCCTATCGATGGCTCGTCTCGGAGCGCGCCGAGCCGCGCCACGTGGCGTTTATCGGGGATTCGTCCGGCGGCGGGCTTGCGCTCTCGAGCATGATGCGTCTGCGCGACGAGGGCTTACCCTTGCCGGCCGCCGCCGTCATGCTCTCGCCATGGACCGATCTCGCGCTGACCGGCCAATCACTTACTGAGTTTGGCTCTTCCGATCCGATGGTGCCAGTTGAGTTGGCGCCGAAGGCGGTCGAGCTTTATCTCGCCGGCGCGGATCCCCGCTCGCCTTACGCCTCTCCACTTTATGGCGATCCGGCGGGCCTGCCGCCGACTCTCTTTTTTGTCGGCAGCGATGAGGCGCTGCGCGATGATGCGGTGCGAATGGCCGAGCGCCTGCGAGCAGTCGGCCGCGATGTCGAACTCGAAGTTCGGCCGCGCATGTTCCATGTCTGGCCTATGTTCGCGCGCATCCTGCCAGAAGGGTGCGCAGCAATCACGCGCATCGGTGGGTTCTTGCGCGCCAGGCTATGACATTGATCGACGGGCGGCCGACGTCAGGCTCGGGTCAAGAGCTGGATTTCTCTGCGCCGCCTGTTCAATATCCCGTCACGTCACGTCGTTGCGAGGAGCGTCTGCAGGAGTAACCGAGCGCCGCGCTCTTGGTCGCCTCCCAGTGAAAGTGATAGAGTGGATGCCCCCTTCCAACGGCATCGCGATGTGCCATAGTGGCGATATTTTCGCGTCCCACGAACGACTGGCGTCGCTGCGCAGATTGTTGTGGGCGCTCAGCAACCCGACACCTAAACTCAGGCGGCAATGGCCGATATTGTCACCCTCGCCATCAACCCCTCGATCGACACATCGACCGCGGTTGATCGAATGGCGCCCATTCACAAGCTGCGTTGCGCTCCGCCGCATCGCGATCCTGGCGGCGGTGGAATCAACGTTGCCCGAGTCGCCGTCCGACTCGGCGCCGACGTCAAAGCGCTCTGCGCCGCCGGGGGCGTAATGGGCGAACTGCTGCGCCACCTTATCGAACGCGAAGGAATTCCGAACCTTGTGATACAAGCGTCCGAGGAGACACGTGAAAACTTCACGGTATTCGAGGAGGCGACCGGCCACGAGTATCGTTTCGTGCTTCCAGGCCCGGAGTTGCGCGAAGACGAATGGCGTCAATGCCTCGCCGCGCTCGCCGGCCTCGATGACGATCCGCGCTTCATTGTCGCGAGCGGCAGCCTCTCGCCAGGAGTTCCCTCGGATTATTACGCGCACGCCGCTCGTATCGCCAAGGGACACGGCGCGAGATTCATTGTCGACGCCTCCGGGCCGGCGCTGGCGGCCGCCCTGAAAGAAGGCGTCTATCTCATCAAGCCCAATCTCCGCGAGTTGAAGGAATTTGCGGGCGGCTCACTCGATGAGGAACGCGCCTGGGTCGACGCGTGCCGCCGGCTTACAGAGGCGGGACGCACGGAGCACGTGGCTCTGACCTTAGGAGATCGCGGCGCGCTTCTGGTCGCGGGTGACCGGGCATGGCGCGCGCCCGCTTTGCCGATCAAGCCAGTCAGCACTGTCGGCGCGGGCGACAGCTTTCTGGGCGCCATGGTGTGGGGTCTCGCCGAGGGGCTGAGGATCGAGGACGCTTTTCGCTATGGAGTCGCGGCGGGATCGGCCGCCCTGCTTTCGCCGGGGACCGGGCTGTGCCGTAAGGAAGATGTTGAACGCCTCTATCCAGACGTCGGCTTGCAGTTGCTTTGAACGCCAAGAGGCGTTGAGCGTGCGCAAAAAATCATAGAGGCATGTCGGTTGCTTCACTCCAATGCGCGGGACCATGTGACCTCATGGGGGCTGTGTTTGAATTCGGCGAGCGCGCCGTATGCCGCCTTCTCGGCGCCTCTGGGGGAGACCGCGTGATCGAGTTTGATAACGGCTTCCGAAAATTGAACAGCCGACGTCAAGAAATCGAGCACATCGCTCGGTTGCGGCGTCGGTGAATTCACATTCGCGACGCCGATGGAGAAAAACGCGGGCGCGCCAATGTGTTCGCCATTCGCCAGCCAACCCTTGTTCGGGAAGGCGCCGGCAATGTCGCACAGCCGGGAATTCGACGGCGGGGTCAGTATCACCGCGCCAGCGTCCATAGCGGTCAACGATTCGGACATAGACATAGCCCGCTCCAATCCATCGGCGACAGTTTTTGAGGCGCGCCTCTTATCAGAACGCGGGCGCCGGCCTCTCCCGTTCTAATCCGATCCTCGCGTTCGCGGCAGCGGCTCGAAGAAAGTGGGATCGAAGCAACGCCTTCCCGCTTGCGCTCGGGCGGAACCTTTCCCGCTTGCCGATGCTCGGAAAGGAAACGTCGCAGCACGATGAGCCTATCCGCTGCCTCGCGCCGCGCTCCGAGATCGAGAAAACGGCGGAGATCGGCGACGATCATGTCGCGCACCGCCGCCGGCCCCCTCTCGATGTTGAACATATAGCTGGAAAGAAGCCGATCATGCCTGGCGAACGGCGCGACGCCCAGGACCATTTCGTTTTCGGCAAGGCCTGCAAGGGCGGCGAGTTGCTGAAGCGCAATCATCGCGTTTCTCCCTCTCTGGCTCCGAAAGCGACGCCCTGTTTCTTGTTATTTTGCGGGCAAGCGGCGAGAACGACGAAACGACAATTCGAACGTCGACTGAGCCTTTGCTCCCGGAGGCGCATAACAGCGCGGAGTGACATCTCCGTAACAGGATGCGAGAACATTGAACTGCAGGAAGCCGGAGACAGTCAATTCCGCTTTTTGCCGCATCAACTTTTCTGGTGCTTTAGCGCCAAGGGATATCCCTGAAGGCGCCGGGAGGAGACGTGTGGCGGCCACGGGACGGAACGAGGCGGCGTCAAGCGAGAATTACCCGGCGGAAATCGCGAAGAGCATCGATTCGAGCGGCGTTCGCTCCGGGTCAGCAAATGCGCGGCAACTGTTCTCCGCTCAGCATGTCGATGGCGCGCATCAGGCCAAGCGCGCCGCGACAGGATACTCGCCCGCGCAGCGCCTCCTCGACGCGGCCCATGATCGCCGCGCCTTCGCTGACCGGCCATCGCCGCAAGATTTCGACGGCGCGGGCGGCGTCCTCTGGGGCGACGAAGGCGACGAACCGGCCTTCGTTGGCGACGTGCAGCGGATCGAAGCCGAAGAGTTCGCAAGCCGCCCTCACTTCATCGCAGACCGGGATCGCCGTCTCGTCGAGCGCGATGGCCAGCTGCGAGCTTTCGGCGATTTCCACCACGGCGCTGGCGAGCCCGCCGCGCGTTAGATCACGCAGGCAGCGCACCGCGACTCCTCGTTCGAAAAGCGCCAAAACAGGCTCGGCGAGGGGCGCGCAGTCGCTTGTAATTGCCGACTCGAAGCCAAATCCCTCGCGCGCCGTCATGACCGCGACGCCGTGGCGGCCGATGTCGCCGCTGACGATCGCGATGTCGCCCGGTCGCAGGCTTTCGGGTCCGACCGGCGCCGGCGCAACGAGGCGGCCAACGCCCGCGGTGTTGACGAACATCCCGTCCATCTTGCCGCGGTCGACAACCTTGGTGTCGCCGGTGACGAGACGAACGCCCGCCGCGACGGCGGCGTCGCGCATCGACGCGACGACCCGGCGCAGCGTGTCGATCGGCAGACCTTCCTCGAGGATGAAGCCGACGCTGAGATAGAGCGGCCGCGCTCCGCACATAGCGAGGTCATTGACTGTGCCGTTGACCGAGAGCGAACCGATGTCGCCGCCGGGAAAGAACAGCGGACGCACCACATAGGAATCGGTGGTGAAGGCCAGCGGGCCAACGAAATCCAGCACGGCGCCGTCGTGGCCGCGATCGAGCTCGGGATCGCGGAAGGCGGGCCGGATGATTCGGTCGATGAGCTGTTTCATCGCGCGGCCGCCGCCGCCATGAGCGAGCTGCACGGTCTCCTGGTCCAGGACGGGCGCGGGGCAGGCGAGAGCGGGATTCTCTGGTCGCGTCATGACTGGACTCCCGCCGCCGTCTCCGCCGCGCGATAGCGGTAGTAGGCGGCGCAGGCGCCTTCGTTCGAGACCATGGTGACGCCGAGCGGGCGCTCCGGCGTGCAGCTTGTGCCGAAGGCGGAACAGTCCGTCGGCGTGCGTTCGCCCCGCAGCACGAGGCCGCCGATACAGGGGCCCGCCGCCTCGTCGCGCGCCGAGACCGCGCCGAAGCGCCGCTCGGCGTCGAAATCGGCGTAGGCGGCGGAAAAGCCAAGCCCGCTCTCGGGAATGTCGCCGATCCCGCGCCAGCGTCTCGGGACGACGCGAAACACCTGGCGCATAATCTCACGCGCCGCTTCATTGCCGTCGCGGCGCACCGAGCGGCTGTATTGGTTCTCGACGACGGCGCGTCCTTCTTCGAGCTGGCGCAGGCACATGAAGATTCCCTGCAAGATGTCGAGCGGCTCGAAACCGGTTACGACAATGGGAACGCCGAAACGCGCCGCGATCGGCTCGTATTCGCGATAGCCCATCACCGTGCAGACATGCCCGGCGGCGAGGAAGCCCTGCACGCGCGCGCCGGGCGATTCGAGCAGCGAACGCATCGCCGGCGGCACGAGGGCGTGCGACGACAGCATGGTGAAATTCCGCACGCCGCTTTGTTTTGCGCGACAGGCGGCCATGGCGTTCGCCGGCGCCGTGGTCTCGAAGCCGACGGCAAAGAACACGATCTCGCGGCCGGGCTCAGCTTGGGCGATGGCGAGGGCGTCGAGCGGCGAATAGACGATGCGCACGTCGGCGCCGCGCGATTTGGCGGCGAAAAGGTCGCCCTTGGTTCCCGGCGCGCGCAGCATGTCGCCGAAGGAGCACAAGATCGCCTCGGGTCGGCTCGCGATCTCGATCGCCTTGTCAATATATTCGGCGGGGGTGACGCAGACCGGACAGCCAGGCCCATGCAGCAGGCTGATCTGCGGCGGCAGGAGCTGGTCGACGCCGAAGCGAAGGATCGCGTGCGTTTGGCCGCCGCAGACCTCCATCAGCGTCCAGGGGCGCGTGACGAGTTCGGCGATCGCCTCCGCGAAACGGCGCGCGGCGGAAGCGTCGCGATATTCGTCGCGAAACCTCATGGCTCACGCTGTTCTTCGCTTGCGATGTCGGTGATTTCGCGCAGAGTTTCGAAAACGCGCGCGGCCTCGGCCTCATCGATGACGGCGATGGCGAAACCGACATGGGCGAGAACGTGATCGCCGACGCGGGCGTGCGGCGCGAAGGCGAGATTGATCTCCTTGACGATCCCGCCGAAATCGACTCGGCCCAGCCGCGTCAGAGGATCGTCTCCCAATATACTGAGGATGCGTCCCGGAACCGCTAGGCACATGTCTCGCCTTCCTTCGCTTCACGCCACGCCGCCCATACCGCCTGTCCAAACGAGAGGCCGCCATCATTGGGCGGAACGCGTCGATGCCACAATGGCTCGTATCCGGCGGCGCGCAGCGCGCCGACCGACGTCTCCAGTAGGCGCGCGTTCTGGAAACAGCCTCCGGTCAACGCCACGCGACGTTCTCCGATGCGTTCGGCCATGGCGACGATGGCCTCGGCGAGGCCATTGTGAAAGGCTTCCGACACCGCTCCGGCAGGCTCTCGGCGGCGCAGGTCGGCAAGCGCAGCCTCCAACGCATCGCCCCAATCCATGCCATAGGCGTCGCCTGCTTCCGCTGGATCGCGCAGCGGGAAGGGATACGCGCGTCTATCGGCGCGTCCCTCCGCCGCCCATTCGAGCTCTGCGGCCGCCTGTCCCTCGTAACTGGCGCGTTGGCGCAATCCGCAAAGCGCGGCGAAAGCGTCGAAGAGCCGCCCCATGCTCGACGTGAGCGGCGCATTGACGCCGCGCGCCAGCATGACGCCAAGCCCGCCGCGTTCGCGGTCCGTGAACGCGGCGACCGGAGCAAGGTCCGTCTTGGCGATGGCGCCTGGTCCGAACGCCTCATAGAGCAAGCCGAGCGCAGCGCGGCGCGGCTCGCGCGCCGCCGCCTCGCCGCCCGCCAGCGGAAAGCGGCGCAAATGAGCGACGCGGCGCCAGCCGGACTTCGTCACAAGCAGAAACTCGCCGCCCCAGACCGTTCCGTCCGGGCCATAGCCCGCCCCATCCCATGCGACGCCGAGAATCGGCGGCGAGACGCCATTTTCCGCCATGCAGGCGGCAACATGAGCGAGATGATGCTGGACGGCGATCGCCGGCAGGCCGAGTTCTTCTGCGGCGCGACTCGTCGCGTAGTCGGGATGGAGGTCTCGGACGACGAGGCGCGGCCGCGCGCCGCCGAACCGGATCATGTCGTCCACGGCTCGAGCATGGGCGTCGCGCGCTTCGACCGTCTCGAGGTCGCCAATGTGCTGACCGAGCGTAACGCTGTTCGCGCCGGTCAGCGCCACGCTCGTCTTGAGATGACCGCCCAGCGCCAACACCCCCGCCGTCGCGCCTTCGACGGCGACCGCCGCCGGCGCGTAGCCTCTGGCGCGCCTCAACATGAGTTCACGGCCGCAGATAATCCGCGCCACTGAATCGTCCGCGGGCCGCACGATCGGCCGGTCATGGACCAGAAAAATGTCGGCAAGTCCGTTGAGGCGCAATAGCGCGTCGCGCTCGTTTGTGACGATCGGCTCGTTTGAAAGGTTTCCGCTCGTCGCCACGAGCGGAAAGCCGAGCTCGCGTATCAACAGATGATGGAGCGGTGAATATGGAAGGAACGCGCCGAGCAGAGGATTGCCCGGCGCCGCCGCCCGAGCGACCGGTCCGCCGGTCCGCCGCAGCAGCACGATGGGCCGCGCCGCATCGCAAAGCAGCGCTTCTTCCTCGGTCGAAATGCGACAACTTGCGGCCACGTCCGCGAGCGTCGGAAACATGACGGCGAAAGGCTTCTCCGGCCGCCGCTTGCGCGCGCGCAATCGCATCACCGCCGCCTCGTCGCGCGCATCGACCATGAGATGGAAGCCGCCGATTCCCTTCACGGCAAGAATGGCTCCGCCCCGCAGCGCGTCGCTCGCTGCGAGCAGCGCGTCGTGGTCCATGGCTTGCGTTTCGCCCCACCCATTCCACACCGCGAGCCGCGGTCCGCAAATCGGGCAGGCGTTGGGCTCGGCGTGAAAGCGGCGGTCCCGCGGATCGTCATATTCGGCCTGACAGGCGGCGCACATGCGGAAGCGCCGCATCGAGGTGCGCTCGCGGTCGTAGGGCAGCTCTTCGATGATGCTGAAACGCGGACCGCATTGCGTGCAATTGATGAAAGGATAGAGATGGCGCCGGTTCGAGGCGTCGAAGAGTTCGGCGAGGCAGTCGGGACAGGTCGCATAGTCGGGCGCCGCCGTGGTCCCTTGCGCGCCATTTGCGTCGCTCGGCAGTATCGCAAAGCCTGCGCCGCCCCGCGCGTCGATTTCGTTCGTCTCGACGGCGGTTATCATCGCATTCGCCGGCGCCGCCTCGCGCAGGGCCTGAAGAAGTTTGGCGATGCGCGGCCTCTCGCCTTCCACCTCGAGCACAACGCCCTCCGAGCTATTGCGCACCCATCCGGAAAGGCCCAACGCCGTCGCGCGACGGTGGACGAAGGGCCGAAAGCCCACGCCCTGCACCGTGCCACGGACGCAAACGCGTATTCGCGTTCCTGTGTGATTGGCGCTTCGGGCCTGGAGCGCGGACGCCGTCATGGCGGATCAATCCTCAACCTCGATCTTTTCGAGCAGAACGTCTTGTGCGCTGGCGTGGGCGACGTCGTTCGAAACCGTCACTTCGAGGCGCGCGCCTTCCGCCACGCCGCCAGCGGCGGCGCGCTCGAAATGCTCGGCGAAATGTTCGGCCGATATGTGGCTGAGGGCGCCGATCCAAACCGTAACGCCGACCACTTTCCTGGCGCGTTCGTTTTTCGCCGCTTCGTCGATGCGGCGCATCAGGCTGCTTATGAGGGAAGCTTCATGCATGTCGCGCTTCTTCCGTCTCGACGCGCGCCGCGATCTCGGCGCGCAACCTCTCGGCGACGGTTACGACCGCCGCCGCGACGAGCGGCGATAGCGGCGCGCCTGTCTCGAAACAGCCGCCCTCGATCGCATAGACGACGCAGATCGGCGGCAACTGACCGAGCGCCCGCGCGAGTTCGATCGCCTCAGTGAGGCCGAGGCCATGGCTCGATAACGCGAAGGTCTTGCTCGGCAGAGGCCCCGCCGCCGCGTCGAAGCGCGATACTGCGCCGGGCGCCGCGCCCGATGCGCAAGCGTCGATGACGTAAGCCGCCGCGGCGCCGTCGAGTTCGGCGAGCAGGGCAGCCGCCTCGCCATCCTTTTCTATAATCTCGAAGCCCTCCGGCGGCGCGTCTCGCAACAGACGCGCCACAATGCGGCCGGCCGCGTCGTCGCCCCGGTTGGAGTTGCCTAGGCCGACGACGATCCTGCGGCCCGCTTTACCGCGCATGTTCGAGCTCCAGCCGCAAAAAATGCGTGGCGCAGGAGATGCACGGATCGTGGTTTCGCACGGTTTGTTCGCAGCGATGGCGCAAATCTTCTTCGGGGAGGTCCAGCCAGCCGCCGATGAAGCGGCGCAGGTCTTCTTCGATGCTCGCCTGGTTTTGCGAGGTCGGCGGAACGATGCGCGCGTCGGCGATCGTTCCGTCCGGCTCTAAGCGATAGCGATGATAAAGCAACCCGCGCGGCGCTTCGGTAGCCCCATAACCGACGCCGGCGCGCGGCGGCGCTTCGACGGCGGGCCGCTCTGGTTCTTCATAGGCGTCGATGAGCCGCAGCGCCTCGTCGCAGGCGTAAAGAACCTCGACTGCGCGCACGAGAATGCTACGGTAGGGATTGGCGCAAACCGGCCCGAGACCGGCCTCCCGCGCCGCTTCTTTGGCGAGCGGCGAGAGGCGGTCGAAGTTGAGATTGTAGCGCGCGAGCGGTCCAGTGAGATAGGCGCCGCCGCCCTTGCGGCATGCGTGCAGCGCCGTCGAATGTTCAACCTGCGCCTCTTCGAAATGCGCGTCAAACTGATCCGCCGATATGTCGAGTCCGCGCGACGAGGCGATGCGGCCTTCATAGAAGGGATAGTCGCGCTCGTGCCGCAGCGCGACGAATTCATAGTCGCGCTCGCGTTCGGGAAAATCGAAACGCGCCGCCCAGCGAACCGTCTCCAGCGCCGCCTCGCGCGCCCATTTCAGCTCTTCCGCGAGCGGCTGAAGTTCGCGCCGGCGCGGCGTGCGGTAGAAGCCGCCGACGCGCACGTTGATCGGATGGATTTCACGCCCGCCGAGGAGCGAGATGATGGCGTTGCCGGCTTTCTTCAGCGCCAGACCGCGGCGCACGATGTCGGCGTGATCGCGCGCCATCTCCACAGCGCCTTCATAACCGAGGAAATCCGGCGCGTGCAGCATGTAAACGTGAAGCGTATGGCTTTCGATCCATTCGCCGCAATAGATGAGCCGCCGCAGCGCGCGCAGCGGCGCGCCGACGTCGACGCCGAGCGCGTTCTCGATCGCCTGCACGGCGCTCATTTGATAAGCGACCGGGCAGATGCCACAGATGCGCGCCACGATGTCGGGCGCCTCGGAGAAGTCGCGCCCGCGCAGAAACGCCTCGAAGAAGCGCGGCGGCTCGAAAATCTTGAGCTCGGCCGACGCGACGACGCCGTCGCGGATGACGACCTTGAGCGCGCCTTCGCCTTCGACGCGGGCGAGATAATCGACCTTGATCGTCTTGACCGCCATGTTCGTCCTTTTGACGTTCGCTCTTATCGTTCGCTTTCGTGACGTTCGCTTTCCTGGCGAAACGCCGGGGCGTTCGCGTTGAAGGAGCGATAGACGCGCTTCAGCGTTTCCGAATCCATCCCGAGCTCTTCCAGCCAGCGGCTCAACGCCGGCGCGTTCGGCGTCTCCATCGGCCCGTAGCAGCCATAGCAGCCGCGATTGTAGGCCGGACAGATCGCGCCGCAACCGGCATGGGTCACCGGTCCAAGGCACGGCGTCCCATGCGCCGCCATCACGCAGACATTGCCCGCGAGCTTGCACTCGATGCAGACGCTGTGCGGCGGGACCGTCGGCCGCCGGCCCGCGAGAAAGGCCGACAGGACTTCGAGCAACTGATGTTTGCTGATCGGGCAGCCTCTCAATTCGAAATCGACAGCGACATGCTCCGATATGGCCGTCGACGCCGCGAGCGCGCTGATATAGTGCGGCTTGGCGTAGACGACCGAGAGATACTCGCGCACATCGGCGAAATTGCGCAGCGCCTGAATGCCTCCCGCCGTGGCGCAGGCGCCGATCGTGACGAGAACGCGCGAGTTTTTCCGAACCTCGCGGATGCGCGCCGCGTCATGCGCCGCCGTGATCGAGCCTTCGACAAGCGAGAGATCATAAGGGCCCTTGACGCTCGCGCGCGTCGCTTCGGCGAAATGCGCGATCTCAACGGCGCCGGCGACCGCCAGCAATTCGTCCTCGCAATCGAGAAGGCTGAGCTGACAGCCGTCGCAGGAGGCGAATTTCCAGACCGCGAGCTTGGGTCGGCGCGGCTTGCCCATATCAGAGTTCCCGTATCGCCAGAAAATCCCGGACGCGATCGTAGCGATAGACCGGCCCGTCCTTGCACAGAAAATGCGGACCGAACTGGCAATGGCCACAAAAACCAACCGCGCATTTCATGTTGCGCTCCAGGGAGACGAAAATGCGCGTCGCCGAAACGCCCATGTCTTCGAGCGACTGCGCCGTCGCGCGGATCATAACTTCCGGGCCGCAAACCATTGCGGCTGTCTCAGCGGGATCGACGCGCGCCTTGGGCAGCAGCCCGGTGACGTAACCGACGTCGCCGCTCCAGCGCTGATCGGCGCGGTCGAGCGTCGCGCGAAATTGGAAATCGGGCGTGCGGCGCCAAGCGTCGACCTCCTTGCGAAACAGCAAGTCGCCCAGCGTGCGCGCGCCGCACAGCAGCGCAACGCGGCCATAGTCCGCACGCCGCCGCAGGAGATGATAGACAACCGGGCGCAGCGGCACAAGGCCGATGCCGCCGGCGATGACGAGAATGTCGCAGCCCGCCGCCTCTTCGAGAGGCCAGCCGCTGCCGAAAGGGCCGCGCAGGCCGATCGCGTCGCCGGATTTAAGGTTCACAAGCGCCTTGCTCACTGCGCCGACGGCGCGGATCGTATGCGTGACGCGATCGCCGATTGACGTGTCGCCGCTGACGCTCACGGGAATTTCGCCGACCCCGAAAGCATAGAGCATGTTGAACTGGCCGGGCCGAAAAGTCAGCGCGCCGGCGCCTTCGAGCGCGATATCGAGCGTCGCCACGTCCGCGGTTTCGCGAATGCGGCGGCGCACGGTCAGGAATCGCGGCGCCATCGGATCGGGGCGCGAGGTCGCGGCGCCGATGTCTCCGAGTCCCGCCATCCTATGTTTCCAGGCTCTGCAGGCGCGCCATTCGCAGCCTTTGCACAAGCGGCGGAATGAAGCGCTTCATCATCTCGTAGCCGACATGATGATCCGCCTCGCATTTGCCGCGCAGGCATTTGCCATCGAAGGCGATGGCGCGAGTGAGCTCGACGGCCCTGGCGTCGAACGACGATCGGTACGGCGGAACCAGCCAATCCGCGCCGAGAATCTCTCCGGCCTTGACTGTGAGAAAGGCGACGGCGCCGCGGCCGGGGATGAAGGTTTCGAGCGCAACCGCGCCGTGTCGGATGAGATAGAAGCAGTCGGCGGCGGCGCCTTCGCGGAGGAGATAATCGCCCGGTTGGAACACGGCGTTGCGAGCGCAGCCCGCAACGAGCGCAACGACGGCGTCCGCGAGCCCTTGCGCGAAGGGGTGCTGACGTAGGAGCTCTTCGATGTCCTTCATGAAGACCCTCCCGCAGGGGCGCCGGTCGCGCGGATCGCGCGCGCCTCCTCGGTGATGTCGATGCCGACTGGGCACCATGTGATGCAGCGGCCGCAGCCGACGCAGCCCGAGGAGCCGAACTGATCGATCCATGTCGCAAGCTTGTGAGTCATCCACTGGCGATAGCGCGAGCGCGCGCTGGCGCGCACGCTGCCGCCGTGGATGTATGAAAAATCCATAGTGAAGCAAGAGTCCCACCGCCGCCACCGCTCGGCGCTTGCGCCGTCGAGATCGCTTGCGTCTTCGACGCTTGTGCAAAAGCAGGTCGGGCAGACCATCGTGCAATTGGCGCAGGAGAGGCAGCGGGATGCCACATCGTCCCAGCGGGGATGCTCCAGGTTGTTCATGAGGAGGTCGTGAAGATCGTCCGATCGCATTTCCCGCCCCATGCTGGCGGCGGTCTGCGCGACGATCGCTTCAGCGGCGTCGATTTCAACCTTCGTCGCGGGGCGATGCGGGATGTCGTTGAGAATCTCATGGCCCGCATTCGAGCCCGCTTCAACCAGAAAGACGTGCGCATCGTCTCCGACAAGCTCAGTGATCGCCAGATCGGAACCTTGGTTGACCTTCGGCCCGGCGTTCATCGAGGCGCAGAAGCACGTCCCTCCGGCCTTGCCGCAGTTGACGGCGACGATCAAGACCTTCTCGCGGCGCGCCTCATAATGCGGATCGCGATAAGGCCCGTCGAGAAACACCCGGTCCTGAATGGCGATTGCGCGCAGTTCGCAAGCGCGCACGCCGATGAAGGCGAGACGTTCGGCTGGCGGCGGGTCGTGTTCGACGCGCGTTTCCTGCCCGTCTCGCCGCGCGCGCCACAGCCGCAATCGCGGCGGATGCAGATAGCGCTTCCAGGAATGAGGACCGACGGCGTAGCCAAACAAAGCGTCATCATCCCGCCGCGACAAACGATAGCGGCCGCCGTCCTGCTCGTCGGTCCATCCGCGCGGCAGATCGTCGATCGATTCGATGTCGTCATAGACGATCGCCTGATCGCGTATAGTCGGGCCGATCGTGCGGAAGCCGCGCCGGCGCAAGCTCTCCAGCACGGCCCGCATCCCGTCGAGAGTCACGATCTCAAAGGTCACGGAGCGTTGCTGGTCCGATTGCATCGCGCCTCCTCGTTTCGCCAAGTATGACACGTTGTGATGACGTGATGAACCGTGCACTCCGGCGCCCGCAACCTCGCCTGCCTCTCGAGATTAGACGCTTCGTCAATTTGCCCGCATCCAGTCATATCCATCACGCGCTTTGATCCTCGCTTAGGTGATCGAATGACGAAATAGCTTAGCTCTTTTTCTCCGTCAGCACTTCGAAGGCGGACGCCAGCACGACCGTGGCTGGAACGGCGAGAACGACGCCCATGCCCCAAACAGCGTTCCCAAGGCCAGCATGAAGAAGAGAAGGGTCACCGGCGGCAAAACCAGCGCCTCGCTCTGAAGATAGGGCGTAATCAGATAACCCTCAACGAAACTGGCGGCGCCAATGACGCTGGCGGCGAGAAAAGCGAACGACAGACCTTGGGGCAGCGCGGCCAGCGCGCCGACGAACGTTGCGACGATCGATCCGAAATAGGGGATGAACGCCAAAGCGCCGCTGATTGTCGCAAGCGCGAAAGGCGCATCGACGCCGCTGAGCCAAAGTCCCCCGCCCGCCATGCCTGCGTTGAGCGCGACGACGTAAAGTTGCACGGACAGCCATCGTCGAAGCTTCGCTCCCGATCATTCGAAGAATCGGACGACGTCGTTTCTGCGGTTCTCAGGCGCAATGGCGATCAACCCGTCGACGTAACGATCGGCATCAACCGCGAGATAGGCGCCACCCAGCAAAATAAAGCCCGTATATCCCAGCACATGGCCCAGAGAGCCGATAAGCGACGCGATATGCATGGCGATCGGCGCCGTTGCTTTCGAGAGGTCGACGCCTGCGACGAAGTGCTCGAGGAAACGCCCCCAAGGGCGGGCTTCCACGCCCTCCTTGATGACGGCGACAGCGGTTGGAATGTCCTGCGCGAGATCGTCATATTGGCTTAGTAGATGGCTTCCGAAGAGCATGGCCGCCAAACCGGCGCACCCAATAACGACGATTGCGACCGCGAGCAGAGAGAGCGGCGTCGAGATTTTGAATCGTTCTGCGATAGGTCGCGCGGCGCCGCGCCAGGCCACCGCGATCACGACGGACGCGAAGGCGGCGAGGATCGCTTCTGTGAGCCGCCACAGCACGACGGCGCCAACACAGATCAGCAATACGACTGCCGCACGCAACGCGAAATCCTTCAGCGCAGCATATTGCGAGCCTTTGTCCGTCGGCGCAGGCTGGCCGTCTCTCCCAAAAAGCCTCAATGGTTCAGCCCCTTCATTGATGAAGGTCAACATGCCGTGACCGCAGCATCGAGCGAGACACGTTAGCGGGGATTCCTCGCATCGCAATGTCGGACGGGGGCGGTTTCGGTTCGGAGGCCGAGTCGCCGGCCGAGTTGACACAGCTGGTTTGAAGTAGTCCACTTGAAAACCGCATCGAAGCAGGTGGCGCACGAGCAATGTCTTAGACGAGGAGGACTAGAGGATGGAAAGGCGGATGTTCTTGCGCTTGCTGTTAGCGTCGTTGAGCGGGGCGGCAGGCGCGTCAGTGTCCCCGTCGCGCGCTTTCTTCAATCCCTCGCGGGGCGCCGCGGCTGACGGCGGAGTGCGCGAAGCGCTGTCAGAGGCGCTCGCCACGCCCGATGACATGGCGCGCGCGAGAGTCGAGAAGACCGTCGTCCGCAGTCGGCGCCGTTGTTATTACTATCGGCGGCACGGCACCATCCGGCGTCATTGTATCGATTGAACTACGAGATGGGTGAGAAAAGGCGACGACATGTTGACGTCGACAACCATCCACCGCGCGACGGCGGGAAGTATGTTTGGCCGTCTTGGGAAAAATCAGGCGCGCCGCCAGAAACTTGGGGAGCGTGGCCGCAATGCAAAATCGTCAGATTTTCGGTCTGATCCTGCTGGGCGCCGTCGTCGGGCTCGGTCTTTTCGTGATCCGGCCATTTCTGGCGCCGCTTACATGGGCGGCCATTCTCGTTTATGTGACGGCTCCTGCATATCGGCGCATTCTGGGTTTTTCGGGAGACCGGCCTTCCCTCGCCGCGACGGCCGCGACCTTTTTGCTGATCGTCGTCCTGGTGGCGCCGGCTTCCGTTCTGCTGGTCCGACTGCAGAGCGAACTTGCCGACGCTTATCGCGAACTTTCGACGAGATTCTCCGACAAACCGCTCGTCTTGCCGGAGGCGGTCGCGCGCATACCCCTCGTCGGCCCCGCGCTGAACGAGACGCTGACCGCCGTCTGGAACGATCCCGAGCGCCGCAGACAACAGGTGACTGAATGGCTCGAACCCTGGATACGCGAACTCGCGGGGGTGGTGGGAACGATCGGACGAGGCGTGGTGCAACTCATCCTCACCGTGATCGCGCTCTTCTTTTTTTATCGCGACGGAGAGCAGGTGCTCGGGCAGGTCCGGGCGGGATTGCGCAAAATCGTGGGCGATCCGGCCGAGGATTACTTCAGGGCCGTCGGGGACATGGCGCGCGCCGTCGTTTTCGGAGGGATCGTATGCGCTTTGGCGCAGGGCTTCATCGCCGGCTTCGGCTACGCGATCGCCGGCGTTGGATCGCCCATCCTGCTCGGCGCGCTGACGGCGCTGATGGCGCTGGTCCCTATTATCGGCACGGCGGCGGTTTGGGGGCCGATCGGCGTTTGGTTCCTGCTCTCCGACCAGATCGGCGCCGGTTTCGCCGTGCTGGCCTGGGGCGCTCTCGTCGTCAATCCGACCGACAATATCTTGAAGCCGTTGCTGATCAGCGGCGTCGCCGACATTCCGATGATGCTCGCGCTTTTCGGCGTTATGGGCGGTTTGCTCGCCTTCGGACTGGTGGGGCTGTTTCTCGGTCCGCTCATTCTCGCGGTTCTGCTCGCGATCTGGCGGCAATGGTTAGGCGAAGATCGGCCTGCCGCAGCGAATACGCTATGACCGGCCGCTGAGACGGGTCGGGCGCCTATTGTCGGATCAAGCCACGAAAGATTCGATCTTCTTCGTCGCTCCCGCCGTCGCGTCATGGGAGGCGATTGAGGGGGGGGAAGAGTCGATTACCCGGCGCCCGATTCGGATGAACCGTGACGGGCGGCGCCTCAAATCGGTGGCCATCGCCTTTTCCAGGAAGAGTAATTTGCAGGGAATAACAGAGCGCAGACGGCCAACGTCGTTCTCGTCGCTATGGGGCGCGCAACGAGTAATCCTCGCCTGCGCCTGCGCCTGCTGCGGCTGCCATGCGTCCGTTCAGGCGTTGTCGCTTCGGGCGAGCGACGCGTCCGGTCGACGGGCACGATCGCCTCGCCACCTCGCTTCGGCCGGCATCATCGCGCCGCGCGACCGTAATCGCGGAGTTTCGCGCGCGTGAGTTTATCTGCGGTCAGCGTCGCCCAATCTGGCTTCGTTCCCGCAAAGGCCGTCATATTCGCTTTACGTTCTTGGCGCAGTCGGTTGCGGTGAAATCGAAGCGGCGGCTCGCCGAATCTCACGAGCGCTTGGCGTTTTCGAAGATCGGAATTCGCTACATCTCTCCCACCGCTCTCCTTTGTGAGCGCCCGCCTCCGGTTGCATGGCGTTTCGTCCTATGGCCGCAGTCGCCGCCCAAAACCCTTCGTCCGCGACAATTTTCCCTTTGGCGCTAAAGCGCCAATTCCTCGCGCACCAAAATTGTTGCGGCCTTCGGGTCCTCCGCTCTGCTTCGGCCTCGCGCCTTTCGGCGCTTCGGTTCGGGCGTCGCCCTTGCGGCCATCACGGACTGCCATCGCAACCGGGGCGGACGCCCCAACGATGGAGAGCAAGATGAAGACTTTCGCGGAATTCCATATCCTCGGCCGCATCGGCAAGGTTCGTGAAGTCGGGCAGACGACGCGCGTTTCGATCTGCGCCAACTACGGCTTCAAGGACCGCAACGGCGAGACGAAGGACAAGCCTTATTGGAACGAGATCACGATCTGGAGCGAGAGCGCCCGCAAATACGTCCGCGACTATGCGAAACCCGGCGATCTCGTGGTGGCGCGCGGCACGCTGAAGCAGGGAAGTTTCGAGAAGGACGGCGAGAAGGTCTACACCGTCGACCTCAACTGCGACGACTTCTCGATCCTCGCCTCCGCCAAGACGGACAAGTCCGACGCGGACGAGGCCGATGCGGCGCCGGAGACGCAGAAGAAGACCGCGAAGCGCAAGTGACGCGAGAACGGGGCGGCGGCGCGCCGCCCCTCGACTGCGTGTTCACTCCCGACAGCTCGGCTCGCAGCCGAGTTTGCCGGGGGCAAACTTTCCAGTAGGCCCCCCTTCGGAACTCAATGAAGCGCGACAAAGCTCTTCAGCAAGTTTGCCCAGGACAAACTTTTCGGCGCTCGCCGCGGGCAGGGGGTCCGAGTTTGCCTGGGGCAAATTTTGGCGCCAAGGCTTTCCTTCTCAATTCTTAGAAAGGTGGCGAAGCTCATGAGTCCGGGTTGCCGAAGGCAAAAATTCGACGCCCCGGCGGACGCAGGTCCCGTCGCGAACCGTGTTGGAATTTGCTGACGCGGTTCCGAGCGGGATGATGCTATCCGATCAAGCGGCGAGGTCAATGAGCTGATCGGAAGGCTTTTCGGCGAGGCT
>Ga0233425_10006147_pt1 | contig 18138 bp, 9 predicted proteins | sample Watercolumn_Towu_2_FD_181712 | JGI IMG/M metagenome (GOLD analysis project Ga0233425, IMG submission 181712) | Freshwater microbial communities from Lake Towuti, South Sulawesi, Indonesia - Watercolumn_Towuti2014_140_MG | ecosystem: Environmental > Aquatic > Freshwater > Lake | place: Indonesia... | reverse complement strand
GGACGATCGCGGCCTCGATCGCGACCGCGTCGGAGTCCCACGAGGCAGCCGCCGCAGCGGCTGGGGCGGGGTACCTGCGGCGCCTGCTGCGGATCGTCGCGCCCATGCATCGGCGCGCCGTGCTCGGAGCCTTCGGATTGACGGCCATCTTCTGCCTGCGCGACCTGGACACCGCAGTGCTCTTCTACCCGCCCGGGCGCGAGCCGCTCACCGTCCGCATCTTCACCCTGGAGGCCAACGGCCCGACGCGCGTGGTGGCGGCGCTCGCCACGACGCACGCAGCCATCACCGCGGCTGCGCTCGGCGTGCTGCTGCTCCTCCTGCGAAGGAGCCGCGCGTGACCTCGCCGGCCCTGGCATTCACCGGCGTGACTCTGCGGCGCGATGGCCGCACCACGCTCGAATCGATCGACCTCGAGGTCGCGCCCGGCGAGCGGGTCGCGCTCGCGGGCCCCTCGGGCTCCGGCAAGACCTCGCTGCTCCGGCTGGCCTTGGGCCTCGAAGCCCCTTCCCACGGCACGGTGTGGCTTCGCGGCATTGCCGCCAGCCAGGGCGGTTCCGTGATCGTGCCTCCGGAGGCGCGGGGGCTCGCCATGGTCTTCCAGGACTTGGCGCTGTGGCCGCACCTCGACGTGCACGACAACCTCGCGTTCGCCTTGCACCGCGTTCCGCGTCCGGAGCGCGAGAAACGCATCAGCGAGATGCTGGGGAGCGTGGAGCTCGCCGGTTTCGGCGCGCGCATGCCGTCCACGCTCTCGGGCGGCGAGCGGCAGCGCGTCGCGATCGCCCGGGCGCTGATCACCCGACCCGATCTCCTGCTCCTGGACGAGGCCTTCGCGAACCTCGACATCGCCCTCGAGGCCGAGCTGCTCTCGATGCTCGACCGCGTGCTCGACGAGCACCGCACGGCGGCGCTGTGCGTCACGCACGACCCGCGCGAGGCGCGGCGACTCGGGGGCCGTGTCGTCGTGCTCGAAGCCGGCCGGATTGTCCAGATCGGGTCGCTGGCCGAGCTCGCCGCCGAGCCGCGCACTGGGTTCGTCCGAGCGTTCGCGGCAGGCTGAGCCGGCTCGTGGCAGACTCTGCTGCACCGTGTTCCAAGGTCCGGCGGCGAGTGGGACGTTGCGAGCAGCGCTGGCTGCGCTCGCGTTCGGTGCGACCGCGCCCTTCGTCAAACACTTCGGCGTAGCCGTTGGACCGTTCACCACCGCCGCGCTCCTCTACGCGGGCGCCGCGTTCGCCTCCTTCGGAAGGTCCGTCTCCGAGACGCCGGTCCGCGCGAAGCACCTGCCCCGACTCGGCGCTGTTGCGCTCGTCGGCGCCATGGTCGCGCCGGTGTGCCTGGCCTGGGGCCTGCAGCGCACCACGGCGGTGACGGCCTCGCTGCTCCTGAACTTCGAGGCCGTCTTCACCGTGCTGCTCGCGCGCGCCGCGTACCGGGAACCGGTGGGCGCGCGCGTCGCCATGGCGCTCGCGCTGATGTTGGCCGGCGGCACGCTCCTCGTCCTCGGGGGGCCGCGCGGCGAGCTGCGTCCGGACCTCGGCATGTTGGCCGTCACCGCGGCGACGCTGGCGTGGGCCACCGACAACACGCTGACGCGGCCCCTGGCCGATCTGGACCCGCGCGCCGTGGTGATGTGGAAGGGCGCCTTCGGCTCCGCGCTGTCGCTGGCGCTCGGGCTGAGTCTCCGCGAGGAGATGCCGCCGCTCCTTCCCATGGTCGCCTTGGTCATCTGCGGCGCGACCGGCTACGGGCTCAGCCTGCGACTCTACCTGGGCGCGCAGCGCGTCTTCGGCGCGGGCCGCGCCGGGTCGGTGTTCGCCCTCGCGCCGTTCGTCGGTGCCGGGGTCGCCATCCTCTTCGGTGAGTCCCCTCCCCCCGGACCCACGCTGGCTGCCGGCTTGCTGCTCGGCGCAGGCGTGGCGCTGCACGCTACGGAGAAACACGCTCACCCTCACCGGCACTTCGCCCTCGAGCACGAGCACGCGCACCGCCACGACGACGGGCACCACGACCACCTCCACGATCCGCCGGTCGAAGGCGAGCACAGCCATCATCACCGGCACGAGCCCACCGAGCACGAGCACGCCCACGGGCAGGACGTGCACCACCGGCACGACCACTGAGCGGGCTCGCGAGCGCGAGTCTCGAAGCCGGCTCCAGAGGCCCTCACGGCAGAGCCCACGTCTCGTGCTGCTCGCCGTCGGGAGCGCGAGTGGTGGCGCCGTCCCCACCGTTGCCGGGCGCGCCCAGCTCGAAGCTGGTGTCCGCGTCGTGCTTCGCGCTCGCCGCGCCCACGGTCACCACTCCGATGGTCCATCCCCCCGCACCCGCGCCGCCGTGTCCGCCCTTGCCGCCCGGACCGCCCGCTCCACCCCAACCAGCGCAGTTCAGCTTGTAGGGATCCGTCGCCGGCGTGCACTCGACGGGGATCTTGTTGCAGTCCACTCCGACGCCGCAGCCCGGGCGAGCTCCGCGCCCACCGATGCCGCCTTCGCCACCCGGAGCGCCGTTGCCGCCGTTGCCGCCGAACCCCGTGCGCAGGAGCGAGCCCGCGAGCGTCAGCTTGCCGGCCAAGACGAGCACGGCGACGGAGCCGCCTCCGCTCGTTGCACCAGCTCCCGCGCCGCCGGGGCAACCGCCGCTGCCGGCACCACCGCCGTAGTTGCCGAGGATCACGCAGTTGGCCCCGCCCGCGCCCCCGAGCCCGGGGCCAGCGTCGTCCGGTGCCGCGCTCCCGGCTGTCCAGCGGACGAGGCCATCCTCGAGCACCGGCTCCTTCGTCGCATGCGCACCGTGTGTCCCGACCTGACCCGGCGCGCCGCTCGTCGCCGGCGTCTTGGTGGTGCAGTTGCCGGGCAGGGCGCCCAACGCGTTCACCTTGCCGACCGCGGCTCCGAAGGAGTACGACGGCTGAGCCGCGCCTTTGCAGGACAACTGGGTGCCCGCGCTCCCGGTCGCGTTGGCGCCCGGATCACCGCCCGTTGCGGGCGCACCCAGCACGACTCCGGGGGCCGCGTTGCCGGCTCGCACCTCCACGTCCACCAGCTTCAAGTGGCTCACGCTGGTACGCAGCGCATGCGCCGTCGTCACCTTGTCATCCGCGTTCCGGCCGATGATGCTGAGGCTCACGAGCGTGACCTCGTTGGCTCCGCTGAGCGCGAGGCCGAGCGGCTTGGTCGGCGCGAGCACCGAGCTCTCGCGTTTTCGCTGGCCGACGAACGTCGGCGAGTACCCGCCGTGGATTTCGTAGCTGTCGGCTGCTTCCAGCACGTCGATGTCGATCTGCCCCTTGCCGAGCAGCACACGCCCACCGCGGGAGCCGGCGAGGGAGATCGCGGCCTTCAACGAGCGCAGCGGCGCCGCGGGGTTTCCCGGGTTGGTGTCCGAGCCCGCGGACGGGTCGACGTAGACGTCGACTCCGACCACGCCGTCGGCACCGTCGCAGTTCTCGTCTTTTCCTTCTGGGTCGGGCGCGTCGCTCGCGCCTGCCGAGCCACACTCGGTGGGGGCTTGGCCTTCGGCGCCTCCGTCGGGAGGATTCGAGCCTGCGTCGGCGGCAGGGTCGGTGTGGGTTGCGGGTGCCGATCCGCCGGAGTCGGCTCCGCAGCCTGCGATGGGGAGCAGGGCGAGCAGGCTGGTGACGAAGAGAACGGACTTCATGCTTCCCCATCGGCACTGGCGCGCGGTCGGTTGCGCGCATTCTCGAGGTCGGGCTGTCGTGCTCATGGTCGTTCCTCCTCAGCCGCCGATCGCGGACAGGCAAGAGACGTCGACCGACGCGGGGGCGCTGCTCCGCGGCAGCGCCTTGTGCGTCAGCTCGAGCACGATGTCGTCGAGCTGGGTCAGGTCGAGATCAGCGTTGCTCGGCGCGTCGGCCGGACCTGGCAGCACGATCCGCCAGGAGGCGCGCGCCACGGACTGGCCGAAGAGCGAGGTGTTCGAAGGCGCCGGGCCCCAGGCGTTCACCCCGGCCTGCACGACCGCGAAGTTGCTCGAGCCGGCTCCGTTGCCCGCCCCCAGCGACCAGTTCGTGAGCGCGTCGCCGGAGCACTCCCGCATCACGCTTCCGCCCGAGAGCGAGAGGTTCACCTGCGCGGTAGCGTCCCCCAGGAAGTCTCCCACGAGCTGCACGCGGACGCCGGCGACCTTGTCACCGCACACGTCGGTGGGGAAGAGCCCGTTGCCAGGCTGGAGGTTGGTCGAGAAGGTGAGCCCCACGCCGCCCTTGCCGTCGAGGTTCTGGTTCTTCAAGAGCTCGATGCGGAAGAGCTCGCCCTCGGTCAGGGTCTGGCCAGTCACCTCGTCGGTCCGCGGCCCGGTGATCCCCAGCATCCGCCTGAGGCTGACCTCGGTCTGATACTGCTGGGGCGACCCGTACGCGACCCGGTGAGCGTCGTGGATTTGCGTCAGGCAGTTGGACAGCTTCTTCAACCGGGCCGCGTCGCGCGCGGCCAGCACCGACCCCGGCAGGGCCGACAACGGGCGGTTGATCTCGTACTCGAGCGCACGGCCGCTCAGATAGAGGGAACGCTGAGCGTCCGCACGAGAGCCGAGCGCGGCCAGCGCGAACGAGTCGCGCAGCAAGCGGTAGCTCGGGTCCTTCGAGGGGCTCTGCGACACCAGCGCGAGGGACCGGGCACGCTCCTCGTGAAGCTCCTTGGCCTGCTCCAGCGTGTTGGAGAGCCGCAGCTTGGCTTGCAGCACGCCGACCACGTCCTGCTGGATGTCGACCTCGAGCTGAGCCAGGTCGATGGCCTGCTTCTGGAGGTCCGCCATGCCGTTGATCAGCTCGATCTTCGCGGCGTCGGCGGTGAATTTCATCGTCTGCGCCGTCTGCAGGCGCTGGCGCGCGACCGCGAGCGCGGTCTTCTGCATCTCGAGCATGGCGTTCAACCCCGCCAGCGCGGCCGGCGCCCCGAAGTTCAGCACGCTGGCCTCAGCCGAGGTGTTGATGGCCGCCTGAGCGGCGTTGATGACGCCTTCACTCCAGGTGATGGCCTCGAGCGCCTTGCCTTGCTGGTCGATGAACTGCAGCGTGCTCACGTGCACTGCCTGAGTCTGCGCCAGCTGATCGCGCGAGATGGCCATCTTCTGCTTCGCACCGTGGATGCGGCTCTCGGCCGACTGCAGGCGCGCCTGGGCCTGCTCGATGTCCAGCATCAGACTTCCGACCTGGCCCGTCTTGCCGGCGCCGCAGCTCTTCCAGTCCGCAGGCGCCGTGACCGCGTCCGGGTCGAATCCCGAGCCGCAAGTCTCCTTGAGCGACAAGTCGAAGTTGCTGCGCACCTGCGCCAGCTCGTTCTTCAAAGACTGCTCGTTCTGCTCGTAGAGCCGCTTGTTGGCCTCGAAGGCCGCTTGGTCGTCCAGCGCCTGCGCGAGGGGCGTCTGCGCCATGAGCAACATCTGCTCGAAATTCGTGGGGGCCTTGCCCGCGTCTTCGACGCGATAGACGAAGGGCACGAACCCGTCGGGGATACCGAAACGCGAGGGCCCCTGCACGAGGGCGCCGAAGCCCGAGTCCACGGGGCCCAAGACCCCGCTCAGCACCACGCCGACGGACGGGGGCGGTGACGCCCCCCACGCCTCCAGGACCTTCGCCAGCGCCGCCGCCTCGAGGAAGGTGAGCACGGCGCGCTCTTGAGCCCGGCGCACGGACGCTGCGTGGTCCGGTTGGGCCCCCGCGCTGTCCAGACGCGCCAGCTCTCCGTCCAACGTCGAGCTGAGGAGCAAGAGCCGCGCGAGACTCCGCGCCGCGGGGAAGTCGCTGGCCGAGGGCTCGGTGGCGCCCGGCTCCCCAGCTGCGTCGCCCGCGCTGGTCTTGCGCAGGAACTCCAGCAGGCCGGGTTGAAGCGCGAACTCGGCGCTCGGCGAGAGCAGCGCCTGCGCCTGCTGGTAGAGGTCGCGCTCCTTGGCAGCGCCTTCGGAGAACGACTTGTACAGGCCTTGCACCATCTTCTCCTGCGCGACCAGCAAGCTGGGCGCCAGCGTGCGAGCCAGCTGCCGGTTGAAGGCGCGGGCTGACGAGCTGCTGGCGGGCGAGCCCTTGGCGGAGGCCGCCACGGCACACGCCAGCGCCGGTGGCAGCGCGCAGCTCGCCGCGTCTCCCTGGAAGCTGGAGAGCTTGGTCACACCCAGGGCCGCTTCGCAGGCGGCGGCCACGTCGGCCATGGGGAGCGTTTCCGACTCCTTCTTCTCCAGCTTGGCGGTCAGCGGATCGTAATACTTCGCTTCGACGGCCTTGGCGCAGCTCGCCGGGTCCGAAAGCGGAGACGAGCAGGGGACCGACGTGCTCACCGCGAAGCACGTGTCCTCGAAGCCGAACGCCTGCGTGCCGACCGGGATGGCTTGGGCGGTGGGCATCGCGGGGACCGCCGCCAACGTGAACTCGGGTGCGCCGGCGCCTCGAATCAGATCGAAGTTGGCGGTCCCGGCGAGCTCCACGGGGTCGTCGAACAAGCCGTACACCACCTCCTTGAACGTCCCGGTGAGCCTGCCTGCACCGGTCGGCGTGAGCGCGAAGGTGACGCGGCGGCCTATCTCGCGCCCGAAGCGGTTGCGCTCCCCGCCGAAGTCCTCTTCGACCCGTTGCGCCAGCGTCAGCGAGATGGTCTTGCCGTCGAAGTCTCCGTGACCCGTCGTGTCGCCGGCCGCCGTGGCCGGGAACAGGAGAGACGTCTTGCCGTCCACGCGCGCCGACACGTTGCCGGCCTTCTCCGACACGTCCAATGACACGCGCGCCGCGCCGAGCGCGAGGGCGTTGCCGTCGTAGTGCAGTGAGCCCTGATAGCGGCCCGTGACCCCCACGTGGATGGGTGCGTCCACGACCACCTCGCCGAGCGTGGTGAGGATGCGAATCGTGCCGGGTTGGTCCAACGCTGCGGCAAGCTCCGGGTGGACGTCGAGCGACAGCGTGGTCTTGCCCACGAACTCCCCGCGCGGCTCGGCGATCGACAGGTGAGGCGCCGCCAGCACGACGCGGTAACGAACGGGCTCGGTCGAGCTCGCCGTCATCTCGATCGAGACCTGTTTGTCGGCTTCGGTGAGCAAGATCGCCGACGGGCTGCTGGTGATGCTGCCTGCGTAGTTGGTCGTCGGCTGGGGGTCGGCATCGGGCGCGGACGGCCCGAGGCATCGCGCTCGCGGCGAGCACGTCAGCCCGCCGCCGCACGACACCGCCGTGTTGCACTCCTGCACGCACTCTCCCAGGTCGCAGTGCGACCCAGCCGGACAGTCGGCGCTGATGACGCAAGCCGAGCTGTCGGCGATGGGCGTCGGGGGCTTCGACTTCTCGGCGCGCCCGCTGTCGCTGCCGCAGCCCGCGAGGGCGCACGAGAGTGAAATGAAGACCAGCGATTGGATACGATTTGTCATGGTTTTCTCCGCTCGAACGCTGCTCAGGGGGTGAGCTGCACGACGTCGGCGTTCTTGCCGCTCGCGCCGCTCTGCCCCGACGTGCCTTTTCCGCCCGCGCCGGCCGGGCCGAGATCGAAGGTGACCGCCTCGGTCTTGGGCACGCCGCCCGCGACCAAGACGCCGATCGATGGGCCGCCGCCGCCTGGCCCGCCGGCGCCCCCCTCACCACCAGGTCCACCGGCCCCGCCGGCTTGCCCCTGATATGTGGTGTTCACATGAGCGCCGGGCTGGCCGGCTGCGCCGCCGGGCTGCCCAGCGGCGCCCGCTCCGGGCGCTCCACCGTTTCCTCCGCCCGCGGTGCGCAGGATGCACCAGGAGAGGGTGACGCCGCTGTCGCTCATCAAGAGCGCGATCGAAGCGCCACCGGCCGCTCCGCCGCCGCCGGCCGCTCCGCCGCAGCCGCCGTACCCGCCCTGGCCGCCGCCCGAGCCGACGTCGTGACAGAACGAACCGCAGTTCCAAGAGCTGGAGCCGCCCGAACCGCCACCGCCGGCTTCGCCGGGCAGGCCCGGGGTCCCGGACGCGCCGGTATTCGAGGCAACGTACTCGCCGCCAACGATCGCTCCCAGCTCTGCGCCCGGTTGACCGGGAGTGCCTGGCTTCCCGGGCTTGCCCGGCAAGCCCGCGAACGGGAACTTCCCGCCGGGCGCGCTGCCGAGCCCGTCGAGCCCATTGCCCGGCGAGGCGCCGGACTTGACGTTGCCGCCGTGACCGCCCGAGCCGCCGCGCGTCGCAACGGCGCCGCACGAGTGGCTCGAGTAGCTCTTGCCGCCGCTGGCGATGGCCAGACACTGACCCGTCGCCGTCGGCGAGCACTTGGTCACGCTGACGGGCGCGCCCACCGCGCCGGCCGGCGCTGGCGTGGTGATCGCGGCTGCGGCCGGGCCTGCCGCGCCGTTCGCCCCTTGCCCCGCGTCGAAGACGACCCGATTGAAGCGCACGTTCTGCGAGCCGCTGACCGTTGCCGCGATGGACGAATCGCCGGGCGAGACGCCGTCGGGCGCGCGCAGCTCGAACCGATCGACGACGGCGCTCGCGACGTTCTGAATCGTCAGCGGCTTGCCCGCGCCAGGGGCGATGACCGCGCGCTCCTTGGTGCGCGCCCAACCGTCTTTGCAGTCGTACCCGCCGTAGAGGCGCACCGGCGTGGTGACGAGCACGGCCTCCTCGTAGGTGCCGTTGCAGGCGTAGACGTCCTTGCCGGTCGCCGCGGCCAGCGCCAGCGCGTTCGCGAGCGTCTTGACCGGGCTCTGTCGCGTGCCGCCGCCGAGGTCGTCGCCCGAGGGTGCGACGAAGATGGCATTCGCGGCATCGCCATCGATGCCGTCGCAGTTCTGGTCCTCGAAGTCGTCGTCCGGAAGGTCCGCGCCCGAAGGAACGCAGCTCGGGGCGTCGGGCTGAGAGCTACCGCTCTCCCCGTTCGCGCCGGCGTCTTTGCCACCCTCGGGCTTCGTGCACTCCGCGCCGCCGCAACTGCTCGGTGTGGCAGAAGAATCGTCCGAGCCACACGCAACGGTCAGACCCCAAGCGACGAAAGGCAGAGCTCGAATGGCTCCACGCATCAGAAATGGACGCATCGATGGACCTCCAGAACGGGTTCGCTCGTCTGGTCGGCACGATCGCGGAGCCAGTTGCGCAGAAAGTCGGGGTGCGGTGACGGCGCGTAACCCACGGGCTAAGCTGGCCCCGTGGACCTCGGTACCTTGGTGCTCGTTCTGATGGCGGCGGCCTATGGCATGCAGGTGCTGTTCACCTGGCTCCGGTGGCTCAACCAGAAGGCACCCGACGAGGTGAAGGAGAGTTGGGGTCCGGTCGCCCGCCTGGGTCGCTGGGGACTGATGGCGGTGTTCCTGTTGGCGCTCGCACCAGCGATCGTCTGGCCCTGCGTGGCGATGGCGGCAGAGGTGTTCCCCGCCGCTCAGCTCGACCGCATTCAGTATAGGATGCTTGGAAGCCACTCGATCGAAGTGACGCTGATGGCTCTTTTCCTCGCGTCCCTCTTCCCGATGATCCTGGCTCATCCGCTCGGGATCTCGGACGACTGAGCCCACGGCGGGCCGCGGCCTGAGCTCAGCGGTAGGACGCCTGGCTCTGCACTTCTTTGACCAGGTTGTCCTGGAACTGGCTGGTGCTCATGTCGCCCTGGACGCCCTTCGAAACGGAGGCCGTGAACATCTGCACGCCCCAGAGGGATTGCTTCGGGCCCGGCGCGGGCGAAGCCGAGCGGGGCGCCGGGGTCGAGGTCGTTCGCCTCCTGCCCGGTTGCGCCGGCTCCGGCAGCGCGATCCCCTTCACCAGCGCGAGCGATTGGTCGAGCACCGGCGTCGCCATGTCGACGGCGAGCTTCTCTTCTTGCATGCCCCAGAGCACGGCGTCGTTGCCCGCCTTCGCCATCATGCCGCCCATGGCGCCACCGAAGAAGTCGAAGGCAGCGGTCTTGCCCACGTGGCTCGGGTCGAGCTTGCTCCCCGTGTAGTAGCTGGTCATGCCCTGGCCCGCCATGCCGGCGGCAGCCGACCGGGCGCCGCCCCAGAGCATCTCGCTCCCGAGCGATCCCGAGCTGGGGATCGGCAGCCGCGCTCCGAGCACGGTGGCCTCCCCCGCGATCACGCTGGCAGCGACGACCTTGTACACGTTCGACTCACCGGTCTTGACCTGCCGGTCGTACTCCGAGTTCGCCGCCAGGCTCGACGCGGCACCCGCCAGGATGACCAAGCACCACGGGCACTCGCCGTTCCGATCCGTCGCGCTGGTGGGCTGGCCGCCGGCGTAGGCGTAGGGGTTGCCCGCGGCGAAGGACAGCCCGACCTTCTTGGCCGGGTCCAGCCAGTTGAGCGGGTCGACGCTGCTCCAGACTCCGAGCTCGGGCACGTACCAGCGCGCCTGCATGTGATCGACCTCGACGCTGCTGTCGCGTGGCACGCCGGTGTACTTGTTGGTCTCGCTCGCGTCGTCGTAGCGGGTGCGCCCGTAGGGATACACGGCCACGCTCGCCAGCCGCTCGCCCGTCGCACGCACGACCTCGGTGAGCGAGCCCAGGCCGTCGTGGAACAAGAGCGCGTCGTCCGGTCCCAGCGTGAGCACGGTGCCCTCGGAGGGTGCGCCGCTGTCGGCCGAGTCGTCTCCGCTGCAGCCAAAGAGCGCCACTGCAACCAGCGCAGGCGCGTTGGCCCAGCGTCGCTCCCGCCGCAAGCGTTCGAGCAGAGGCAGGAGCACGAGCAACGCGATCGGCCAGGGCGAGATCGGCCGAGGAGTCTCGGGAATCGGGCCGAACGCCTCGGGCCGCCCCGTGCTGGCGTCGAGGCGCGCGATCCGCTCACCCCCGTGCACGATGAAGCGCACGAGCTCTCCGTCGCGCACCTCACTCCAGGGCGAGAGGAAATACGTCCGGTGCTCCCGACCGTCCGCGTCGCGCTCGATCTTGATCCGCCGCTCGTGGTTCGGTCCGAAGGTGCTCTGCACCGAGGCGTGCTCCGTCTCGACGGCGCTCAGATTACCGAGCGCGTCCCACTGGTACTTGCGCACGCCGTCGTCGGTGAGCCGTCCCACCGGGTCGTAGCTCAAGGCTCGCCCTCGGTACGAAGTCATGGCGTGGGGGCCGGCCGCCTTTCCGTATCCGAGCTCACCCGCGTTCTCGTCCGGAAGCGTGCTCTTTTTGTGGATCAGGTTTCCGCTCGGCGAGTAGCTCCACGAGGTCTGCCCCCAGCTGCCGGACGCGCTCTGCAACCGATAGAGGTTGTCGTAGACGTAGGTCTCGCTGCGATCGGCGGCGGGGCCGACGTTCGCACGCTTGTCTTTCACCTGGAGCACGTTGCCCGCGGCGTCCCGCGCCCACTCCAGGTGCTGCACGACGCTGCCGTCGGGAGCCTCGACTCGACTGGCTCGGGGCAGGCGATCGGCGTCGTAGCCGAACAGCTGGACCACGCCGGTGTTGAAGTTGCGCTGCGTCTCCTGCCCGTCGGCGTCGAACGCGATCTCCACCGCCCGTCCGTAGCCCGAGACCCGCCCGCGGGCGTCCCGGTAGAGGCGGATCGAGGAGCCGTCCGGGTAGCCCTGGAGGTAGGGGCGATCCTGCGCGTCGTAGCGCGTATCGGTCTCGAAGCTCTGGCCTTCGACGACCTGGAGCAGCCGCACCGCGTTGCCGCGCTGGTCGTAGCTTCGTGTGGTGGAGCCGCTCGCGTCCCGGGTGATGACCAGCCGGCCGCGCGTGCTCGGATCGTTCGGGTGGTCCGGGTGCGCGTCGTAGACGTGCTCGACCTCCGGCTCACCGTCCCCGTCCCAGTCCTCGCTCAGCTTGCGCCCCAGGAGGTCGTAGCCGTCGCGACCGACGCTGCCGTCCGGGCGGTGGTGCTCGATCAGGCTTCCGGCGTCGTCGTAGACCAGCGTGTGCTTGCCTGCGTCGGGGTCGTCGATGGCAATCCTGAGGCCGCGGCCGTCGTAGGCGAAGCGAGAGACGTGACCCTCGGGGTCGGTCTTCGACACGAGGTTGTCCGCTGCGTCGTACTCGTAGACCTCCGTGAGTACCTTGCCTTGAAGCGTGTGCGAGATGGACGCGACCCTCCCCAGCCCGTCCTTCGTCTCGACCGCGGGAGTGTGCTCGTACGGCGAGGCGAGGTCGTTGGCCGCGCCATCCCAGGTCTGCGTGCCGAAGGGAACGTACGCGATGCGGCTGCTGATCCCGCTCGGCAGGTGGCGCTCGACGACGCGGCCCGTGGCGTCGCGCCTCTGATCGGTCCCAGGGGCCTCGTCCAAGAGCGGCGGCAGGTCGTGCTCGGTCTGAGCGACGAAGCGGGGCAGCACGTCGCGCCGCTCGTTGCCTCGCGCGTCGAGCAGCTTCACGCCGTCCAGCACCCAGCGGTCCGCGTCGTCCCGGACCAGGCGGCCGCGGTTCCTGCCTCGCGAATCGATCAGGCTCTCTTGGATCTCGACGTCGTCCTTGCCGTTCCAGACACGAGAGCGCGTGATGATGCGCGAGAGCGGCACGCCGAGGACGTACTCGTATGCCAGGGTCGGCGCTTCGAGGCTGTCGCCGGGTCGCGCGATGGCGGTGAGGCGGCCGAGCGGGTCGTAGGCGAAGCGGGTCGTCTGCCCGTCGAAGCCGCTCACGCTGAGCGGCTTGCCGAAGGCACGGTGCACCTCGGTGGTGGCGACCAGCTCGCGGTCGCCGAGCACGATCGTCTCACCCGTGAGCGAGGTGCGGTCGGCTGGATCCCACGTGAACCGGCGGGCGCCACCCGCAGCGTCCCGGCTCTCCGTCACGTTGCCGTCGGCGTCGTACGCGTTCGCGCTCTCGAGCACGAGCTCCTCGGGCCCCGGGCCGACCCAGCGCTCGACGCGCGTCACGTCGCCACGCGTCACCTTCCCCAGCGGAAGGCCCACGAATGCCGGGCCGTCGTAGCGGGTTCGGGTGAGCGAAAGGCGCTTGCCCGCCGCGCTCTGAACCTCCCGGGTCGCGACACGTCCCAGCACCCACTCGGCCGTGTCTTGAGCGTAGCTCGTGAGCGTGATGCGTTCGTCGGCACCCGCCAGCGGGTCGCCGCCGACGACCTCGCCGAATTCGCGCTGGACGGTGACGTTGCCCCAGCTGTCCTGCTCCCACTCGGTCAGTGTGTGGCGAGCGGCCGTGAGGTCCGTTCCCTCGACGATCTGCTTCGACTCGCTCGACCGATGCGCGTACTCGATGGGTCGGCCGTCGAGGCTGGTGGCCACGGTCATGACCTGATGTTGGTTCTCGACCCTCGCGAAGATCCTCCCCTGTTGGTCACGAGTCTCGACGCTGAGCACCGCGCCGCGCAGCGCTCGGTGCAGGAGCCCAGTGTCGAAGCGGCTGCGGGTGATCAACGTGGGCGTGCTCGAGTCCCCGTCGTCGATCTCCTCTCCGCCGCCGAACCCGGCGAAGGTCCGCGCGGCGACGTCGTAGCAGCCGTCGTGGTAGACGAAGCGCGTCGTCTCGGCGGGGTCCGAAAGGCCGCTCTCGAATTGGATGGCCTTCACCACGGGGAGCGCGACGTTGATGCGCGTCTCCCACGGCTTGCCCTCCGCGCGCGCGGCGGCGGCGTCGGCGGCGGCGGTGCCGTAGGTGATGGTCGTGGTGCCGCCGAGGCCGCCGTCGATCTTGCGCAAGAGTCCGCTGCGTCCGCTGGGGAACAGCTCCAAGAAGCGCCAGGCCGCCTGCGGCGACCCGGTGACGTCGACCCAGACGATGTCCGTGGTACCTGATGCGTTCATGTCGGCGAAGCGCACCACCGTGCTCGGGAGCTTGGCCGGAACACCGCCGATGGACCGCTCGGGGCCGAACTTGCCCGGCGCCTCGGCCAGCACGAAGCGGACCTGATTCACCCCAACGTGCACCAGGTCGACCCAACCGTCGCCGTTCAGGTCGCGGAGCTCCCAAGGGCTCGACGCTTCGAACGCTGGGACGCCGCTGCCGGAAGCAGCGGGCTCGAACGCTCCCCGCCCGCGGCCCAGCCAATAGGCCAGCGAGCCGGAGAGCAGGTAGCAGACGTCCTGTACGCGGTCACCGTTCACGTCGCACAGAGACGTGTGACCGTCCGCGAAGTGCAGTACCTGCTTGGGATCGATCACGCCGATCTTGGCAGGCGCGGCGAAGTCTTTCCCGCCCAGGTTGTAAGCTACCGCCCAGCCGTTCGCGCCGGAGATCACGGCATCCGCCCGACGATCCCCGTCCATGTCGGCGAGCTGGACGTCGGGGTGGTCGAAGTCGACGTTGGGTACGCTGGGGATCTGGACCTTCGCGCCGAAGCTCTTGGCAGACTTCCCTGGGAAGAAGCGGAAATCGGCGAGCCCGCTCTTCACCACCAGATCGAGCGCGCCGTCTCCGTCGAAGTCAGCCAACTGTGTGCCCGGCGCGCTCAGGGACGCCGACGGACTGCTGGACGTGGGCCAGTCCTCGCCGGCCAGCCACGCCTTGCCGTCGTGGTTGACGTAGCTTCGATAGGCGCCGGCCTTGGCCAGCAAGAGGTCAGGCAGGCCGTCGCCGTTGAGGTCGGCCAGCTCCGCGTTCGGATCGGTCAGCCCGTGGCCCGGCGGCGTGGTCATGCTGACCACCTGACCCTCGGCTGCGTAGCTGGCTGCGGTGTACTCGAACGCGACGGGCGGCATGGCGGTCGCGTCGTCGCTACCAGTGGCCGACACGCCCTGCAGAACCGAGTGCGCGTCGATGCTGGTATAGGTCAGCGCGTAGCGACGAACCTGGAGCGCGCCGTGGCGAACGACCACGCTCGCCAATCGCTCTCCGATGACCTGCCGGATCCCCGCGGAGTAGCGCACCACCGGGTCGGGTCGCGCCTCGTACGACAGCTCGATGGAGTTGCGGACCTCCGGGCCGAAGTCGTTCCAGACGATCTTCTTCAGGAGCCCGTGCCCCGAGCTCGCATCCCACTCGTAGCGGACGACGTGACCGTGCAGGTCGACTTGCTCGCGCAAAAGATAGGCGCTGGTCTTGCCGGCCTCCGCCTCGAGCCCGCCTGCACCGCCGAGCCGGTAGGTGGCTCCGGACTTGTCCCGCACCTCCCAGGTGTCGCCGGATGGGCCGCGCGTCACCCGCGCGAAGGCGCCACGCTCCTCGAGCGGTCGGAGCACGCCGGGCGAGACCTCGACCAGCTCGCAAGGCGCTCCCAGGCCGTCGAGCTGAAACACGTCGGTGGGCCCGAACGTTGGCAGGCCATCCTCGGTCCGGCGCCGGATCATCACGAGCCCCCCGAGCTTCCAGCCCATGCCCAGCTCGCCGACGCCGCTGCCACCGTCGTACACGAGCGCGAGCTTCGGCCCCAAGCCCCCGGCGCCGGGCGGAGCGACGATGTCGATGCCGTAGCTGGCAGTGCCCGACGAGAGTGTGGCCGAGAAGCTCTTGCCGAGCCCCTCGATGGACGCGGGGCCGGTGGGCAAGGAGATCCGTGTCAGATCTGCCCCGCCGGCCCGAGCCGGCGGAGAGGCCAGCGAGAGGGCCAACGTGGTCAGGGCGGTCGAGGCAATGGCGCGCAGAAGAGGCCGCATGGGCCTCCATCGGGACAACGCGCGCCGGAGTTGTGGGTTTTGTTGGCCGCGTGCGGATTACGGCTTCCTGAGCAGCTTGAACACCGGCCCCGAGTAGACGCTTCGCGTGCCGTTCACCGCGTTGCTCCAGTCGTAGAGCGAGCAGAATTTCCAGTAGCCGGCGTTCGGCTCGAGATCGGGGTAGCCGACGTTCTTGCCGGTGATGTCCACGACCTGCTTGCCGTTGGCCCAGAGCCGCACGTAGGCGCCATCCGCGGCGTACCCGAACTTCACCTCGAACACCAAGTCGACGACCGTGTCCGCCTGCAGCGGGAAGATCGGGGTGTGGAGTGTGGTCCCCCCACTCGGCACTTGCCGGAGCGAGAACCTGAGCGTCCCCCCGTTGAGGGACATCGAGAAGGGCGGCGAGCCCGTGTTCCCGTTGTGGTGAAACTGGAAGCCGATGATGCTGTCCCCGGTGTTGGCGACGTCACCCGTGACGTAGAAGGGGAGCTCCATGCGCCACTCGCTGCCGAACGGCACGCTCCCGGTGAAGCTGCTGGTGAGCTCGGTGCGCGGGTAGGTCGCGCTCGACTTCCACTGATCGCCGGCCTGGATCCAGGTGCGAAGCACGTTTCCCGGGCCGTGCGCGTTCGGGAGAAGCTCGGTCCGGTTCGCGTTCGTGGTCTGGACGTTCACGCCGGCGTTCGACCAGTTCCCATTGTTGCCGACCCCGGTCCAAGCGTTGAAGTCCTGCCAGGCACCCGCGTTCGCGCGGTACTTGCCGTTCGTGCCCTGCGCGAAGTCCATCTCGAACACGGACTGGGTATAGAGCCCCGGGTTTCCGACCGCGGTGCTGCCGCCGCTGCCGCCGCTGCCGCCGCTGGCCCCACCCGCGCCGCCACCCCCCGCGCTGCCGCCCGAGCCCGAGGCACCGCCCGTGGCTCCGGTCCCACCGCTTCCACCATTTCCGGCCGCGTTGCCCGTACCCGCGCTTCCCCCCGACGAGCCTGCGCTGCCCCCGCCCCCGCCGCTCGACGCCGCGCCGGATCCTCCGTCACCGTCGTCACCGCAGCCGAGCACACCGCACACCGCGAGCCCGAGCGCGGTGGCATGCCACCAACATCGCACCGCCGCCATGGCCCGAGCCTACGCGCGAGCCGCGCGCGCGTCGAGGCTGCTAGGATTGCTCCCCATGTCGAGACTGCTCCTCACGCTGGCTCTCGTCACCGCAGCCTGCTCGAGCGACGACGGCAGCGGCGGCACGGGTGGCGCATCGAGCGGGGGCGCTGCGGGCTCGGTCGGCAGCGGCGGCGTGTCGAGCGGCGGTAGCGGGGGCACCCCGAGTGACGCGGGCTGCGTCGACTTCAGCGCGTGCGCGACTTGCCTGACCAGCCAGTGTGCCACCGAGCTGAAGGCTTGCGACGCAGTCCCGGGCTGCCTGCAAGCGCAGTTCGATCAGGCGGACTGCCTCCAGAAGTGCGTGCCGGCCAGCAGTTGCTGGTCGAACCTCGAGGTCTCCGGTGGCTCCAACGCGAAAGCGCTGAGGGCCTGTGCGAAATCCGCCTGCGCCGAGTGTCAGCCCTGAGCCGTCACTGGCAGCGGAAGCCGTAGAAGAACTTGTCGTCCCCGTTCACGTTGCCGTCCGTGTTCAGACCGAACAGGCGCACGACGGGCCCGCCCAGGGCGTGAGTCGTGCAGCTGTTGTCGACTCCGGCGCCGTTCAGGCAGGTGTTTTCACTGACGCGTCCCCACTTCGCCGGGGGGCTGGTGCACCCGTCGCAGTTGTCCATCCAGCCGAGGTACAGGAAACAGCTCGACGCGAAGTAGCCGTGGAGCACGTGAGCGAGCGGCGAGCAGACCGGCGCCGGGCCGTTCAAGCCGACCAGATACTGCCCCGCTGGGCACAGCGCGCCGCCACCCGGGCCGGTACCGCCGGTTCCGTAGCACTTCATGCCGATGTGAAACTTGTCGTCGCCGCCGACGTCGCCGTCCGTGTTCAACCCGAAGAGGCGCACCGGCGTGCCGCTCAACGTGGGCGCGGTGCAGGTGTTGTCGGCGCCCGCGCCGTTCTGGCAACTCGAGTCGTTCACCCGCCCCCACTTGGTCGGCGCGGTGAGGCAACCGTTACAGCTGTCGTTCCACCCCGCGTACAGGTGGCAGTCCTGGTTGATCACCGCGCGCACGCCGGTCGTCGGTGACGCGCAACTCAAGCTGCCGCTCGAGGCGCTGGCCACGAACTGGCCCGCGGGGCACTGCCCGGTCACCGGGCTCCCGGTCGGCGGGTTGCAGCGCAGGCCGAGGTAGAATTTGTCATCGCCGTTCACGTCGCCGTCGGGGTTCAGGCCGAAGAGACGCACCACCTGCCCGCCCAGATTCGGCGTGCTGCACGTGTTGTCCGCGCCCACGCCGTTCTGGCAGCTCGCGTTCGAGACGCGTCCCCACTTGCTGGGGTCGCTCTGGCAACCATCGCAGCTGTCACGGTGGCCGTAGTAAATGGAGCAATTCTGGTTGACCCAATCGCGCACGACGGACGCGTAGCTCGCGCAAACCAGCTTGCCCGCGGAGACGCCGACCGCGAGCTGACCCGCCGCGCAGGTGCCGGTCACGCCCCCGGTCGTCCCGCCGCTGCCGCCAGCGCCGCCAGCACCGCCCGTCGTGCCCCCAAGGCCACCGCTCGCGCCACCGGCTCCGCCGCTGCCGCCGGTCGCTCCACCGCTGCCGCCG
>Ga0233425_10006146_pt1 | contig 18140 bp, 33 predicted proteins | sample Watercolumn_Towu_2_FD_181712 | JGI IMG/M metagenome (GOLD analysis project Ga0233425, IMG submission 181712) | Freshwater microbial communities from Lake Towuti, South Sulawesi, Indonesia - Watercolumn_Towuti2014_140_MG | ecosystem: Environmental > Aquatic > Freshwater > Lake | place... | reverse complement strand
CCACCCGCACCGCGCCCTCTTCGTCAGGAAAGTCGGCCAGCGACAGCTCCCGCGCATACCCCTCCCCGAACCGCAGCAGCATGTCGAGCAACAGTCGCAGGTTGCTTTCCGTCCGCCGGACCAGGATACCGACATCCTCGGTGGCCCTCACGTACCCGTTGAACGCACAGGCGATCCCGCCCACCGTGACGAACTGGACTCCCGCTTCAGCAAGGTCGACCAACAACCTTTCGTATGGGTTCGGCATCTCCACGCCTCGGGTTCGAATACACACCTGCCTCGCGGAGGAACCGGCTGAGCTGCCACACCCGTTCGAGCGGCGTGGTCGCTCGCACGCGTCCGACTGTCTTTCGTACCATGTGCCCGTCGTGCTGCATCCCTTGGAACTCGGAGCAACGCTGCTGAGGAGTTGCGGAATACGGTGAGAAAGGGGGGGCACAGGGCCGACGGCGGCCGCTGCGGAAGGGGGGAGCTACTCGGCCTTCTTCTCCTTGTCCTCGCCCTCGGCCTTCTCCTTGGGAGCCGCGGCCGCGGCGGTCTTGGCCTCAGAGCCGAGCAGCTCGATGATGCTGACCTCCGCGGCATCGCCCCGCCGACGCCCGCGCGGGATGATGCGGGAGTACCCGCCGTGCCGGTCCGCATACCGGGGTGCCAGCTCCTCGAACAGCTTGGTCACCATGTCCTTGCGGAACAGCACCGAAGCCACCAGGCGCTTGTGGTGCAGCGTCCCCTTCTTGGCCGTGGTGACCAGCTTGTCGAACTCCCGCTTCAGAACCTTGCACCGCACGTGCGTGGTCTCCAGCCGCTCGTGATCCACCAGGGACGTGAGCAGGTTGCGCAGCAGAGACTTCCGATGCGACCCGTCCACTCCCAGCTTCCGCGATACCTTCCGGTGTCTCATGACCTACCTCGCTACTCTTTCGGTGCTGCCGGCGCCTGCGGCGCGCGGCCGGGGTCGAACCCTTCCAGCTTCATCCCGAGGGACAGCCCCATGCCCGCCAGCACTTCCTTGATCTCCTTCAGGCTCTTGCGCCCGAAGTTCTTCGTCTTCAGCATGTCCGCCTCGGTCTTCTGCACCAGCTCGCCGATGTAGCGGATGTTCGCGTTCTTCAGGCAGTTGGCGCTGCGCACCGACAGCTCCAGCTCCTCCACGACCCGGTACAGGTTCGGAGAGAAGATCTCGCTGGACGGGATCTCGTCCGCCGCATCCGCAGGCACGCCCTCCTCGAAGCCGATGAAGATCTGGAGCTGCTCCTTCAGGATCTTCGCAGCCAGACCCAGCGCCTCGCGGGGCTCCATGGACCCGTCCGTCTCGATCTCCATCACCAGCTTGTCAAGGTCCGTGTCCTCGCCCGCACGGGCGTTCGTCACCTTGAAGTTCGCTTTCTTGACCGGTGAGAAGAGCGAATCGATGACGATGGTCCCGATGGGCTGCTCCCCCAGCCGGTGCTTCTCCGCAGGCACGTACCCGCGGCCCATGCACGCGGTCATCTCGCATACGAGGTGACCTTCCTCCGACACCGTCGCCAGGTAGTGATCCGGGTTCAGAACCTCCACCGCATGACCGCAGTCGAGATCCCCTGCCCGCACCACCGCCGGCCCCTGCACGTCCAGGCGCAGCGTCCGGGCCTCGCCCTCCGGCACCGACAGCCGCACACCCTTCAGGTTCAGGATGATGTCCGCCACGTCCTCGGTGACTCCGGGAAGCGCCTGGAACTCGTGGAGCGCTCCGTCGAACTTCACCGTCGTGACCGCTGCCCCGCGAAGCGACGATACCAGGATCCGCCGCAACGCGTTGCCGATGGTCACGCCAAAGCCCCGCTCCAGAGGCGCACACGAAAACGTCCCGCGATTCTGCTCGGGAATGAACTCCTCCGTCTCGACTTCCTTCGGCCTTCTGAGTCGGACCCAGTGCCTGTACATGCACGCCCTCCTTCGGCAACGCTTACTTGGAGTAAAGCTCGACTATCAGCGACTCCTGGACCGGCAGATCCACGTCCTCTCGGGCCGGGAGCATGACGATCTTCCCCTTCAACTCCTTGCGGTCCACCTCGATCCAGCGGCACTGCCCCTTGAGCGGGGTCTCGGCCGCAATCTTCATGCGGCCGTGCTCCCGGCTCCCCTGGGCCACCGCGATCTCCTGGCCGGCCTTGGTGATGTAGGACGGAATGCTCACGGTCCGCCCGTTCACCCGGATATGCCGGTGCAGGACGATCTGCCGCGCCTCGTTGCGGCTCGACGCCAGACCCATCCGGAAAACCACGTTGTCCAGCCGCCTCTCCAGCAGCTGCAGCAGGTTCTCGCCCGTGACCCCCTTCATGCGCTCCGCCTTCTCGAACAGATTGCGGAACTGCCGCTCCAGGAGCCCGTACGTCCGCTTCACCTTCTGCTTCTCACGCAGCTGGATGCCGTAGTCCGACTTCTTCCCACGGCCCTGACCGTGCTGCCCCGGAGCGTACGCCCGACGCTCGAGCGCACACTTCTCCGTGTTGCACCGGTCCCCCTTGAGGAACAGCTTCAACCCCTCACGCCTGCAGATCCTGCACTTCGCATCCGTATACCTGGCCACGTATGCCCCCTCCTGGCGACTAGACTCTTCTGCGCTTCTTCGGCCGACATCCGTTGTGCGGAAGCGGCGTCGTGTCCCTGATGAGCGTGACTTTCAGCCCTGCCGCGGCCAGCGCCCGAACCGCTGCCTCGCGGCCGGCCCCGGGCCCCTTCACCAGCACGGTCACGCTGTGCATCCCGTGTTCCTGCGCCTTGCGGGCCGCATCCTCCGCAGCCATGGTCGCAGCAAACGGCGTCGACTTCTTCGACCCCTTGAACCCCTTGACTCCCGCAGTGCTCCACGACAGCACGTTGCCACGCAGGTCCGTCAGCGTGACCACCGTGTTGTTGAACGTGGTCTGCACGTGCGCCACCCCCACGGGGATGTTCTTCTTGACCTTCTTCTTCCCGCTCTTCTGCTTCACCATGGTCGAACCCCCCGTTTACTTGCCGCCGACCTTCTTCTTCTTGATCGCAGCCTTGCGCGGTCCCTTCCGGGTACGCGCATTCGTGTGCGTGCGCTGGCCCCTCACGGGAAGCCCGCGGCGGTGCCGCAGCCCTCGGTAGCAGCCCAGATCCATGAGCCGCTTGATGTTGGCTGCCACCGTGCGGCGGAGCTCTCCCTCGACCTGGTAGTCCCGGTCGAGCACCTCGCGCAGCCTCGCCAGCTCCGCTTCGGTCAGCTTGTCCGTGCGCACCGCCCCGTCTACCTTGGCCTTCTCGCACACCCACGACGCGTTGTGCTTGCCAATCCCGTAGATCACGGTCAGCGCGACGTCCACCCGCTTGTTCTTCGGCAAATCGACTCCAGCTAGACGTGCCATGTTCGCCCCTTACCTATCCTTGCTTCTGCTTGTGCCGGGGATTCTCACAGATCACTCGAACCGTCCCCTTGCGCCGGATGATCCGGCACTTGTCGCAGATCTTCTTGACCGAGCTTCGTACCTTCATTTCTCCACCTACTTCGCCTTCCCGGCTGTCCGGTACACGATCCTGCCACGGGTCAAATCGTACGGAGACAGCTCCACCTTCACTCTGTCCCCGGGCAGAATCCGCACAAAGTGCATCCGCATCTTCCCGGCAACGTGAGCCAGCACGCGATGTCCGTTCTCCAGCTCCACCCGGAACATCGCGTTGGGAAGGGGCTCCACCACCTTCCCCTCGACCTCAATGCCTTCCTCTTTCGGCATCAGCTCACCCGCTGCAGTTCGCCGAGGATCCCTTCCACGGCCCCGTACACGGCATCCGGAGTCTTCCCCGTGCCGTTTACCGACTTGAGCTTCCCGCGGTCGCTGTAGAACGCCTGCAGCGGCGCAGTCTGCTTCTCGTACACCTTCAAACGGTTCCTCACCGTCTCCTCGTTGTCGTCCGCACGCTGCACCAGCCCGCTGTCGCACTTGTCGCAGCGCCCGGACCGCTTCGGCACGAGGAACGTGCGGTGGTACATCGCCCCGCACCCGGAGCACGTGAGCCGGCCCGTAAGCCGCTCCACCAGCTCCGCCTCGTCCACCGTGATGTCCAGGACCAGGTCGATCTCCACCCCCATCCGGGCCAGCGCTTCGGCCTGCGGCACGGTGCGCGGGAACCCGTCCAGGATGAACCCCTTCTTCACGTCCTCAGCCTTGAGCCGCTCCGTCACGATCCCCACCACCACCTCGTCCGGAACCAGCTCCCCCTTCTCCATGAAGGTCGTGGCCTTGCGACCCAGCTCGGTGCCCTTGGCCTTCGCCTCGCGGAGCATGTCGCCGGTGGACAGCTGCGGGATCCCGTACTTCTCCATGATCCGCCGAGCCTGTGTCCCCTTGCCCGCTCCGGGCGCTCCGAGCATGATGATCCGCATCAACCCCTCCTGCCCCGAAGCCGGGGGCCGCGGCCGCCCGCGAAGCCCTCGTAGTTGCGGGAAATCAGGTGGTACTCGATCTGCTGGGCCGTGTCCAGCGCCACGCCCACCACGATGAGCAACGACGTGCCGCCGAAGTAGAACGGCACCCCGAAGCTCGCCTGCAGGTAGGTCGGAAGCACGCAGATCGCACTCATGTAGAGCGCACCCCCGAAGGTGATGCGCGTCAACACCGTCTCGATGTAGTCCGCAGTCCGCTTCCCGGGACGGATGCCCGGGATGAACCCGCCCTGCCGCTTCAGGTTGTCCGCCACGTCAACGGGGTTGAACGTGACGGCCGTGTAGAAGAAGCAGAAGAAGATGATGAGCCCCACGTACAGCACGTTGTAGAACAGGTTGCCCGGCACCAGCTGCGCCTGCATCCAGTTCACCCACGTCGCACCGGGAAACAGGTTCCCGATGGTCGACGGGAACATGAGCACCGACGACGCAAAGATCGGCGGAATCACGCCCGCGCTGTTCACCTTCAACGGCAGGTTCGTGTTCTGCCCACCGTACACCTTGCGGCCAACCACCCGCTTGGCATACTGCACCGGGATCCGACGCTGCCCGCGCTCGAAGAACGTGATGGCCGCAACCACCGCCACCACCACCGCCGCGATGATGACCAGCAGGATGGGCTCCAGCTTGCCGCCGGCAAACGTCGACAGGCTGTAGGTCTGCACCAGCGCATCCGGCAGGCTCGCCACGATTCCGGCGAAGATGATGAGCGAAATCCCGTTGCCGATGCCCCGCTCCGTGATCTGCTCGCCAAGCCACATCAGGAACGCGGTGCCCGTGGTCAACGACAGCACCATCAGCAGGTTGAACCCGATGCCGGAGTACTGCACCATCCCCTTGGCCACGGACTCCGACAGGCTCTCCAGCCAGAACGAAATGCCGAAGCCCTGGACGCACGACAGGATGACCGTGCCGTAGCGCGTGTACTGGTTGATCTTCTTGCGCCCGGCCTCCCCCTCCTTCTGCAGCCGCTCCAGCGACGGGATCACCACCGCCATGAGCTGGAGGATGATGGACGAGCTGATGTACGGCATGATCCCGAGCGCGAAGATCGACAGCTGCTTCATCGCACCGCCCGAGAACAGGTCGAACAACCCGGCAAGCCCGGTGGCCCCGGACCGCATGTACTGCTCCATCACCGCTCGGTCCACGCCAGGCACGCTCACGAACACGCCGATGCGGTACACGAACAGCATTGCCAGGGCGAACAGCAGCCGCTTGGTCAGCTCCGGGACGCTGGCGATGTTCCTCAGGCTACCCACCGATGACCTCCGCCTTGCCGTTGCGACCTTCGATCTTGGACTTCGCGCTCGCACTGAACGCAGTCAGCCGCACCGTCAACTGCTTCTCGAGATCCCCGTGCCCCAGGCACTTGACGCCGTCCGGACGCCCACGCACCAGCCCCGCGGCTTCCAGCGCTGCCACGTCCACAACCGCCCCGTTCTCGAACCGGTTGAGCTGCCCCACGTTCACACACGCGATGCTCAGACGGAACGGGTTCTTGAAGCCCCGCTTCGGAAGCCGCCGGTACAACGGCATCTGACCGCCCTCGAAGTACGGAGGCACGTAGCCGCCAGAACGCGCCCGCTGCCCCTTGTGCCCCTTGGTGGACGTCTTGCCATGACCGCTGCCAGGCCCCCGCCCGATCCGCTTCGGACGCTTCTTGGCCCCTTCGGGCTTCTTCAGATTGCTCAGCTCCTTCATGCCTTGATCTCCTCCAGCGTCACGAGGTGCGGAACCGCGGCCACCATCCCACGGTACACCGGGCTGTCCTCGAGGATCCGGCTGTGCCGGATGCGCTTGAGCCCCAGGCTCGCCACCGTGTCCCGCTGCGTCTTCGTGCAGTGGATGATGCTCCTGACCTGCGTCACCTTGATCTTCTTCTTGCCGGCCATCGCCCTACCTCGCGGTTATCGCCTCAACGGACTTGCCACGCCGCTTCGCAACGTCTTCCACCGACGTCATCGTCGTCAGCGCCTTGAACGCGGCACGCACCACGTTGTGCTTGTTCGTCGTCCCGACCACCTTCGTCAGCACGTTCTTCACGCCCGCAGCTTCCAGCACCGCTCGCACCGCGCCACCCGCGATGATCCCGGTGCCCGGCCCGGCAGGACGCAGCACCAGCCGCGCCGCACCGAACTTGATGAACGCCTCGTGCGGAATCGTCCCGTCCTTGATGTGCACCGAGGTCATGGACCGCAGCGCCCGCTCCCCCGCCTTGCGCATGGCTTCCGGGACCTCGTTGGCCTTCCCAACCCCGAGCCCCACCTTCCCGGCCCCGTCCCCCTTCACCACGATCGCGCAGAAGCTGAACCGCCGACCGCCCTTCACCACCTTCGCAACGCGGTTGATGTACACCACCTTCTCGATGAGCTCGGGCTCGTCGTCCCGCATGCCGCCAGGACCACCTTCCCCACCCGACTGAAACCCTCTCTCGGACCTCGGCTTCCTCTCCATGACCGCCTCCTAGAAATCCAGTCCGCCCTTGCGCGCCGCATCCGCCAGCGCCGCAAGCACCCCGTTGGTGTGGTAGATGAACCCGTTCCGGTCGAACACCACCTTCGTGATCCCCTTCTCCTTGCAGCGCGCAGCAATGAGCGTCCCCACCTTCTGGGACAGCTCCTTGCCACCCTTCTTCCCCTCCTGCGCCTTCAACTCGGGCGTCAGGCTGCTGGCGCTGGCAAGCGTCTTGCCCTGCTTGTCGTCCACCACCTGCACGTACAGGTGCTTGTTCGAGCGGAACACGCACAGCCGCGGCCGCGCTCCGTCACCCTTGTACCGGGTCCGCGTCCGCCGCTTCCGGTTCTCCCTGGCTACCAGTCTCTCAGGCGTCTTGCCTCTCACGGGATCCTCCTTCGACTACTTGCCCTTCACGACCTTCCGAATCGCCTTCTCACCCGAATACCGGATGCCCTTGCCCCGGTACGGGTCCGGCTTGTGGAGCGCCCGCAGCGCTGCCGCGGTCTGCCCGACAAGCTCCTTGTCTATGCCCTTCAACACCACCGTCGTCGGCTTGGGAAGCTCCACGTCGATGCCGGCCGGAATCGGGAACTCCTTGGGAGCCGAGTACCCCACCGTGCACACCAGCACCTTGCCCTTGAGCTCCGCCTTGTAGCCCGCACCCTCGATCTCCAGCGTCTTGCTCCAACCCTTGGTCACGCCGTCGATCATGTTCGCAATGAGCGTGCGGTACAGCCCGTGACACGAGCGCGCGGCCCGGCTGCCGTCCACCGCAGACACCGTGACCGAGTCCTTCCCGACCGCCACGGTGACGTGCGTCAGCTTCCGCTCGAGACGCTTCTTCCCGTCCGGCGACACCACCACCACCGCTCCGTCCTTCACTTCCACCTTGACCTTCGGCGGAATGGGAACCGCCTTCTTCCCGATTCTAGACATGACCTTCCCCCTAGCCTCAGCTCACCGTGCAGATCACTTCGCCGCCCAGGCGCTGCCTGCGCGCCTCACGGTCCGTCATGACCCCCTTGGACGTCGACACGATGGAAATCCCGAACCCGCCCTGAACCCTCGGCAGATCGTCCGTCCCAAGGTACAGGCGACGGCCGGGCCGCGACGCCCGCACGATTTCCTGGATCGCAGACTTCCCGTCCACGTACTTCAAATCGATCCGCAGGATGCCCTGCTTCCGGTCGTCGAGGACCATGTAGTCCTCGATGTACCCCTCTTCCTTGAGGATCTTCACCACGGCCTGGCTCAGCCTCGACGAAGGACACTCCACCGCCTCGTGCCGCGCCCCCGCAGCGTTCCGAATCCGCGTCAGAAGGTTCGCAATCGGGTCCGTCAGACTCATCTTGACACCTCGCCTACCAGCTCGCCTTGCGCACGCCCGGGAGCTCCCCCTGCAGCGCCAGGCTCCTCAAACAGCACCGACACATGTTGAACTTGCGGTAATACCCGCGCGCCCGCCCGCAAATCGCACACCGGTTCCGGTAGCGAACCTTGAACTTCGGCGCCTTCCCGATCTGCATCCTGAACGTCTTCCTCGCCACAACGGCCTCCTTACTTGCGGAACGGCATCCCGAGAAGCGTGAGCAGGCTGCGCGCCTCGTCGTCCGTGCGCGCAGTCGTCACCACGGAGATGTTCATCCCCTTGATCTTCTCCACCTTGTCGTATTCGACCTCCGGAAACACGATCTGCTCCCGGAGCCCCATGGTGTAGTTCCCCTTCCCGTCAAACCCCTTGCGCGACACCCCGCGGAAGTCTCTCACCCGCGGGAGCGCCAGGTTGAACAACCGGTCCAGGAACTCCCACATCCGGTCCTTGCGCAACGTCACGGACACGCCGATGGGCATGCCCGCTCGCAGCTTGAACGTGGAGATCGACTTGCGCGCCCGGGTCACCACCGGCTTCTGGCCGGCAATCTGCCCCAGGTCCTTCACGCACGCTTCCACGATCTTCGGGTTCTGGATCGATTCCCCAAGACCCATGTTCACCACGACCTTCACCAGCCGCGGGATCTCCATCGGATTCGTGTACCCGAACTCCTTCTTCAGAGCCGGCACGATCTCCTGGTCATATCGAACCTTCAGCGTCGGCGCCATCGTCAACCCCTGCTAGTCCAGTGCCTCGTTGAACTTGTGCGTAAACCGCGTCTTCACCATCTTCCCGGAGCGCTCCACCGTCTTGTAGTTCACCCGCACAGGACGGTTCACCTTCGGGCTCACCAGCATCAGGTTCGACAGGTGGATCGGCGCTTCCTTCTCCACGATGCCGCCGCGAGGCTGTTTCTCCGTCGGCTTCGTGTGCCGCTTCACGATGTTCAGCTTCTCGACCACGGCCTTCTCCCCGCCCTTCACCACCCGCAGAACCCGGCCGCGCTTGCCCCGGTCCTTCCCGGCAAGCACCACCACCTGGTCACCTTTCTTGATCTTCATGAATCGCCCTCCCTACAACACTTCCGGCGCCAGGGACGTGATGCGCGTCAGCTTGCGCGCCCGCAGCTCCCTCGCCACAGGGCCGAAGATGCGCGTCCCGATGGGCTCGTCCGTCTTGTTCAGCAGCACCACCGCGTTGTCGTCGAACTTGATGTACGAACCGTCGTCCCGCCGCACCTGCTGCGCGACCCGCACGATCACCGCGCGGTGCACTTCACCCTTCTTCACCTTCGCCTTCGGCATCGCTTCCTTCACCGTGACGATGATGATGTCCCCCACCGACGCCCACCGACGCCGCGTCGCACCCAGCACCTTCACGCACTGCAGCAGCTTGGCTCCGCTGTTGTCTGCAGACTCAAGGTAGGTTTCCGCCTGGATCATGGCACCCTCCCAAATCCTACTGCGCCTTCTGAAGCACCTTCTTCACACGCCACCGCTTCGAGTGAGACAGCGGCCGGCTCTCCACGATCAGAACAAGATCGCCCACCTTGCACTCGTTCGTCTCGTCGTGCGCCATGAACGTCTTCTTGCGCGTCAGGAACTTCTTGAACACCGGGTGCAGCACCCGCCGCTCCAGCTCCACGCGCACGGTCTTGTCCATCTTGTCCCCGACCACCACCCCGCGGACTTCCTTCCGGTGTCCACGGGAACTCGGCTTCTTCGTCTCGTTCTCGCTCATCGCTCCATCCATCCTTTAAGCCTGGGCTCCCTTCTCTGTCCCCGCCAGCTCCCGGACACGCCGCTCGGTCAGCACGCGCGCCAGGTCCTTCTTCAACAGCTTCACGCCCGCGGTGTTCGTCAGCTCCCCCGTGTACTTCTTGAAGCGCGACTTGCGGAGATCCTCGCGGATCGCCCGCTCCTTGAGCGCAAGCTCCTCCAGGGTCATGCTCCCTACCTGCAAGCCCTTCGATTTCATGACACAACCACTCCTCTCTTGATGACCTTCGTCGTGATCGGGAGCTTGCGCGACGCCAGCGTCAAGGCCTCGACGGCCATCTGGTCCGCAGCTTCCACCTCGAACAGCATCCGGCCACGGCGGATCGGGGCCACCCAGATCTCGGGGTTGCCCTTGCCCTTGCCCATGCGGGTCTCGAGCGGCTTCTTGCTGATCGGCTTGTCAGGGAATATCCGGATCCACATCCGCCCGAACTTCCGGATCTTGCGGTTGATGGCGACACGACACGCCTCGATCTGCCGCGCCGTGATCCAGCCGTTGGCCGTCGCCACCAGCCCGAAATCCCCGAACTCCACGTCGTTGCCACGCGTGGCCGTGCCACGCAGCCGCAGCTTCTGCTGCTTGCGGAACTTCGTCTTCGCGGGAGCAAGCATCGCACCCTCCTCAACGCCTAGAGAACGTCACCCTTGTAAACCCAGCACTTCACGCCGATGGCACCGTACGTCGTGCGCGCGGTCGCCTGCCCGAAGTCGATGTCCGCACGCAGCGTGTGCAGCGGCACCCGACCCTCGCGGTACCACTCCGTGCGCGCCATCTCCGCACCGGCAAGACGCCCGGAGCTGCGAACCTTCACGCCCAGCGCACCGGCCTTCAGCGCAGTCGTCACCGCCTTCTTCATGACACGGCGGAACGACGCACGCCGCTCCAGCTGCGCCGCGATCGTCTCGGCCACCAGCTGCGCATCCACCTCCGCCTTGCGGACCTCCTGGATGTTCAGGAACACCTCGCCCGAGGTCAGCTTCTGGATCTGCAGACGGACCTGGTCGGCCCGCTGCCCCTTCTTCCCGATCACGATCCCGGGACGCGCGGTGAACACGTTCACCTTCACCTTCGTCGACGCCCGCTCGATCACCACCCGCGAGATCCCCGCGTCGAACAGCTCCTTCTTCACGACCTTCTTGATCCTCAGGTCCTCGTGCAGCCAGCGCGCATACGCCCGCTCCTCGAACCACTTGCTGTTCCACGTCTTGCATGTCCCGATCCGAAATCCATACGGATGTACTTTCTGACCCACGGTCTCCCTCCCTTATCTCTCGGCCACGGTCACGGTCAGATGGCTCGTCCGCTTCGTCACACGGTACGCTCGCCCCTGCGCCCGAGGAAGCCACCGCTTCCACGTCGGTCCCCCGTCCGCACGGATCTCCTTCACGTACACGAGGTCCCGGTCCAGCCCCTCGGAGCCCTTCAGCTGCTCGAGGTTGGCCACCGCCGCGTCGATCACCTTCTGCCACATGCGCGACGACTTGCGCGGAACCATCTGCATGATCTCGTTTGCCTTCTCGAGACCCTTGCCCCTCAGCTCGTTGGCCAACACCCGCGCCTTGCGCGGCGTCACCCTGGCAAACTTCCAGACCGATTTCGCTTCCATGACCCTACACCTTTCACTTCTTCTCGCCGGAGTGCCCGTGGAACGTCCGCGTCGGGGCAAACTCCCCGAGACGGTGTCCCACCATGTTCTCGGTCACGAACACGGGAACGAACTTCTTCCCGTTGTGAACCGTCAGCGTCATCCCGATCATCTCCGGGATGATCGTCGAACGCCGCGACCACGTCTTGATCATCGTCTTGCCGCCGCTCTTGGCAGCTTCCACCACCTTCTTCATCAGGTGGTCGTCGATGAATGGACCCTTCTTCAGTGACCTGCCCACGGTTTCCCCTCCTGCTACTTCGTCCGCCGGGCCACGATGAACCGCCCGGACGGTTTGTTCGGTTTGCGCGTCTTCTTCCCCTTGGTCGGAATGCCCCACGGCGTGCACGGATGCCGCCCGCCCGAGCTCTTCCCTTCACCGCCGCCCATGGGGTGGTCGATGGGGTTCATTGCTACCGCACGGGAGTGCGGGCGCCAGCCCATCCACCGCGTGCGCCCCGCCTTGCCCACGGACACGGCCGAGTGCTCCACGTTGGACACCTGCCCCACGGTCGCACGACAGTCCGCAAGCACCCGGCGCAGCTCACCGGAAGGCAGACGCAACAGAACGTACTTGCCTTCCTTCGCCATCAGCTGCGCAGAAGAACCCGCGGACCGCACCAACTGCCCGCCGCGACCCTTCTTCAGCTCGATGTTGTGGATCACCGTGCCCTGCGGCATGTACTTCATCGGCATCGTGTTGCCCGGCTTGATGTCCGCCTTCGAGCTCGACACCACCGAGTCCCCGGCCTTCAGACCGACGGGGGCCAGGATGTACGCCTTCTCGCCGTCCGCATAGTGCAGCAGCGCCAGGCGCGCAGACCGGTTCGGGTCGTACTCGATGGCCGCTACCTGCGCCGGCACCCCAAGCTTGTTCCGCTTGAAGTCCAGCACGCGGAACAACCGCTTGTGACGCCCGCCGCGATGCCACGCAGTCACGCGCCCCTGGTTGTTCCGCCCGCCGCCCCGCAGCAGGCAGTACGTCAAACCCTTCTCAGGCCGAGACTTCGTGATCTCCTCGAAGTCCGAAACCATCATCGTCCGCATGCCCGGAGACGTGGGCTTGTATTTCCGGATTCCCATGGACCATCCCCTACTAGACCGTGTCAAACAGGTTGATGCTGCCGTCCTTCAGACTCACGTACGCCTTCTTCCAGTCGCGCTTCTGGCCAGCCGTCTTGCCGACCCGCTTGAAGTCCCCGCGTACGTTCGCGATGCGCACCTCGCGCACCTTGACCTTGAAGATCTCCTCCACCGCCTTGCGCACCTCGATCTTGTTCGCATCCCGGTGGACCTCGAACGTGTACACCATCGTGTCGTCACGCATCGAGTCCGCCTTCTCGCTGATCACCGGCCGCAGGATGATGTCGTTGGCGTTCTTCATGCCTTCAGCCTCCCCTCGATGGCCACCACCGCCTGCCGCGTCAACACCAGGTTGTCGTGCGCGAGGATGTCCATCACGTTGAGCCCCTGCGCCTCCAGCACCTTCACCCCACGGACGTTGCGCCCGGACAGGTACAGAGACCGGTTCTCCTGGTCCACGATGAGCGCGGACGTCAGCCCGAAGGTCTTCATGAATCCCGCGACCCGCTTGGACTTGGCCTCGCCCAGCTCGAACTTGTCCACCACCACCAGGCGGTTCTCGCCGGCGCGGCGCGACAGCGCGGAAATCAGCGCAGCCTTCTTTACCTTCTTGGGAAGCGCATACGAGAAGTCGCGCGGCAGGGGACCGAACACCGTGCCGCCACCCCGCAGCACCGGCGACTTGATGTCACCCCGACGAGCACGACCGGAGCCCTTCTGCTTGAACAGCTTGCGCGTCGAGCCGCTGATCGCAGACCGCCCACGCGTGTTCACCGTTCCCAGACGCCGCTCCGCCTGCTGCCACTTCACCACTTCCCAGAACAGGTGCTCCCTCACCTCCGCATTGAACACCTGGTCGGCAAGCTCCAGCTCGCCCACCTTGTTCTTCTGCGTGTCGAAGACGTCTACCTTCGCCATCGTCAACCTCACGACTTGATTTCCACGTCCACGCCCGCGGACAGATCGAGCTTCATCAGAGCATCCAGCGTCTGCTGGGTCGGAGACAGGATGTCCAGCAGCCGCTTGTGCGTCCGGATCTCGAACTGCTCACGGCTCTTCTTGTCCACGTGCGGCGACCGCAGCACCGTGAACCGGTTGATCCGCGTCGGCAGCGGCACCGGGCCCGCAAGACGGGCTCCCGTCTTGCGAACGATGTCCACGATCTCGGCCACGGACTGGTCCAGCACCTTGTAGTCATACGCCTTGAGCCGAATCCTGATCTTGTCCATCCTGGGACTCCTCCCCTCTTCCTTCTGTCTCGTCGGGGCTCTGGGGGCACTGTCGGCCCCCGCCGGGAATCCTCCCCCGGCATCCTCCCCTCTACCGCTTTTCAAGCGGCCCATTCAAGGGCCGTCAACCCCGCCAGGGGCGGGACCGCCGCCGTCACCGGCAACGGATGAACGCCACTACCACCGGTAGTGCGCAAACGCCTTGTTCGCCTCGGCCATGCGGTGCGTGTCGTCCCGCTTCTTCACCGTGGCCCCGCGGCCGGCCGCGGCATCCACCAGCTCGTTGGCCAGCTTCTCCACCATGCTCTTTTCCCCGCGTGCGCGAGCAAAAGAAATGATCCAGCGCATGGCCAGCGCCTGTGCACGCGCAGGCCGAACCTCCACCGGCACCTGGTAGGTCGCACCGCCCACGCGCCGCGACTTCACCTCGAGGTGCGGCTTCACGTTGTTCAACGCCTGCTTGAACACCGTCAGCGCATCCTGCTTCGTGATGGCCGCAACACGGTCCAGCGACTCGTAGAAGATCCGCTCCGCCACCGCCCGCTTGCCGCTCTTCATGAACACGGCGACGAACTTGGCAATCGCGATCTCCCCGAACTTCGGATCCGGGTCAACCCTTCTCGGCTCTACCGACTTCCTCCTCGGCATGACTCGTCCTCCCCTACTTCTTGCCGCGCTCGGTGCCGTACTTCGAACGGCTCCGCTTGCGATCGGCCACGCCCGTCGCATCCAGCTGGCCACGGATGATGTGGTAGCGCACTCCGGGAAGATCCTTGACGCGGCCGCCGCGGATCAGCACCAGGCTGTGCTCCTGCAGATTGTGCCCCTCGCCCGGGATGTACGCGGTCACCTCGATGCCGTTCGACAGACGGACACGAGCGACCTTGCGCAGAGCCGAGTTCGGCTTCTTCGGCGTCGTCGTGTACACACGCGTGCACACCCCGCGCTTCTGCGGATTACACTGGAGCGCAGGCGACTTCGTCTTGTTCCTCGCCTTGGTGCGCCCCTTCCTCACAAGCTGGTTGATCGTAGGCATCCTTCGCCATCTCCTTGCAGAATCAACACACCGTCAATGCCATCTCACATGGCAAGGCGGGCATTATAAAGATTGGCCCCCTTGTGTCAAGCAAAATCTCCGACCCCTTCGCGACCTTGCCTTTTCGCCCGCGATACCTAGATTGATTAGCGTCCGTCTGCGGGAGGTCGCGGGTGCGAAAAAGCCGCTGCGCAATGAGTCTGCTGGTCGCTTCCCTGCTCGCTGGCTGCGGCGCGGCGGGAGGCGCATCCCCGTCCACCACCGATTCGCAGGCCCCCGATGCCCGGGCAGACGCCGCAGACGACGCCCTTCCGCTCCCCACCCCGGACACAGCCGCGGTCGACGCTCGGGCCGAGATCGCAGACGCTTCCATCCCCGACGCCCTGGCGGACGCATCGAGCCAGGACACGGATACGGCCGCAGACCAGGCCGCCGGGGACGCTGCCTCGGACGGCCCGGCCCCGGACAGCCCGGGGGACACGACCGGCCCGTGGGACACGACCGGCCCGGGCCCGGACGCGGCCGCGGACCTGGCAGGCAGCGACGCGGAGACAGACGGCGGCGGTCCCGACCTGCTTCCCGACGCGGTGGCAGAGGATGCAGGCCCCGCGGACGCAAGCCCCACGGACGCAAGCCCCGCGGACGCAAGCCCCGCGGACGCAAGCCCCGCGGACGCAAGCCCCACGGACGTTCCGCCAGACCCCGCAGACGTTCCGCCGGATTCCGCAGACGTGATCCCGTGCGCGCCCTGCGGCCCCGGCGAAACCTGCATCGACGGCACGTGCCAGTGCACCCAGCCGTGCAGCCTGATCGAGTGCGGCCTCAACGCCTGCGGCGAGTGGTGCGGCGACTGCGCGGACGGCTTCGAGTGCTCCCCCGAGAACAGCTGCGTGGCCCTGCCGGGCCCCTGCCCCCCGCAGCCGCCCTTCGGCACCAAGCTCGGCGACGTCGTCCCGGACCTGGCGTTCCTCGACTGCGACGGCAACGTCCACACGCTGCACGACCTCTGCCCCAAGAAGGTCGCATGGATCTTCGTCTTCGAGGGGTGGTGACCCTTCTGCGCCCAGGTCGCCAGTTCGGTGGCCGAACCCATGTACCAGAAGTACAAGGACCAGGGCCTGGAGATGTACTTCATCATCCACCAGACCCCCCAGTTCAAGCCCGCCACCCTGGCCTACTGCAACCAGGTCCGCACCGCCAACGGGCTGACCATGCCCGTGCTCATCGACCCCGACGCCACGATCGCTCAGATTCTCGACGTCTCCGGGCCGGTGGTGGACACGTCCCTCCTCCTCGAGCACGGCGCCAGGAAGCTCTTCCAGCAGCAGGGAGCCGACGAAGCGGTCATCGAGGCCCTCATCGTCTCCGAGCTCAAGCAGTAGGCTGCGACGCGGTCATCGCGGCCCTCATCGTCTCCGAGCTGAAGCAGTAAACGCGCTGCAAGCCGATCCACGCGGACCCGGCCCGCCCGCCATCCCTGCCGCCAGGCGCAATTGCCTTGACGCCCCAGGCCCGCGGTCGTGTACACTGCGCACGGTCGGCTGCGTGGGGGCGCACATGGGTCACATCGCGATCAAGGAGGAATACGGCAGGCTCCAGCGCAGGCTGGAAGGCGCGGCCGTGGCCGCGGTCGAGTCCGCGGTCCTCTACGACATCCTCTCCATGCTCTTTTCGCCCGAGGAAGCGTCCATCGCGGCGCGCATGCCCTACGGGTTTGCTTCCACCGGCCGGCTTGCCCGCATGCTCAAGATCCCCGCGGACGACCTGGCCCCGCGGCTGACCGCGATGGCGGCCAAGGGGCTCGTGTTCGATATCGAGCGCAAGGGCAGGAGCTACTGGTTCCTGAATCCCCTCGTCATCGGCTTCTTCGAGTTCACCATGATGCGGGTCCGCCCCGCGCTCGACCAGAAGACCGTGGCCCACAAGATGTGGGAGTACATGTTCGAAGACCCGAACCTCGCGTTCATCCGGGAGCTGACGCGCGGGGAGACCCAGCTCTTCCGCCCGCTGGCCCACGAGCACGTGCTGAACGAAAACGTGGTGGAGGTGCTGGACTACGACAGGGCGTCCCACATGGTGGAGTCGGCCAACGCCTGGACCGTGGGCCTGTGCCACTGCCGCCACGTCGCACACCACCGCGGGCGGGATTGCAAGGTGGAGCAGATGGAAAGCTGCATCTCCATCGGCACCGCGGCCCAGTACTTCGCCCGCCACGGCATGGGGCGGGCCATCTCGAAGAGCGAATGCCTCGACATCGTCGTGGAAGCCAGGGGACGGGGCCTGGTGCAGCTGGGCGACAACGTGAAGCAGCGGGGCCTGTTCATCTGCAACTGCTGCAACTGCTGCTGCGAGGTGCTCGAGAGCCTCCGGCGACTGCGCCCCTCCGTGGCACTGCTCACGTCCAACTACGTGGCACGCATGAACGCGGACACCTGCACCCACTGCGGCGCTTGCGCCAAGGCCTGCCCGGTCGAAGCCTTCCTCGTCCTGCGCAACGGCAAGGCACGGCAGGTCTCCCTCAACGACTCTGCCTGCATCGGCTGCGGAGTGTGCGTCTCGAAGTGCAAGAGCTCTTCCCTGGGCCTGGTCAACCGGCCGGCCCGCGTGCACACGCCGGAGACCACGGTGGAGAAGCTGGTCCTCATGGCCATCGAGAGGGGCAAGCTCCAGAACCTGCTGCTGGACGACCCGGCCGCGGTCTCCCACAAGGTGCTCCGGAGCTTCATCTCCGCGATCGTCAGGCTTCCCCCGGCCAAGCAGGCCCTGGCCCGCAAGCAGGTCCGCTCCGCGTTCGTCCGCCGCTTCCTCAACCTCGCCACGCACAGGCCCGGGACGGACATCTAGAGATTTCATATCAACAGAAGTTGTACCTTGCGTGCGCCTGTGGTAGATTACATGCCCGCTTGTGACAGGGAGCAGACATGTACGGATCCGTGTTGCTGATGCTGGTGGCTCTTCAGGGCGGTATGACCACTGCCAACCCGTGCTCGCCCGGCGTCCAGGTCGCGTCGGACTGCCTCGGGATCGGTGATGCCGGTTGCTGCACGCCCGGCGGCGAGGTGCGCTGGTGCAAGGACGGCGTGCTGTGC
>Ga0233425_10006145_pt1 | contig 18141 bp, 29 predicted proteins | sample Watercolumn_Towu_2_FD_181712 | JGI IMG/M metagenome (GOLD analysis project Ga0233425, IMG submission 181712) | Freshwater microbial communities from Lake Towuti, South Sulawesi, Indonesia - Watercolumn_Towuti2014_140_MG | ecosystem: Environmental > Aquatic > Freshwater > Lake | place... | reverse complement strand
CGACGCGGAGGCGGGGGCGGCGGCCGAGGCCCAGCTCGACGCCATGCTCCGGTTCCTGCACACCTGGTGGCGACTCTCGCCGGAGGAGCGGCGGCAGTGGTGGGCCGTGGAGCTGGGCCGCATCTTCCCCGCCTGGGAGCGGGCGCGGCGCGGACTGCCGCCGGGGCCGCCGGAGGAGGTGACCGAGATCCGGTGCGGCGCGTCGCTCGCCGAGCGCTCCTGGCGCGTGCACGACGTCGGGCCGGACGGCGTCGTCCGGACGCGCGAGGTCCGCGGCACGGAGCTGATGGGCCTCGGCGCCGAGCTGGTCTTCGACCCGGACGGCGACGTGCGGGCCCGGGTCGTGACCGCGGCCGAGCGGCAGGGCGGGCGGCTGTTCGTGCTCGAGCCCCTCCACGTGAAGGCCGCGGCGATCGCCGGCGAGGAGCGCGACCTGGTCAGGCAGTTCCTGGCCGACGAGTGCGACCGCGGCGAGGGCCTGACCGTGTACGCGAGCGACCTGTACCGGGCCTACGTGGACTGGTGCGACCGCCACGACACGATGCCGCTGAAGAAGTGCGGCGGCTTCACGCCGGCCCTGCGGGCCTGCGGCGCCGAGCCGATGCGCCGCGGCGGTAATGCCTCCGTGCGCGGGTACCGCGGCATCGCGCTGAAGGCCGGCGGCCCCCGCGACCCCGGCGTGTGATCCGGTCGTCACGTCCCCTCCCCCGTTCCGCCGAACATCTCCGGGTTGCGCCAGCCGCGTACCGGCGAGGGCATCTCGATCCACCTCGCGCAGCGTTCGCTCCCGATCGGGCGGTACGCGCATCGTCGCCGACCGCACCTGGTGCACTCGCCGCGGACCTGCCTGTCGCCCGGGATCACGATGCAGTTGCAGCGCTTGCATCGCAGGTGCCGGCCGATGGTCAGCTCGTCCGGGACCAGCGTGTCGAACCCGCACTGAGGGCAGAACGTCACGCGCCTTGCCTCACGCCCTCGCGGCCTTCCGGTCCTTCTCCTGGCACGCCGAGCACAGGTCCAGGTCCACCCACGAGCAGCCGCCCTCGCAGGCCTTCTCGTCGCTGCAGCCGCAGAACCGGCAGGTCCGCTGGCCGATCTGGAACGACCCGCCGCAGGGGAATTGGACGTGCTCGACGAGCTTCCGGTTGATGCGCAGGCCGATGTTCATGCCGGAGTACTCGAGCGCGTTGCACTTCGCGGTGGGCCTCTGGACCATGGGCGGCATCAGGATCGCGAGCACGGGGCAGATCTCGCACTCCTTCCGGACGTCGAACCGGACGGGCCCGGGCCCGGCGACCTCGACCCGGGGCGAGGTGGCCTTGCAGAAGAACGGGTTGTCGGGCCGGTGGCAGAGCTTCATGTCGAACCTCCTTCAAACTCCTTAGAACTCCTCTTGTTCTTCCTCTCCAGCCGTACCCGAAGGAGGTCCGATGGCGTAGCAAGAGGGCGCACTGACCCTCTGGGGTGACACCCCGGAGGACGCCGGGTTTTCAAGGGTGTCACCCCATGGAGTCCGCATGGCTGTAGGTGGGTGACACCCCGACGCCCCGGGGGCCGAAAACAACGGGGGCAATTCTTGCAAGGAGCCCACGCGATCGCGTCGCGCGTGCGCGTTAGGGCTGCAATAACCCTCGCTCGCGTCAGGGGTGTCACCCCTGGAGCAAAAAGCAGTTGTTTCCGACTCTTCCCGGGTGACGCCCTGGGTGACGCCCTCCTGGCCCCCGTCGGAAGCCGCCTGGGTCTCGGCCTCGGCCGCGGGGGCTTCGGCCGCGGTCCGAGCCGCTTCCGCGGCCGCGAGCGCCGCGATCCCTTCCGGCGAGTTCCGGAGGGCCAGACCCTGCCGGATGCGTGCGGTCCCCTTCGCCAGGCGCCGCGGCTTGAAGTCGAGTTCCTCCAGCCGCGTGGCGAAGGCGCCGCACTTGGGCAGCGGCTCTTCGTCGTTGTCCTTGCACCAGGCCTCGTACTCGTTGTACAGGCCAGTGACCGAGGTCCAGAGGTCGGCGCCGCGCACGCACCTCTCGTCGACGAAGCGGAGCAGGGGGTTCGTGGCCTGCTGGTACTCCTGCGTGGCCGCCCGGACCTCGGCGGGTTCCGCGAGGCCCTGGCTCTGCCAGTCGAGGCAGCCCCGCACCGCCCAGGCCAGGACGCCGGGCAGCTCGGCGTGCAGACGCGCCTCGAACGTCGGGTCCTGGTCGATCTCCCACTGTTCGATCTTCGCGTCGAACGGGACCAGCTTGATGCGGGACCACGTGCCGATGTCGGCCGCCGGGATGTGCGGCTTGTGGTTGACCGCGATGGCGAGGGTGAACTCCGGGAAGAACTCGATCGAGGACCGGCCGTGCGGCTTCCGGGCGACGAGCAGGTCGCCGCCGGTCATGGTCTTCATGCGCCCGACGTCGATCTTCTTGCCGGGCGTGGCCTCCTCGGCCGTGACGTACCGCACGCCGCGCAGGCGGTAGATGTCCTCCTGGTGAGCGGCGCCGGATTGCTGGAAGCTCTTCTCCAGGAACGTGGACATGTCCGCGCCGCGCGCGTACCGGCCCATCATCTGCTGGATGGTCCGGCTGAACGTGCCCTTGCCGTTGCGGCCGGTCCCGTAGAAGACGTAGAAGACGTGCTGGCGGATCTCGCCCGAGAGCGCGCTGCCGATGACGCGGTTGAGGAACTCGACCAGCGGCCGCCGGCCCAGCATGATGCGATCGAGGAACTGGTCCCAGGTCGGGCAGGTCGCGTCCGGCCGGTATTCGACGTGCGCGATCCGCGTGATGTAGTCGTCGGGGTCGTGCGGCCGCAGCTCGCCGGTGCGGAGGTCGATTGTGCCGTTCGAGACGTTGAACAGCATGCGGTCCTGGTCGAAGGCGCGTGCCCGCAGCAGGATGCGAGGGTCGGACCGGGCGACCTTGATCATGGCCTCGAGGCTCCGCGCCGACTGCGACTTGGCGTAGTGCTTCATGAGCGCCTTGGTCTTCGCCTTGACATCGGCCGGGGTTGCGCAGTCGCGCAGCGCCTTCGGAAGCTCCTCGACCCGGATGGCCTCGGCCGTCTCCTTGGCGAACTCCTGGACGGCCTTCTCCTCGTCGTCCTCTTCCCAGTGCCGGCCGTTCCAGAAGAACGACCCGATGTTCGGGACATAGCGCCACTCGTGGCCGTGCCTCTGCACGAGCCGTGCGGCGTTGCCCATGTCCGTGTACTCGAGGTCCGCGTCGTGCGGCATGGCGACGCCGGCGGTAGGCTTCCGGGCGCCGCGGGCGGTCGGCTGCGCCAGGGCCTCGGCGGCAGCGGCGTCCGCCTCCTCGTCCGAGAGGTCGCGCGCGGCCGGCTCGTCACCCGCGCGCGCCGGCGGCGCGGACGGCAGCGCCCGGTCGAGCGCGTCGGCGAGCTCGGGGACCTCGCTCTTCAGCCAGGGCCAGCCGCGGCGGCGGGGCGAGCGGTTGCGGATCGCGGAGGCGGCAGCGCCCTTGCGCTCCGCGGCCTCCTCGTCGCCGGCGCCGCGGGCGGCGTCGAACACGACGGCCGGGATCTCCTCGACCGGCACGCCCTTCTTCTCCAGGCAGCTCGCGAGCGCGAGCATGGCCTCGTGCCGGATCGAGGACGGGGGCCACGCGCCGACCAGGGCCTCCACCAGGCGGGCGCGCAGGTCCTCGCCGAACTCCGCCAGCTCGTCCGCCGGCGTGCGGGCCCGGGCGGCGCCGCCGTCGTCCGGGGCGAGGGCCAGCAGCGTCGGCCAGTCGAGCGCCTGGCCGTCGGCCACCTGCACGCGGCGCTGGGGGTCGGTGTCGGCCAGGCGGATGGGCCCGAGCCACAGGTGCGCGGGCGTGGCCCCGGCGCGGTCGAACGCCCGGGCCTCGAGGCCGGCCAGGCGCTCGATGGCCGCGACCATGGCACGCCACGTGCGCGCGGCCGCCGACGTGTTCGCGTCCGCGATCGGGAGCGGCGCCGCGAGCGGCAGGACCACGCGCCAGCGCGGCTGCTCGGGCGTCGAGCGCTTGGTCTCCCAGAACGCGTGCGCGGCGCCGGCCTCGGCGAGGGCCGCGAGCACGGAGGCCGGGTCGATGCCGGTGTCGCAGTCGAGGACCATGGCGGTCGCGGCGCGCAGGTCCGCGTTGCGGCGGCCGCCGCCGTCGAGGTCCGCGAAGCAGGCCTGCTGGCAGTCCTGCGGGGGCGTGCGCCAGTTGTCGGCCCATGCCGCGTGCTTTTCGACCCAGGCCATCAGGCCGCGCCAGCCGCCCCATCCCGGGACGCCCTTGCGCGACCGTGCGCCCTCGAAGATGTAGTAGCGGAAGCCCTCCGGGCTCCACGCCGCGAGCGGCAGCGTCGTCACGCCCGGCTGCCTCCGTCACGCTCCTGGAGGGCCTCGATCGCCAGGTGAACGCAGGCCGACAGCCAGGCGGCCGTCTCCGCGACGCGGTCGAGCTGGTCTCGCAGCGAGCGCAGCATGTCGAGCGTCAGCACCCCCTGCTCGGAGGCGTGGCGCACCGCCTGCGCGACGCCGCCGGCGAGCGCGTTCAGGTTGAGAGCGTGCCGGGCGAGGCTGCCGACCTTCGCCTCGTCGGCCGAGGCCTCGACGGGCAGCGGCACCGGCCGCATGCAGACCCAGCCGCACACGAGCGCCGCGATCCGGCGCCCGACCGGGCGGTACCGGAGCGCGAGGTCCTGCAGCTCGGCGCCGTCGACGTCGGACTCGCCGTTCGCCATCCGGTAGATGGTCGCCTCGGAGACCTCGAGGGCATGGGCCGCCGAGGCCGGATCGGCGATGCGGTTGCGGCCCCGGAACGCGGCGTGGATGAGGTCGGCGAAGGGCGGATCCGGTCTCGGTATCATGCCTGCGACCTCCCATGTTCAACGGCGCGAAAGTGCGAGAAATTCAGCGAATATGCCCCCCCCCTGCCCGTCGGACGGGTCGGCGGGGAGGTGAACCGTGCGAGGATCCTGCTCGAGGACGTCGTACACGCGACGGAAACGCGTCCCTGGTACGGCAAGCCGACTCCTCTCCCCGGCCGTCGCCGAGCCCGGCGGCGGCACGCGCCCCGCGCGGCCGGCGGCATGGCCGGCGCCGGGGACCCCATCAACGGTCGCTCCCGGGGGAATCGAACCCCCGTACGCGCCACGCCGACCGGCTTCAGCCGGGCCGCGCCGCGGAGCGGGCGCAGCCCGGCGGGTGCTGCGGGGTGATGGGTCCCCGCAGACCGCCGGGCTGCTCAAGGAAGGGAGAGGGCAGCGCTCCGACCGCGCGCCGGGGAGAGGGTCGCGCGTCGAGCGTCGGAGCCGGAACCGGCCGGACCTCGGGCAGGTCCAGCGGGCACAGGGACCAGGGCGCGGGCAGGTCGTGGTCCGAGCACATCTTGATCCTCGGGCAGCGGCCACATGCGGTCGTGACGGTCCTGTCGTTCACTCCAATCCCCGCACCCTCATGCCGCAGTCCGACCCGTGCCACCCGCAACGGGCAACGGACAGAGGCACCCGAACGGTCGCGCACGGGGGACTCGAACCCCCGTCACCCCGCCTGGTCAGCGGGGAGACACCTGCGGCGCGAGAGCACCCGGCCAGGTCCCCGGGCGCGAAGGCACTTGAGGGTCGTCAGAAAGGGGTTGCACAGGACTTGGGCACCGTGGCTCCGCACGCGCGGAGCCCCCTCGAACCCCGACGGACGGCGACCGCGCGGGCCTGGTGTACGCGCGTTCACCGTCGGGACGGGGAAGCGATGGCCGTGCAATTGCACAGGTACCTGATGGAACCCGACCTCCGTGCGATGCTTCGGGACGCGCGGCGGGTCGACCGTCGCGAAGGGGACCGGGAGGCGTATCGAGCGCCGACCGGTCAGGACAGGGCTCATGCAGCAGGAGTTGGAAATGAACCGCAATCCCTCTCCCTCCCCGACGGTCGACGCGACCGCGCGTCCCGACCTCGATCCCGAGCAGTGGCTGCACGAATGGCGCAGGCTGAACCGGCGTGCCCGGGCCGAACTGCCGCCCGGTCTGCGCCTCGAGCTGGCCGTCACGAACCTGGGGGTCGAGCTGCTGTTCGCGTGGGCGGTGGCCGCAGCCGTCGCCCCCGACGCCTGACCGGGTCGTGCCCATCCCCCGTGCAATTGCACAGGTACCTGATGGAACCCGACCTCCGTGCGATGCTTCGGGACGCGCGGCGGGTCGACCGTCGCGAAGGGGACCGGGAGGCGTGTCCAGCGCCGACCGGTCAGGGCTGGGCTCATGAACATGGAGTGAAAGATGAACCGCGATCCCCTCTCCCCCGCGGCGGTCGACGCGACCGCGCGTCCCGATCAGGCAGAGCAGTTCCTGTTCGACTTCCCGTTCGACGTGGCTCGGGCTCTGCAGCGTGCAGAAAGCCCGGAGGAGCGGGCCGCGATGCTCCTCGTTGCGGAGGTCTTCCAGCGGCACCTCGACAGGGCGCGTCGTGCCGCCTCGACGACCTGACCTGGTCCCGCAGTTCGTCAACTCGTGCTCCCGTTCAGCCCGCGGACTCGGGTTTCAGCCTGCGAAAGTGCTGCACCAGATCGTCGAAGCTCGGCAGCCGCTCGAACAGGTCCGCGAGCGCCACGGCGAGTTCGCGCGTCTGCACGTGCATCAGATGGCCCATGAGCGTGTCGAGTTCCGCCGCCGTCATGCACCCCTGGTCGTGCAGCATCCGGGCCTTCGTGAATGCCGCCTGGACCAGCCGTGCGACCGGGCTGTCGGGCCCGGCCTCCCGCACGAACTCCGCGACGTGCGCGGCCACGTCCTCGATGGTGGGCTGCGGGTCAGTCATGCCGGTCCCTCCACGCCGCGGCGGCGGCCTTCTGTGTCAGCCCCGGGATCCGGCGGCCGTGGCGGCCGCCGGACCCGGAGCACCCGACTCCACCCGTGGTACGCTCCGAGTGGCTGTTCCGGTGCCCACTCACGGATGGAGGTCGCGTCATGTCGAAGATCCCATTCTCGCGGGAAGAAGCGGCCAGAATCGTCGAGGCTGCGGCGGCCAACCAGGCTCTGGTGACGTTCGTGCGCGACGTCCTGTTCAGGGACATCGGAGAAGCCCGTTGGTCGAGCGAGCAGCTCGCCGGCCGAGTCGGCAGCCGCCTGGCACACGAGTTGAAGAGCCTCTTCGACTCGCTGATCACGAACGACCTCACCTGATCAACGCCGCCAGTCCCGTCCACCCGGCTTCTCGAATCACGCGCTCGACGCCCCAGATCTGCTCGATCAACGCGAGCCGCTCGAGCATCGTCGAGGCGAAGGACCCCAATCCGCCACCCATGTTCGCGAACGCTTCCCGGAACCCCTGCGCCCGATCGAACCACTGCATCGCTTCCGGATTGGTCAGAACGGCCGAGACCTTCTGCTTGAACTCCGCATGCCAGGCCGCGACCTCTTCAGGCGTTGGAGGCTTCATCCGATCCATCGCGCTACTCCCTCCATCCGGCCGCCGCGGCGGCGGCCTTCTGTGTCAGCCCCGGGATCCGGCGGCCGTGGCGGCCGCCGGACCCGGAGCACCCGACTCCACCCGTGGTACGCTCCGAGTGGCTGTTCCGGTGCCCACTCACGGATGGAGGTCGCGTCAGGTCCAATCCGTTCAACCTCGAAGAGTTCCACGACAAGCTCGCGGCGACGATCGCGTCCGGGATCTTCCCGCTCGTCGGACCCGCCAGGATGCGGGAGCTGCGCGAGAAGGACCCCGGCCTGACCGAGGAGCATGCCGCCAGGGCAGCGTTCATGTACCTGATTCGCGACCTGCGACTGTGGCTCATCTCGAATCCGACCCTCGACTGACCCGGGCCTGCTCGAGCAGCGCCAGGATCCTGTCCACCTTCTCCTCGATGCGGTTCAGGCGGGCCTCCTTGTGCTCGAACAGCCGCCTGTCGGCATCGGTGATCTTCTGGGCTTCCCGCCAGGCATCCGCGTCGGGTTTCGTTCGTTCGTCCATCGCGTTACGGCCTCCCCCCCGGCGCCGCGGCAGCGGCCTTCTCGCCCGGGACGTCCTCGGCCGAGGCCTCGGCCTCGAGGTCGTCCTCGTCGTCCGCGCCGCGATCGCGGCGGTCCTCGTCGTCGGGCACGCCGGCGTCCATTCCGCCCCCGGGCGCCAGCGCCGCGCCCTGCGGCACTCCCCGCGGGTACAGCAGCTCGCCGATCGTCACCAGGCCCCCCGTCGCGGCCGAGATCTGCGCCGCCAGCTCCGGAGACGGACGGCGCGTGCGTCGGTGCTTGCGGGCGGCCTCGAACGCGAGGATTTCAGACAGATGTCCTTCGGAGATACCCAACAGCGCACTGCACGCCGCCTGATTCAGTTTCTGTCTGGCGATCCAACTCCGGAGTTTCATCGCGCCTCCAGCCCGAAGTGTACTTCGCAACAGGCGAAGAACGCAAGCTTCTCGTTATGCGGAGACAATAGCTAGAAATGATTGCTATTTCGCGGCAGTCTTGCGGGGCGATGGGTGGGTTGCCGAACAACCGGATTTCGGAAGCGCTTACGCGGTTGGGGTGGTCGCAGCAGGCGTTGGCCGAGGAATGCAGAATCTCGCCATCGTTCCTGAGCGAGATCGCGCGCGGGCGCAAGGAAGGCGCTCTGTCGCTGTGGCTGTCGATGTCCAAGGCACTCGGCGTCAGCGTCGAATACCTGGCCGGCGAGCCGGACCAGCCCCAGCCGCCGCCGCCGGAACTCCCCCGCGACCCACGGCTGCGCAAGCTGTTCAGCGACCTGCGTCGTTGCTGGGAGAACGTCGACGACGACCGGCGCGGGTGGCTCGTCGTCGAGCTTCAGCGTGTCCTGCGCGCGTTGGACAGCAACGGCGGGCCTAGGTAGGGGGCGAGGGTGGCGAAGCCCAACCGCCCGAATCCGCGGGCGCGCCCGGTGGATGCGTTTGCGGACCCGTCGCGGCCTCCCTATCCTAAGGAGGAGGCGACGCGAAGGGTTCACGAGCTGGTCTCGGGGTGCTTCTCGGGCCAGGTCGAGTTCAAGGTCACCGACCACTTCGCGCGCATGCTGCGGGAGCGCCAGTTCCCGTTCCCGCAGGTTCTGGCACAGTTGCAGGGCGGCTCGGTGCGCGAGGAGCCCGAGTTCGAGCACGGCGAGTGGCGCTACCGGGTCCGGTGTCCGTCGGGTCCGGGGAAGAAGCCGTGGCTGATCGTCGTTTCGTTCGAGGCGGCCCAACGACTTGCGTTCGTCACGGTGTTCGACACGAGATGAGCCGCCCGGGGGTGTCGTGATGCGTTGCAGGACCTGTCAGAGCGAGATGCGCGCTGCGGTCGGGAGCTACCGGTACCTGGAGAGCGGCCTGCCGAACGTGTTCATCGACAACGTCCGGATCTGGCGCTGCCCGAAGGGTCACAAGGACGTCGAGATCCCGGCGGCCGGGCAGCTTCACGAGGTCATCGCGAAGATGATCCTGGAGCAGGGCAGGGAGCTGACGCACCGCGAGACGCAGTTCGTGTGCCAGAGCCTCATGATGGACGCGGGCCAACTCGCGCACTGCCTCGGAGTGGACCAGGCGCGTGCCGAGGCCCTGCTGGAGGGCGAGCAGTCCGCGGACGACCCGGAGCGCTTGCGGCTGAAGGAGGTCCTCTACCTGGATCCCTTGCGCGGCCGATGGAGCTTCGTGGACCTGCTCGCGCGGATGGAGATGAGGACGTCCGTCAACCGCATCGCGGTCCAGGTCCCCTATCCGCTGCTCGACGCCTCCGCTCGAGTCCGCTTCGTCCATCGGCGCTGAACTTCGTTCGTCTTGTAACGCGAGTCTTGACAGATTCGCGCTTCGCGAAGTACACTCCACCCAGAAGCCCCACCCGGGGCGCCTTGACAACCTGGTCCTCCGAGCTGGCCGGGGCCCCTGGAGGGCCGCGCGTCTCCGCGAGCCGAACGCGGAGTGTCAGACGCGGCCCGCAAGCCCCCGAAGCGCACTGCGCGGGACGCTGCGGATGTAGGAGGAACAGGGTTCGGGTCGAGGTCCGGGAGAGGCCGAACGAGACCAGACGGGTCCGAGACAAGACGTTCGCCGGGCGCGTGGACGTCCGCGGTGCACCGCGGAGCGTGGGGCACGCGTCCGGCAGGGTGCGGCGTAGCTCAAGGGGGCAGAGCGCGCCAGGGCAGCCTCTTCCGGCGAGGTCCTGGCGGGTCGGGGTTCGACTCCCCGCGCCGCCGCCATGGATGCGAGAGCACATGAAGTGAACTACGCGCAGGCGAAGCGGTCGTCGCTCGACCGGGCCGCGATCGCGACGCCGATGCCGACGCCGGCGACGAGGGCGGCCAGCGCGATCCACGCGCCCGGGCCCGACGTCGCGACGTGCACGCGTTCGGGGGTGACGTCCAGCTCGAAGGTCGAGACGGGGACGCGGAGCGGTTCGGCCGCGGGCGCGAACCGCGTCACGACACTGCGCCCGTTCCACGGGCACTCGATACGGACGGTCCCGATGGTCGTCGGAGCAAGGGAGAAGCGGGGATCCATGGTCCCTCCAACAGCATGGGTTTCGGCCGGCCGCGCGGTGACCCAACACCGCTCGACCCCCAAGTTCCGGCGGCCATCCGGCCGCCCGTGCAGCAAGGTGGTCACCCCCGCGGGGGGCGTCAACGCGCCCGGGCCCGACGTCGCGACGTGCACGCGTTCGGGGGTGACGTCCAGCTCGAAGGTCGAGACGGGGGCGCGGAGCGGTTCGGCCGCGGGCGCGAACCGCGCAACGACACTGCGCCCGTTCCACGGGCACTCGATACGGACGGTCCCGATGGTCGTCGGAGCAAGGGAGAAGCGGGGATCCATGTTCGTCACCTCGGCATGGGTTCCTGCGGTCGCGCGGCGTTTTGGGCACCGCTCGACCCCCAAGTTCCGGCGACCATCCGGCCGCCCGTGCAGCAAGGTAGTCACCCCCCAGGGGGGTGTCAACGCGGGCGTCCCCGCGGCCGCGGGCGCGAACTCCATCACCGCGGAGCGCCCGTTCCACGGGCACTCGATACGGACGGTCCCGGTGGTCGTCGGAGCAAGGGAGAAGCGGGGATCCATGTTCGTACCTCCGTCATGGGTTCCTGCGGCCGTGCGGTGTTTCCGTCACCGCTCGACCCCCAAGTTCCGGCGGCCATCCGGCCGCCCGTGCACCAAGGTAGTCACCCCCCAGGGGGGCGTCAACGCGGGCGCGAGAGGCCGCAGTACCTGGCGGAGGGGGAGCAAATGAGCGTCAGGCTTTCAGCTTCTGCGAAGGACGCCGCGGTCATCAATGAGATCGCGGACCGGGCCGTTCGGGAGTTCTTCCGGATCGAGTTGAACCGATTGAACCGACTGAACCCGATGCATGTCGCCATGGACATCACGGCAGCGCATCTGAACGGCTGCCGGCTCGACCTGCGAGCGTTGCTGCGCGGCAGCGTCGACGACTTCGTGCACGACGTGGCGGGGATCCGACGGCACCTCGACCGCACGACTGGCAAGCTGCAGAACTGCTTCGAACCGCGCTTCCGCAAGGGCTCGACCGCGCGTCGGCACGCGGGGACGCAGCCCCCCCTGTCCAACGGAGACGCATGATGGGCACTCGATGCACCTGGCTGTGGTTCTGGCTCCTGGTGCTGGCGCTGGGCGTGATGCTCGGCCTGCCGCCGCTGCTCGACGCCGCCCCCGGCGGCGACGTCGCGGACGAGGACGCGGCGAGCTGCACGGCCGGCTGGCTGCTTGCGCTGCTGGGCGCGACCGCGCTCGACCGGACCACCGACCCGCGGAGGAGCCGCTGATGGAAGCCGCGCGCGTGTATCCGCAGGTCCTGTCGGTGTCATCCATCGTGCCGAACGACGGCCCCGTCGCGGCCTTCGTGCTCGGCCGCGCGGCGCGGCGGCCTTCGTTCACCCCCGACCAGGCCGCAGCGGCGATCGACGTCGCGCTCGACCTGGCCCGCCAGGCCGTGGACGAGAACCGGCGACTGAAGGTCGCGCTGGCCCGCGAGCACGGGCGGTGCGCGGCGTGCCTGCGGACGCACGCGGTCCAGGACGGCGGGGCGCCCCTGCGGCCGACGAGCCCGGGCCCCGCTGGCGAGGCGGGGCCGACCTGCGTGAACTGCGGCGTGCCGGTCGATCGGCCGGGCGTCGTCTGCGACGACTGCGACTTCAGCGTCAGGAGGTAGGGAATGACGACCGAACAGAAGATGTCCGCGCTCGCGAAGAGCTTCCCCACCCTCGAGGACGCCCCCGGCGTCGAGCCGTGGGACCCGGCCGGGCTGAACCGGTGGGCGTCGGGCCCCGCGCCGAGCAGCGGCGCGAGGCACGCGGCGCGGTTCGTGCTGAGCGTGTGGAATTGGAACAACCGGTTCGACGTGCACTCCGCGATCCGGGTCTGGGACGACAGGCACGTCGCGGCGTTCGCTGCGTGGGCCCTGAAGCCGTGGTACGCGTGATGGCGAGGCGCCGCGCCAAGGGCGGCCCGGCTGCCGAGGTTGCGCCCATGGCGCCGCCGGGGATCCCGTTCGCGGGCGGCGAGGTGCTCCAGGCCTGCGGCCGCTGCCACGAGTGCGGCAGCCGGCTCGAACGGGACGAGCACGACCGCCAGCGGTGCGCCGAGTGCTCGCAACTGCGCCTGTACCGGTCCCACGGTGTACCCGAGCCACCACGGCCGCAGGTCGAGCCCCGCGACGTGGAGTTCATCGACCCGCTCGAGTGGCTTTCCCCCTGCCCGACCGCGGCCGACCTGGTCGGCCAGGCGACCGCACGGGCCCGCGACGCCGGCGAGCTGTACCGCCGCTACATGCGCCAGCGTCACGTCATGCGCCGGCTCGCCGCCCTGGCTCACGAGATGGACCCCTCGGTCCAGCCCGTGCGGGTGGAGCGGCTCCGCCAGGGCCGGCCGAGTTGGCGCGACGACGGCGGGCTCGCGAACCGGCCCCGCCGGCGGCGCCGGCCGGCACCGGCCGAGCCGGCTGGCCTGCTGGATGCCGCGGTCGCGCCGGGGCCCGTGTCGGTCGCGATCGGCACGCTGCCGCCGGGGGACCAGGTCTACCGCTACGAGGCGATGCTGGTCCGGGTGGCCGGCAAGCCCGACGCGCGCGGCCGCGTCCTGGTGAAGTACGTGAACGAACACGGCTGGGCGCTGGACATGCGCCTGCCGGGCGATGCGCTGGTGGTCCCGACCGCGGAGCCGTTCCCCGGACCCCGGCCGCCGACGGCCGATGCCGCGGACGACCTGCCCGACGTCGCGGACCGCGACGCGTGGATCGGCGCGGCGGCCGACGTCGAACTGCTGGCGATGCGCGACCGGGTGCAGCGGTCGGTCGCACGCGCGTACGTCGATCAGCGCACACAGCGCGGGCCCGGGCCCTCGGCCGAGGCGCGTGCGTTCGTCACGTCCATGGACGCCGAGATCTGCCGGCGCATGGGGCTGGACGATGGCGGCCGGGCGCTGTTCGCGATGCGCACGCGGATCGAAAAGGACCTCGGCGGGACCGGCGCGCCCGCGATCGGGACGCAGGACCTCGTCGCGATCGCGCTCGAGTGGAAGCCGGGCGAGCACGCGAACCTCGGCACCCGCGAGCTGAAGGCGACGCGCAGCGCGCTCGACCGCGCGGCCACGGCCGAGCAGGATCCCGACCGGCGGAAGCGGCTGCTGCAGCTCGTGTCCGACGTCGCGAGCGCTCTGGACAGGCGGAAGACCCGGCGGCCGGCTACGGCGACGGCGCCCGGGCCGGTGCCCGCCGGCGTGCCCGAGGCGTCGGCGGCCGCCCCGGGGCCGCGGGCCTGCGGCGACGCCCGGTGCATCCGGGAGTGCGCTCCGGTCTGCCTCCATCACCCCGACCACGAGGCGTGGAGCGCCGAGACCTTCGCCCGCGACGCGGCCGGCCACCCGGCACCCCATACATTCTGGTCCCCGGTGGACCCGGCGTCCGGACCGGCCTGCTGGAGGGTGATCGAGGTGCTGTCGCCGCGCCGTGCGAAGAACCTCGGACTGGCCGCCGGCAAGACCTGGGTGGCCACCGAGTTCGTGCGCGATGCCGCGGGGCGGTTGCAGACCGTGCTCGAGCCCGGGCCGCGAGCCGGCCGGCCGCCGTGCTCGTACCTGGAACTGGCGGAGTTCGCGGACCTGCGGCCGGTGGAGAGCCCGAGCGGGCGGGACGTCGTGCGGCGGCTGCCGGTCGTGGGCGAGGTCGTGGTCGATCGTCCTGCCGACCTGGCCGGCGCCGCGGCGTTCCGCGTGCGGGAGACCTCCGTGGCCAGGATGACCGTCGAGCGCTGGAAGGGCGAGAGCCTGATCGTCGAGACGATCGCCCGCGAGCCCATGTACATCGGGACCGAGGACGACTTCCAGCCGAAGCGCGTGCTCGACCAGCGCCGGTGGGCGAGCGAGCTGCGGCGATCCGCGACGGCCGCGCTGACCCGCGTGGCGGACCTGCCCGAGGCCCAGCGGACTCCTGAGCGCTGGGCGCGCGCGTGCGAGTTGCACGACGCCTGCCTCGCGCTCTCCGAGTTGTGGCAGGCGGGCCGGGTCCCCGAGGCCCTGGCGCCCTGCAAGGCGCGCAGCAAGGTCGAAGCCGCGCTCGGGCACCCGCTGCTGTGGGGAGACGAGTCGCCGAGGCGACCGCCGCACCCGGAACTCCGGCAGGCGGTTCAGGCCTGGCGCGCGGCGCATCCGGACGACGCCGCGGGCCGCCGGCGGACGCTGGACCAGGCCCAGGCGCACGCGCAGCGCGCGGCCAACGACGAGCGCTGCAAGGGCTGCGCGGCGTTCTCGAGCCGGTACTGCACGGAGACCTGCTTCGCCATTGAGGGGGACTGACGATGCCGCGCAACCCGGAACTGAAGCTCCCTCCGCCGGCGTCCGAAGTGCACGCCGGCGCCGCATCGGCCGCGCCTGCCGCGCCAACCGTGACCGTGGACGCGCGGATCGTGCTGATGGTCGTGGACTACTTCCGGCCGCAGGCCTGCCCGTGGCACGTCCAGGAGGCCATGCGGCACCTGGGCCTGGCCGCGGAGCGTGTCGGCGGTCGCGGCGCGCCCGCGGGCAGGGGAGGCTGACGATGACCAGGCCGCGGAACGTGACGGTCCGGGTCCGGCTGCCGCGGAAGTGGGTCCGGTACCTGAAGGCGCTCGACGCGCACGACGCGGCCGACGTCGGCCGCGTGCTCGAGCAGATCGCTGACCACGCCTTCCAGGGAGTGATTCGGCCGGGCGCCTGGGAGCGCGGGTGGGTCTGCCGGGTGTTCGGGGAGGCCTGGCTCGAGCGTATGGAGCCCGATCCCGAGGTCGGACACCACGAGCGGCCGCGGCGCCGCCGCGCAGGGGCACGTCGCAGCGAGGATTGAACGATGGACCGGACGCACATCCCGTATGCGACCCACCGATGGAACCCGACGTCCGGCTGCACGGAGATCTCGGAGGGCTGCCGCGAGTGCTGGGCGCGGCGGATGGCCGCGAGGCTGGCCGGCCGGTGCGGGTACCCGCCGGGCGACGGGTTCGCGGTGACCTGCCATCCGGACCGTCTCGGTGAGCCTCTGCGGGCCCGCGGAGACGCGGTCGTGGCTACGTCGTTCATGGGGGACCTGTTCCATGACAAGGTCCCGGACGAGTTCATCGTGCGCGTGATCGACACGATCCGCGCGGACATGTTCGAGCGGGGCCTCCGGAGCGACCTGCCGCGGACGAAGGAGGGGACCCAGCGGCACTTCCTGCTCGCGACGAAGCGGTACGCCCGGGCCGCGGACCTGCTGGCGCGACTGCGGTTCGAGCCGCTGGGCGCGGGCCGCATGTACCTCGCGGCTGAGGCAGGCGACTTCGCCGAGTTCAGCTCCCCGATCACCCCCGGGCGGGATCGGCTGTGGGTGGGCTTCTCGGTCTGCACGTGCAAGGACCTGGAGACAGCGCTCCCCCACGTGCGCGTGCTCCTCCGGATGGGCCTGCGCGTCTACCTGTCCGCCGAGCCATTACTGGAGGCGCTCGATCTTGCGGAGCTGCTCCCGTGCCGCTCGCCCTTCCACGGCCGGATCAGCGTCAACTCCTGGGCCGGGTTCCCTTGGCCGACTTGGGTCCCAGCCGAGGTCCGTCACGAGGTGCAGGAGTTCTGGGCGGAGAAGGACGGTCGCGGTCCCTGGGCATGGCTCGCGAACACCGACCACGAGTACAACCACGCTCCCGCGTTCGGCGAGACGGTTACCCTGCCGCGTCTGACGGAACGCGAGGAGGGTGTCACCGGCCGGTACGTCCACGCCTGGAACAACATCGGTCGTCTCGTTCTCGAGGACGGCTCGGTCGTCTGCGTTTCAACGGGGGGCTACGTGCCGAAGCGCGGGCTAGCCTGGGTCGTCGCCGGCGGCGAGTCGGGTCCGCGGGCGCGGCCGTGCCACCCCGAGTGGGCGCGCCTTCTGCGCGATCGATGCGCCGCGGCAGCGGTGCCCTTCTGGTGGAAGCAGTGGGGAGAGTGGTTGCCGCTGAGCGAGTTCGCGCCGCAGGTACACGGCGACCCGGACCAGGTCGAGCACGGCTGGGTCTGGCCGGGCGTCGGCGGCGACCCCGACTCGCTGCCGCTGAGCTGCTTTCGGATCGGGAAGGCGAAGGCCGGGTGTGGGCTGGACGGCCGCGTGCACATGAACGCGCCGCATGCGCTGCGCGTCGTCCTCGCGAACAAGCCGCTGCGGCGCGACGCCGGCAAAGGGGAGGCGTGATGGCGGGATGCCCCTATGCGGACAACGACGGGCAGTCCGGCGACAGCAGAAACTTCCTGCGGGCGTTTGCCTCGCGCCTGGTCGGCCAGGCCGAGTTCGAGCGTTCGCACGACGTGACGCCGTTCCTCGAGGCCCTATCGGTCTTCGGTCGCGGGAACCCTCCGAAAACGTACGACGAGGCGCGCGAGCGGCTGCATGCCGTTCGTGCGACCGGGAAAACCGGGGGGGGGGGCGAAACGGGGGAGATCCCTCCTGAACGACCCGCGGTGGTTCTTGTGGGCCTTGTGGATCGGCCTGGTGACCGCGTGGGCGTGCAGGATGATCGTGCTGGAGATCTGAATGAGCAACGAGACCCTGGGCTACCTCGTGTTCGGGAACGCCCTGCTCCCGGTGCTGGGCGCCGTACTGCTGACGCTGTGGGCCAGGCGGCGGCGACGGCGCGCAGCGCGAGCGACCGCGAACGTGACGTGCGGCTCGTGTCGGTGGGGACGCCTGCACGACGGCTTCATGACGCGAGAGGGCGTGGAACTGGGCCGTCCGGAGAAGGTCTTCGTGCCGCCGCAGCGACGCTGCCATCGGGAGTCGCCGGGTCCGAACGGCTGGCCGGCCGTCGAGGACGGAGATGCGTGCAGGCACGCCGAGCAGGGGTCTGCGTGATGGCCTCACACGCGGTGCGGGAGCAGGTCGAACCCCTCGGCCGCCGCCGCGGCGCGGAGGTCGTGGTCGAGGCATACGAACCCCTTGCCGGCCGCGCGGCCCGGGCCGCCGGCCCAGACGACCGCCGCGGCAAGTTGGACGGCATCCCCGGCGCGCAGGGGGTGTTCAGCCACGAGACGGAGGGCCTCGAGCGGGACCTCGTCCGTCGGCTCGACCATCAGGGAGCCGTCGATCAGCTTGTCGAGCACGGCGGATGCCTTGGCGAGGGCCGTCGGCGTGAGCTCGCCGGCGCGGCGGCGGCGCCGCAGCCCCGAGGCGCACTCGACGGGCGTGAGCCACCAGATCACGATGTCCTTGCCGCCGCGGGCCAGGGCGAGGATCGCCGGAGTCGACGGCTCGGCGACTACCAGCGGGAGGAGGGCGGAGCTGTCCCAGAACGTCATCGGCCCGTCCTGCGGTCCTCGAGGAACCCCGCGAGCACCTTGCCCTCGGGATCGGCTGGCCGTTCCATGCGGAAGAACTCCTCGTCGAGGCCACGGCCGGGCCGGAGACGGGCCGCTCCCGGCTCGACCGAGCTGATGACGGCGACCCGCCGGCCGCGGCGGGTCAGGAACACGCGGGCGTGCCCGCCGGCGGCACGGTCGACCAGCTCGTCGAGCCTGTCGCGGGCCTCGTCGACCGTCACAGCCAGATCGACGGCTTCGTTGCTGCGGGGCATGGGGCACCTCCAGGAGGGATCGTACGCGCCGGGTCGGGCCGGCGCAAGGTAGTGAGGGCAAGGCCGGATGAGCGTGCTCGCGAACGAACCGCAGGACGACCGGGCGCAGGTCCTGCTCGGGCGAGCGGTCGCGTTACTGGAGGAAATCCGTGTCTTCCTGGA
>Ga0233425_10006144_pt1 | contig 18141 bp, 16 predicted proteins | sample Watercolumn_Towu_2_FD_181712 | JGI IMG/M metagenome (GOLD analysis project Ga0233425, IMG submission 181712) | Freshwater microbial communities from Lake Towuti, South Sulawesi, Indonesia - Watercolumn_Towuti2014_140_MG | ecosystem: Environmental > Aquatic > Freshwater > Lake | place... | reverse complement strand
CGAGCGGGTGAAGTTCGAACGGGGGGTGATGAACTTCAGTGACGCCAGCCTGGTGCTGCCCTTCGCCACCACCATCCACGACTTCGGCGGCACCGTGACCGATATCGGCACCGCCGCTGACAGCCGCAGCCGCATCGATTTCGCCGGCCGCGTAGAGGAATACGGCAGCGCCAAGGTGGACGGTGTCCTGATTCCGCAGAAGATCCTCGACGACAGCAGCCTCCAGGTGGTGTTCCGCAATGTCTCGATGGATTCCCTGTCGCCCTACTCGGCCACCTTTGCCGGCCGCAAGATCCAGTCCGGCAAGCTCAGTCTCGACTTGGACTACCGGATCCAGCGGGGGATGCTGAAGAGCGAGAACAGGATCACGCTGGAGCGCTTTGCCCTGGGGGAACGGGTGGAAAGCCCCAAGGCGGTGACGCTGCCCTTGGATCTCGCGATCGCGCTGCTGACCGACGGCGATGGCAAGATCAATGCGTCGGTGCCGGTGGAGGGCGACGTCCGCAAGCCGGATTTCCGCTACGGGCCGATGGTCTGGGATGCCTTCCTGACCCTGGTGACGAAGGCGGTGACCTCGCCCTTCCGGGCCCTGGGTGCCTTGTTCGGCGGCGCTGACCAGGAGGACCTGGGCAGCGTCGGTTTTGCCCCCGGCTCCGCCAGTCTGCCGCCGCCGGAGCGGGAGAAGCTGCACAAGCTGATGGCGGGGCTGGCGCAGCGGCCGATGCTGAAGTTGGCCGTGCACGGCGGCTACGACCGCGAGCGCGACGGGGAGGCGCTGCGCGCGCTGCAGCTGCGGCGAGTCGTGGCCCAGGCGCGGCAGGAGGATCTGGGACCGGACCAGGATCCCGGTCCGCTTTCCTTCAGCAACGCGGAGACGCAACAGGCTCTGGAAAAGGTGGCTGCCACCCGCGGCGGCAAGCCGCTGCTGCAGCGGATCGAGGACGAGTTCGCCAAGGGCTTTGGCCGCAAGCCCAAGCGGATCGGCGCCATCCGCGCGCTGTTGGGGCAGGCTGGCGAAGACCAGGCCTTCTACGAGAACCTGTACCGGGAGCTGGTGAAGGCCGAAACGCTGCCGGAAGCCACGTTGACGGATCTGGCCGAGCGCCGGGGCGCGGCGGTACTCGGGGAGCTTTCCACCCAGCCCGGTTTCGACCCGGGCCGGATCGCCCGCGGCGCGGCCGAGGCGGTTGGCGCCGACCAGCAAGGCAAGGTTCCGGTCAAGCTCGACGTCGGTTCCTGAGGCGAGGGGGCCAGCGGCGGCGGTACGCTGGCCGTATGGTGCCCCAAGACCAGCGCCGAATCGCCCGGAGATTCCTGAACGAAAGGCTCGGAAATGCGGTCCAACCGGCGGAATGGCTGCCCCCGTCGCGTAGTGAAGCGGGGTTTTCCTGGATCTTCCAACTTTCACAACAGGACCTGAAAATGGCGAATCACCGCGTGCCGCCGATTCGATCGTCGGAAATCACGCCACCGGAATGGTTCCATCAGCGCCGGCGCTTCCTGCGGCTGGCCGGGGTTGCCGGCCTGGCGGCGGCGTGGCCGCCGGCCCGGGCCGGAGAAAAGCTCACGGCAGCGCAGCAGGCTGCCTACACCCTGCCGGACGAGTGGACGCCGCGCGACAGCGTCACCCAGTACAACAACTTCTACGAATTCGGCACCGACAAGGAATCGCCGGCGCGCAATGCCGGCAGCCTGAAGACGCGGCCGTGGACGGTGGCCGTGGAAGGGGAGGTGCGCAGGCCCAGGCGCTTCGATCTGGACGAACTGCTGAAGCTGGCACCGCTGGAGGAGCGGGTCTATCGCCTGCGCTGCGTCGAGGCATGGTCGATGGTCATCCCGTGGGTCGGCTATCCGCTGGCGGAATTGATCAAACGGGTCGAACCCACCGGCAACGCCAAGTTCGTCGAGTTCCTCACCCTCCACGACCCGGCCCAGATGCCGGGGCAGCAGAGCGGCGTGCTGGACTGGCCCTACCGGGAAGGACTGCGCCTCGATGAGGCGGCGCATCCCTTGACCTTGCTGACCTTCGGCCTGTACGGCGAGCTGCTGCCCAACCAGAACGGGGCGCCGGTGCGCATCGTGGTGCCGTGGAAATACGGGTTCAAGAGCGCCAAGTCCCTCGTCACGATCCGCTTCGTCGAAACCGCCCCGGTCACCACCTGGATGGATGCCGGACCCAGGGAATACGGCTTCTATGCCAACGTCAATCCCGCCGTCGACCATCCCCGCTGGAGCCAGGCCAAGGAGCGCCGCATCGGCGAATTCTTCAAACGGCCGACGCTGCCCTTCAACGGCTATGCCGACCAGGTCGCCGGCCTCTACGCCGGCATGGACCTGGAGCGGAATTTCTGATCGGAGTGGTGACGAATTTCTCGCAGCAAAAGCTGGTTGCCGCCATCAAGATGGTTCTGTTTCCGGCTGCCCTGCTACCGTTCGCCAGGCTCGTGGCGGCCGGTGCCGGAGGCCACCTGGGCGCCAATCCCATCGAAAAGATCACCCGCGACACCGGCTGGTGGACCTTGACCCTGCTGCTTCTGACCTTGACCATGACGCCGCTGCGGCGCCTCAGCGGCTGGTCGGGCTGGGTCAGGCTGCGGCGCATGCTGGGATTGTTCGCCTTCTTCTACGCCTGTCTGCACTTCTCCACCTATTTGGTGCTGGACCAGTTCTTCGATTGGCCGGCGATTCTCAAGGACATCGCCAAACGGCCGTACATCACGGTGGGGTTCTCCGCCTTCCTGCTACTGATTCCCCTCGCCGTGACCTCGACCGAAGGCATGATCCGGCGCCTCGGGGGGAGAGCCTGGCGCCAGTTGCACCGGCTGGTCTATGTGGCGGCGTTCGCCGGGGTGGTGCATTTCACCTGGTTGGTGAAGAAGGATCTGACCCGCCCTCTCATCTTCGCCGCCTCGCTGGCGGCGCTGCTGGGGATGCGGCTGGTCCTGTGGCTGCGTAGCCAGGGGCGCTGAGGTCGCCGCGGGGGCACGCAGGGGGAGCCGCCGAGGAGCGAGTACCTTGCCAGGCTATGACTCATGGCATTGATCCGGAAGTTGCTTTCTGGCCTCGGTTCGGCGGATCGATCGAAACCGTCACCTCCGCTCAGGTTGGGCGTCGCCAGTGGCCCCTATGCGGTCTTCTTCGATCAATTCCAACAGTTCCGTAAGATTCCCTCCCCGCCAGCGCGTGCCACTGCCCTTCGGCCGCCCCGTCGGTAGGCGGGCAGCGCTGGGATAGACGTGCAGTTCCACCGCTACCCCGTCCACCAGGAAACCGAAGCCGGCATGCTCCGGTTGCGTATCGCTGCGGTTGGGCCGGGTCTGGCGCGCCATCTCGGCGTAAGGGATGCGGCTCGACTGCAGTTTGAAGATCACCTGTTCGGGGAACTCGGCGAACAGCTGCAGCACGATCGCGCTGTTGCCGTGGGGGGTGCCCTCCCAGGCGTCGCCGATCAAGACCGGTTGAAATTCCTGCAGCAGACGCATGGCTTCCAGCGCCAGGCGGCGCAGCCGCTGGGTGCTTAGCGCGTGGGCGGGCCCCGCGTAGATCTGGTGCCAGGCCTGGCGCGCCAGCCCGATTTCCTCGTCGGAGGGGAGCGCGGAACGATCGACCCGGCCGAAACGGCTCGCCGCCTTGCGGCGCGCCAAGCCGATGTCGCGGATTCCGCCCTCGGTCATCAGGCGCGCAGCTTCCTGGGCGATCTGCTGGCGCAGACGGGGCTTAGCCATCGTTAGAATAAGGGTTCCACGGCCCGTGCCGAATCTGACGTGCGCGGACGTTCGTCCGCCCTGGCCGAGCGGCTTTCGCTGTCCCCTTCCGTCGCGTCGATGTCCTCATCGCTTTGCACCGGACCGCCCTCGCCGTCCATCGTGTCGGAGGGCGCGGCATAGCTGCCGGGAGTCCGGCCTTCGGGGAAGAATTCGGTCACGCCGGAACTGCCCGGATAGGACAATAGCCCGGAGCCCCGGTCGATGCGGGCGGTGGTGATGCCGTCGGGAACGGCGAAGCTGGTTTCCGGGATTCCCTGCAGTGCCTCCCGCATGAAGGCAATCCACATAGGCAGCGCGGCGTGGCCGCCGGTCTCGCCGTCGCCCAGGGGCTTGTAGCTGTCGAAGCCCAGCCAGGCGCTTGCCACCATGGTCGGCGCATAGCCATTGAACCAGGCATCCCGCTGTTCGTTGGTGGTGCCGGTCTTGCCCGCCAGGTCGCTGCGGCCCAGTACCAGGGCGGCGGTTGCAGTGCCGCGGCGGATGACGTCCTGCAGCATGGAATTCATCATGTAGTGGACTTGCGGGGAGAGCACCCGCTGGGCCATGTTCTCGACCCGGCGTCCGCTGCCCTCGCAGTCGGCACAGGCGATCGGCGGGGTGGCGCGGTACAGGACTTGGCCGTCCTGGGTTTCGATGCGGTCGATCAGGTAAGGCTCGATCCGGAAACCGCCGTTGGCGAACACTGAAAAAGCCTGGGCCATCTTGAGCGGATTCGCCGAGCCGGAGCCTAGCGCGAGGGTAAGGCTGCGGGGCAGATCGGAGTCGGCAAAGCCGAAGCGCAACGCGGTGTCGACCGCCTTTTTCAGGCCGATTTCCTTCAGCAGTCGGATCGAAACCAGGTTGCGCGACTTCACCAGCGCCTCGCGCAGACGGGTCGGTCCATAGAAACGGCCGGTATAGTTCTGGGGGCGCCAGGTCCCGCCCTCCTGGGATGGGTCGGCAAAACTGAGGGGGGCGTCGTTGATGACGCTGGCCGGCGTGAAGCCTGCTTCCAGGGCGGCCGCATAGAGAATCGGCTTGAATCCGGATCCGGGCTGGCGGTTGGCCTGGGTGGCCCGGTTGAACTTGCTCTCGGCAAAGTCCAGTCCCCCGGAGACGGCGACGATGGCTCCGCTTTCCGGCCGAATCGCGGCGAGGGCGCCGGCCACCCCGATGTCCTGGGTAAGCCGCCAGTTGCCGTCGGCTCCCCGGCGCAACAGGACGAGATCTCCCGGCTTGAGGGCATCCTTCAGGCTACGCGGGGCGGGTCCGGTGCCATCGACGGAGAGATACTTGCGTGCCCACTTGACGCCCTCCCAAGAAAGGGCGTCGTGACGTCCGCCGGCGAAATAGATCTCGGCCGTCTTGTCCGCCAGGGCGACGACCAAGGCCGGAACCGCCTGGCCGCCCCCGCCCATCAGTCCGAGTTGTTCGTCCCATTCCGCCGGCGTGCGCTTCTTTTTCAGATCGATGCGTTTTTTCGGACCACGATAGCCGTGGCGCTCGTCATAGTCGTACACGGTTTGCCGCAAGGCATGGTCGGCCATCGCCTGCAGGCGGGTGTCGCAAGTGGTGTAGACCTTGTATCCGTTGACATAGGAATCCTCACCGAATTGCTCGTACATTTCGGTCCGGACCATCTCCGCGACATAGGGGGCGTCGAAATCGATCGGTGTGGTATGGAGACTTGCTCCCACGGCTTCGTTCATGGCGGCCGCATACTGGCGGCCGTCAATGTAGTCGAGGGTTAACATGCGCTTGAGGATGTAATTCCGCCGAATTAGCGCGCGCTCCGGATTGGCGATGGGGTTGAAGGCGGACGGTGCCTTGGGGAGGCCCGCGATCATTGCGGTTTCGGCCAGGGTGAGTTCCTCCGCCCGCTTGCCGAAATATACCTGGGCGGCGGCTTCGATGCCGTACGCGTGGTGGCCAAAGTAGATCTTGTTGAGGTAGAGCTCGAGAATCTGCTGCTTGGACAGCTCCGCATCGATTTTGATGGCGAGAAGAATCTCCTTCAGTTTGCGGAAAAACGTCTTCTCGCTGCTGAGAAAGAAGTTGCGCGCCACCTGCATGGTGATGGTGCTGCCGCCCTGGCGCTTCTCGCCGGTTCGCAGCAGGCTGAGGCCGGCGCGCATCAGGCCCTGGAAGTCGACCCCCGGATGATCGAAGAAGCGGTCGTCTTCCGCCGCCAGAAACGCCTGAATGACCGTCCGGGGGGTCGCTTCGTAGGCGATGGGGCTGCGTTTTTTTTCCCCGAACTGAGCGATCAGCTTGCCATCGGCGGAATAGACGTTCATCGGAATCTGATAGCGGAAATCCCGTAACACCTTGATATCCGGGAGCTGAGGCTCGAGATAGCGATACAGGCCGTAGCCGATCGACGCGCCGAGAGCCAGGCCGATCATCCCGATGACCGCGGCAACGCGGGCGATGCGCCAGAGGACTGGCGACGGTGGCGGATGGATTCGTTTGCTGCTCACGGGACTGCGCGGATTGCGTCGGGCATGTCGGAATGGGGAAGACGAGCTACACTGTCTTCCGCTTGGCTGGTAAGCACGTACAAGCGACTAATTCGGGCTACGCTTTTTCGGGGTTTGCAACGTCATCGTCGTTGGGAAATAGCCACGATGAGCAATACGGCAATTGCTACTATACTAACAGCTATTGCCTCTTAAGACCGTTCGGAACTTTGAGAAAATTGGCCGGGTTTTAGAGTAGTCCAGTCGGCACGCTTAGTACCCTCGGGGGATGTAACAAGGAACGCAGACATGTTTTTCTTAAAGCGAAATAAGCCATCGCTACTCGGCTTGGATATAAGCACTGCGGCGGTCAAGCTGCTGGAGCTGAGCAAGACCGGTAACCGGTATCGGGTGGAAAGCTACTCGGCCTCGCCGCTTCCGCAGGACGCCGTGGTGGACAAGACCATTGCCAAGGTCGAGACCATCGGCAATACCATCAAGGCGGTGGTGAACCAGTCGGGGACCAAGTTGAAGCACGTGGCCGTGGCCGTGGCGGGGTCCCTGGTGATCACCAAGACCATCGCGATGCCGGCCTCGCTCACCGACGAGGAGCTGGAAGCGCAGATCGAATTGGAGGCGGATCAGTATATTCCTTATGCCCTGGACGAGGTGAGCCTGGACTTCGAGGTGCAGGGGCGCAGCGAGAAGAACCCGGACATGGTGGACGTGTTGCTGGTCGCCTCGCGGCGGGAGAACGTCGACGACCGGGTCGCTGCCCTGGAACTTGCCGGCTTGAAGGCGGAGATCGTCGACGTCGAGTCCTACGCGCTGGAGAACGCCTTCACCCTGGTGCTCGATCAGATTCCGGGAGCGACTCCGGAAAAGACCGTGGCGATCGCGGACGTGGGATCAACCATGACCACCCTCAACGTCCTGTACAAGGGCCGCATCATCTACACCCGAGAACAGGGTTTCGGCGGCAAGCAGCTGACGGAAGAAATCCAGCGCCGCTACGGCTTGTCCTACGAAGAGGCGGGCCTGGCCAAGAAGCACGGAGGCCTGCCCGACAACTACCTGCCCGAGGTGCTGGAACCCTTCAAGCAGGCGATGGCCCAGCAGATCGGCCGTTCCCTGCAATTCTTCCTGTCTTCCAGTTCCCATCGCGGGGTCGAGCACCTGGTGTTGGCCGGAGGCTGCTCATCCATTGCCGGGATCGCCCGGTTCGTCGAGCAAAGCCTCGGCATTCCGACGACGGTCGCCAATCCCTTCATCAACATGTCCCTGTCGGCCCGGGTGAAACCGCAGAGTCTCAGTAACGATGCGCCTGCTATGATGACGGCTTGCGGGTTGGCGTTGAGGAGCTTCGACTGATGGCAAAGATTAACCTCCTCCCTTGGCGTGCGGAGTTACGCAAGCAGCAGCAAAAGGATTTTCTCACCGCCATTTTGCTGGGAATGTCTCTGACCGCCGCCATCATGTTGATGGTGCACACTTCGATATCTTCCCAAATCGATTACCAGAATCGCCGCAATTCCTTTCTCTCCGCCGAGATCACCGCGCTCGACAAGAAGATCTCCGAGATCCAGGAACTGGAAACCAAGAAGAAGAGGCTGCTGGCGCGCATGGACATCATTCAGGAACTGCAGTCCAGCAGGCCGCTGGTCGTTCACCTTTTCGACGAACTGGCCAAGACCATTCCGGAAGGAGTCTATTTGTCTGATCTGGGACAATCGGACAAGAACATCACGGTGAATGGATTTGCCCAGTCCAACGCCCGGGTTTCGGCATACATGCGGAACCTGGAGGCTTCCGGTTGGCTCAAGGAACCGTTGCTCAACATCATCGAGGCCAAGGCCGATGCCGCCGTCAAGGACATCGGCATCAAGCGGACCGGAAACCGGTTTACCCTGCAGATCAAGCAAGCGGGTGATAAATCTGGCGCCAAGAGCGGCAAGGGTGCGTCATGAATCTCGCAAATATAAACTGGGATATCGAAAGTGCCGGGACTTGGCCACTGCCGGTCAAGGCGGCGGTAGTTCTACTCGTCTGTCTGGCGGTGGTAGGGTTTACCTATTACATGGATACCCAGGCGCAGCTGGAGGAGCTGAGCGGGCTGGAGACCAGGGAAAAGGATCTGCGCGGGACTTTCGAGGTCAAGCAGAAAAAGGCGGCGAATCTGGAGGAGTACAAGCAGCAGCTGGACGAAATCGAGAAGTCCTTTGGCGACCTGCTGCGTCAGCTTCCGGACAAGACACAGGTTCCGGATCTCTTGGTCGATGTTTCGCAAACCGGCCTTTCCAGCGGACTGGAGTTCGAGCTGTTCAAGCCGGGTCCGGAAGTGCCGAGGGAGTTTTATGCGGAGCTTCCGATCGATATTCGCGTCACCGGGAACTACATGGAATTTGGGGCGTTCATCAGCGGCTTGGCATCGCTGCCGCGAATTGTGACGATCCACAACGTGAAGATTAATCCCAGAAGAGATACCTCGAACAAGAGCAAGCCGCTGGTCATGGATGCAGTGGTCAAGACCTATCGCTACCTTGAGGAAACTGCAGCAGGGGCTACGGCTCCCGATCGGAAACGGAGGTAGAAAGAGTGAGCCGACATTTCTTTCGGTTAACCAAGGTCGGTACCGTCTTCGTCGTCTTGGCGCTCGCTGCCTGCGGCGGGGGCGACATGAATGACCTTCAGGAGTACGTGGGAGAAGTCAAGGCGCGGCCCAAGTCGCCCATCGAACCACTGCCTGAGATCAAGACGGTCGAGCCGTTCGTGTTCAATGCGGAGAATCTCCGCAATCCCTTCATTGCGACAGAAAAGGCACAGGAAGTGGAGGAGAGCAAGGCAGAAAACGGAATCCGCCCGGATACTGCCCGCCCCAAGGAAGAGTTGGAGTCCTACGAATTGGATACACTGCGCATGGTGGGAACGGTAAACCAGGAGCGCTTGCTGTGGGGATTGGTCCGCGCTGCAGATGGAACCATACATCGGGTCAAGACGGGTGATCATATGGGGCGGAATTTCGGCGAGATCATCCGAATCAAGGAGGACCAGATCGAGTTGTTGGAAATTGTTCCGGACAGTCCGGGCGCGTGGCGGGAGCGCAAATCCTCCTTGGACCTTGCCGAAGCGAGCGGTGAACGAAAATGATGAAATCAGTGAACAAGGGCATGAGCACTCCTAATTCGGCGCGAATCGGTCGCAGCGGGACTTGGTGCTGCGTTGTGGCTGCGGTGATGATGGCGGCTGGTATGCAGGTCCTGGCCGCCAACGCAGTCCTGAAATCCATCGATTTCTCCACCCTCCCTGGTGATGCTCTGCAGATCCGGTTGTCGCTCGATACACCGCCCGCATCGCCGCGGATTTTTCATACCGACAATCCGTCGCGGATCGCACTGGATATGCCGGGCGTTGCGAGCGAGGTGTCGAAAAAGCCGATCCCGGTCAACATCGGTGGCACGGAAAGTATCCAGGCACTCGAAGCCAACGGGAGAACCCGTGTAATTATCAGCCTGTCTTCCGTGATCCCGTACAACAGCCGGATCGAAGGGAACGACATCTATCTCACCCTTGGCAAGCGGGCCTTGGCGACGACCCCGGCCGCGGCCGGAGAAACCGATACGGCGTCGGCGATCTCGGTGGCATCGCCGTCCAAGTCCCCGTCGCGCTATTCGGGAAGCGAAGGGGCCGCAGCGGGCCGGCGCGTGGACAATGTCGATTTTCGCCGCGGTGAGCGGGGGGAAGGCCGGGTCCTGATCAAGCTCAGCGACGCCAAGACCATCGCCGATGTGCGCGAGGAAGGACGGCGCGTCATCGTCGAACTGCCCGGCACCAGCTTGCCGCCGACCCTCGCGCGCAAACTGGACGTGCAGGACTTCGCGACGCCGGTTCAGTCCATCGAATCCGCCGAGGACGGCAAGCGGGCCCGCTTCGTCATCACCCCGATCAACGGCGATTACGATTTCTCCTCCTACCAATCCGACAAGATGCTGACCGTGGAACTGCGGCCGCTGACCAAGGCCGAGAAGGAAGAAATCAAGAAGAAGTCCTTCGCCTTCTCCGGCCAAAAGCTGTCGCTGAATTTCCAGGACATCCCGGTGCGGTCGGTGCTGCAGATCCTGGCGGATTTCACCAATCTCAACATCGTTGCCAGCGATACGGTGCAGGGCAACGTCACCCTGCGTCTGAACGACGTACCCTGGGATCAGGCGCTGGATCTGGTACTCAAGTCCAAGGGCCTGGGCAAGCGCGAAGAAGGGAACATCGTTCGGGTCGCCCCCATGGACGAAATCAACAAGATCGAAAAGGAAGAACTGGAAGCGCAGAAGGTGGTGGAAGAACTCGAACCCCTGAAGACAGAACTCTTCCAGATCAACTACACAACGGCCGATGACATCAAGAAGGTCCTGGTCGGAACCTCCGAGCGCACCAACCAGTCGGTGGACCAGCAGGGGATGACCGACCGCACCAAGGTCAGCACGACGACTCTGGATGTCAGCCAGTCGATCCTGTCCGGCCGCGGCAACGTCACCGTGGATGCCCGCACCAATCAGCTGATCGTCAAGGATACGGCGCGCAATCTGGAGCGCGTCCGCGATCTGATCCGGCAGTTGGATATCCCGGTTCGTCAGGTACTCATCGAATCCCGCGTGGTCATCGCCAACAACGATTTCAGCCGGGCACTGGGTGCCCGGCTGTCCCTGAATCGCGGGTTGATGACGCTCTCCGGCTCGGGTAACTCGGTGAATCGCACGATCAACGGCGAAAATCCCACGGGCCAATCGATCCGGGAAAACTTCTTCGGCAGTCCCAACGCCCTGGTCGACCTGGCGAAATCCGGTGCGGCCGGGCCCGGCGGTGCCATCGGTTTCACCGTCATGAAGATCGGCGACTACCTGCTGGATCTGGAATTGCAGGCGGCGCAGAACGAGGGCCGCGGCGAGATCGTTTCCAACCCCAGGCTGATCACCTCCGATCAGACCAAGGCGGTCATCCGGCAGGGGGTGGAAATCCCGTATCAGAGCACGGTGGCGGTCGGGGGCAGCGGTGTTGCGCAGATTTCCTTCAAGCAGGCGGTCCTGGAACTGAACGTCACCCCCCATATCACTCCCGACCAGAACATTCTGATGGAACTCCTGGTCAAGAAGGACGCCAAGGGCGAGCAGGTCGGGTTGAACTTCGCCATCGACAAGCGGGAGATCCAGACCACGGTCCAGGTGGGCAACGGCGAAACCGTGGTGCTCGGCGGTGTATACGAGGGAACCAAGACCAATACCACGGACAAGGTGCCGCTTCTGGGCGACCTGCCCGGCATCGGCTTCATGTTCCGGCGCAATCTCGTGCAGGATCAGAAGAAGGAATTGCTGATCTTCATCACCCCCAAGATCCTGCAGCAGGCCGGGACGTTATAATCCAGGCCCGCAGCGGGGCTTCGAAACGCCGGCCAGCGCCGGCGTTTTTTGTTTGCCGCGCCCGACCGCAACGGATCGCCGCGATGACGGGGCCGCAATCGGAGCAACGCTCGCCGGAAGCCGCCGGATTTCCGCGAGGCACGGAATCTGTCCCCCGACAATGAGAGATCCCGGATGAGATAATCCTCCGCCATTGCGGCGACCACGAGCGGAGAGTCGGCGCATGCCGCTCCGCGGGCGTTCGGTACCCAACTCCATTCCAGAAGCGATTTCGGTTCCCTGATGAAATACATCTCCACCCGCGGCGAGGCTGCGCCCAAGACATTCTCGGAAATCTTGCTGGAAGGTCTCGCTCCCGACGGCGGATTGTACCTGCCGGAACGCTACCCGCGGGTCGCTACCGCGGAACTGGCGGAATGGCGGCGCCTGTCCTACGCGGAGTTGGCCCATGCCGTCCTCGCCCGGTTTGCCCCCGACATTCCCGTCCTGGATCTGAAGGAGATTGTTGCGGCGACCTACCGTCCGGAAGTCTACCGCCACACGCGTCCCGACAGCGACGCTGCGGCCATCGCGCCGCTGCGGACGCTGGAACCCGGTCTCCACCTGCTCGAACTGTCCAACGGCCCTACCTTGGCATTCAAGGACATGGCCATGCAACTCCTGGGAAACCTGTTCGAATACGCCCTCCGCCGCGAGGGCAGCTGGCTGAACATCGTCGGGGCCACATCCGGCGATACCGGTTCTGCGGCGGAGTACGCCATGCGGGGAAAACAGGGCATTCGAGTTTTCATGCTGTCGCCCCACGGCAAGATGAGCGACTTCCAGCGCGCCCAGATGTATTCGCTGAGCGACCCCAACATCTTCAACATCGCCGTACGCGGGGTCTTCGACGACGCCCAGGATCTGGTCAAGGCGATCTCCGGCGAACGCGAGTTCAAGGCCCGGTATCGGATCGGTACGGTCAATTCGATCAATTGGGCGCGGGTCGTCGCCCAGGTCATCTACTACTTCAAGGGCTATTTTCAGGCGACCCGCAACAACGACGAGGAGGTCGCTTTCGCCGTTCCCTCGGGAAATTTCGGCAACATCTGCGCGGGCCATATCGCCCGCATGATGGGATTGCCGATTGCGCAGCTAATCCTGGCAACCAACGAAAACGACGTGCTGGACGAGTTCTTCCGCACTGCCGTATACCGCCCGCGTGGCACGCGAGAGACCCGGCAGACCAGCAGTCCGTCGATGGACATCTCGAAAGCCTCGAACTTCGAGCGCTTTCTGTTTGATCTGGTCGGCCGCGACAGCGGCGTGATTCGCCGGTATTGGCGGCAGGTCGATCGCGGCGAGGCGATCGATCTGGGCGGCACGCCCTACCGGGACGCCCTGGCGGGGTTCGGATTCACCTCGGGTCGGAGTTGCCACCAGGACCGGCTGTGCACCATTCGGGAGATCTGGCGCGATTACGGCGTGATGATCGATCCACATACGGCCGACGGCCTGAAGGTGGGCCGCGCCTGCCGGCGGCCGGGATTGCCACTGATCTGTCTGGAAACGGCGCTGCCGACCAAGTTCGCCGAAACCATCCGCGAAGCGCTGGGCCGCGAGCCGGAACGGCCGGCGGATCTGGAAGGGCTGGAACGGCTGCCGCAAAGGTTCGAAGTCATGGAGCCGCAGGTCGACACCCTCAAGCGCTACATCGCCGCCCATTGCGCCGATTGACCGGCTTCCTCCTGCCGACTGGCTTGCGGGACGGCGCGGTGCCGTCCTGTCGGAGTGGCGCCGTGGGCTCAGTGGCGGAAGTGGCGGATGCCGGTGAAGACCATGGTCAGGCCATGCTCGTCGGCGGCGGCGATGACCTCCTCGTCGCGCACCGAGCCGCCCGGCTGGATGATGGCGGAGATTCCGGCGGCGGCGGCAGTGTCGACCCCGTCGCGAAACGGAAAGAAGGCGTCGGAGGCCACCACCGATCCGGCCAGGTCCAGCCCCTCATCCGCCGCCTTGAGGGCGGCGATCCGGGACGAGTAGACCCGGCTCATCTGGCCGGCCCCGATGCCGACGGTACGCCGGTCCTTGCAGTAGACGATGGCGTTAGACTTGACGAACTTGACCACCTTCCAGGCAAACAGCAGGTCGACGATCTCCTGCTCCGAAGGCTGGCGGCGGGTCACCAGGCGCAATTGATCGCGGCCGATCGCAGCCTCGTCGCGGTCCTGGACCAGCATGCCGCCCGCCACCCTCTTGAAATCCCATGCGGCGACGGGTTGGGCGGGCCACGATCCGCATTCCAACAGGCGGACGTTCTGTTTCCCCGCGAGCGCCGCTAAGGCTTCCTCCGCCACGGAGGGGGCGACGATGACTTCGACGAACTGGCGATCCAGGATGGCGCGCGCGGTTTCGGCGTCCAGCGGCCGGTTGAAGGCGATGATGCCACCGAAGGCGGAGGTGGGATCGCAACGATGGGCCAGGTCATAGGCTTCCCGGAGACTCTCCGCTTCCGCCACTCCGCAGGGATTGGCGTGTTTGACGATGACGCAGGCGGGGCCTTCGCGGAAGGCCTTCACACATTCCAGGGCGGCATCGGCATCGGCGATGTTGTTGTAAGACAACTCTTTTCCCTGTAGCTGGCGGGCCCCAGCGATAGTTCCCGGCGGCGCCGCCGGGTCGCTGTAGAAGGCTGCCAACTGGTGGGGGTTTTCGCCGTAGCGCAGGCTTTGCACGCGGCGGAAGCGCGGCTGGATCCAGTCCGGGAACGGCTCGGCCGGTTCGGTCCGCTGGCCGAGGTAGTCGGCGATCATGGCGTCATAGCGGGACGTGTGGGCGTAGCTCTTGGCCGCCAGGCGGAAGCGGGTCGCTCCGGACAGGGCCGCGCCGTTGGCCTTCAGTTCGGTGACCAGCTCCGCATAGTCGGCGGGATCGACCACCACCGCGACCGCATCGTGATTCTTGGCGGCGGCCCGGATCAGGGCCGGACCGCCGATGTCGATGTTCTCAATCGCAGTCGGCAGGTTGCAGTCCGGGCGTGCCACGGTCTGCTCGAAGGGATAAAGGTTGACGACCACCAAGTCGATGGGCTTGATCCCGTGCTCGGACATGATGGCGTCGTCGATGCCGCGGCGACCCAGGATGCCGCCGTGGATCTTCGGGTGCAAGGTCTTGACCCGGCCGTCCATCATTTCCGGAAATCCAGTGTATTCGGACACCTCGGTGACCGGAACTCCCCTCTCGGCCAGCAACTTGGCAGTGCCGCCGGAGGAGAGGATCTCGATTCCCAGGCGCGTCAGAGCCTGGGCCAGTTCGATGGCGCCGGACTTGTCGGAAACACTGAGCAAGGCGCGTTGGACGATGACATTCATGGGGTTTGTTCCATACCGGAGAGCCCATCGGGCAGCGGCGGGGTGGTAGCGGTCCGGAAACCTATTCCAGTCCGTGTTGATGGATCTTTTTGCGCAGCGTGCTGCGGCTCAGGCCGAGGGCCATGGCCGCCTTGCTCTGGTTGTAGCCGTAGTGCTCGAGGACGGTTTGCAACAACGGCCGTTCCACCGCAGTCATGACCATCTCGTACAGGTCGCTCACGGTATGGCCATCGAGCCGGCTGAAATAGCCCAGTAAGGCGCTGCGCACGTGGTCACCGAGCAGGACCTCCCGCTCCGGGTCCGGAGCAACCTCGCCAGCGGTATCGGCTTGCGGTGGGAATTCGCTCATGCTGCTTGATCCTGTGGGCTGGGTGAGAGGAGCTCTCGGGTCAGTTCGATCTGGTGGTGGCCACCCTCAGCCTGGTAGATCCGTTGCAGCAAGGTCCGGTCGTGCGCCCCCCATTGCGCCGCATACCAGCCGATGTGCTTGCGGGCCATGCGGATTCCCTGCGGGACTCCGTAAAAGGCATGAAGCTCCTTCAGGTGGCCGACGATCAGCCGGCGCCGTTCGTCCGCGCCGGGTACCGGCCCGGCATCGCCGTTCTCGAGATAGCGCTGGGTCTGGCGGAACAGCCAGGGCCGGCCCAGGGCCGCCCGGCCGATCATCACGGCGTCGGCACCGGTGGCGTCGAGGACGGCGCGGGCCTTGGCCGGCGCGTCGATGTCGCCATTGGCGACGACCGGGATACAGACTGCTTGCTTGACCTCGGCAATTGTATGGTACTCCGCCGCCCCGGAAAAGCCGCAGGCCCGGGTGCGGCCGTGTACCGTCAAGGCGGCGATGCCGGAGGCCTCGGCGATGCGGGCGACGGTCACCGCGTTGCGGGTGGCGCGATCCCAGCCGGTGCGGATCTTCAGGGTGACCGGGACGTCGACGGCGGCGGCGACCGCCTCCAGGATGCGTGCCACCAGGGTCTCGTTCCGCAGTAGGGCGGAGCCCGACGCTACGTTGCAGACCTTCTTGGCCGGGCAGCCCATGTTGATGTCGATCAACTGGGCGCCTCGTTCCACGTTGAGGCGGGCGGCGGCGGCCAGTAGCCGGGGATCGGCGCCGACGATCTGCAGGCAGCGTATCCCCTTCTCGCCGCGACTGTCGCAGCGCAGCCGCGTCTTGCGGTCGTCCTGCAGGGCCGGCAACGAGGTCACCATTTCCGAATAGGCCAGGGCGGCGCCCTGGGCTCGGCAGAGTTCCCGGAACGGCCGGTCGCTGACGCCGGCCATCGGGGCGAGCAGCACACGACCGGGCAGCCGGTAGGGTCCTATCTGCATAGGCCGTCGATCTGGGGGTAGGGGGACGCAAGTCTAAACGGAAACCCTGTCACCGGCAATTTCGCGGTGCAGCCGCGACCGGAATGCTGCCCCGGGGCCGAGCAAGCTCAGGCTTTCGGGCTGGCCGCGCATTTGTTACAGTCGTGCCGCCTCTGTCCCTCGTCCCATGGGAGTCTCCCGATGATCGGCGCACTGTTCGCACTGGCGATTTGCTATTGGTTCTACCGGTCGGCGGAAGTGCTGCGGTTGCCGCACTTGCCGTGGATTATCGGCGGTGTACTGGTTTACTACGTTTCCAACTATGCCTTCATATACGGGGTCTTGCGTAACCTGGCCGGAGACCGCATGAAGAACCACGGCCTGTTCGCCGGCTTTCTCATCGAACTGAGCGGAGCACTGGTGGGTCTGCTGGCGGCCTATCTGCTGCGGCGCTACAGCATGCTCCAGCGGCAGCCTCCGTCATGACCGAGGCGGCGGCCGGAGTTGCCGCGGTCATTCTCGACCTGGATGGTCTGGCGCTGGATACCGAGCCGGCTTACCGCCATGCCTGGCGGCGGGCGGCGCAAGACCTCGGCTATGAATTGGGCGAGGACGTCTGCGCCACCCTCAGCGGGCACCACGCCGACCACGTCCGCCGCGAACTGCAGCGGCTGGTGGGAGACCGCTTCGATCCGGCCCGCTTCTATCCCCTGGCGGAGAGCTATTGGTACCAGCATCTCGGCCGTCACGGCGTGCCGACGATGGCGGGGCTGGAGCAGCTGCTGGCGCTCCTGGAGACCCTCGGGATTCCCTACGCGGTGGCCACCAACAGCGACCGCCGCTATGCGGTGGAATGCCTGCGGCGGGCCGGGATGGAGGAGGCCTTGCTGGCGGTCACGGTCTGCCGCAGCGATGTGGTGCACGGCAAGCCGGAGCCGGATCTGATTCTGGAAGCGGCGCGGCGGTTGCGAGTCGCGCCGGGGCGCTGCCTGGTGCTGGAAGATTCCGAGGCCGGCCTGACCGCGGCCGTCCGGGCCGGAGCCCTGCCGGTATTGGTCCAGAGCCGGACCCACGGTGAACGGCTGAAGTCTTTGGCCCGCTGGGCTTTTGCCGATTTGCGCGAGGTCGCGCAATGGCTGGCGCGATCCTGCGGTCGCCAGCACGAGACGGCGCTTCCCGCCTGAGGGCGCGCCCGTCCGGTTCGCTTCGATTTCCCAACCCCTGCCGGTGCCCGCCATGCCGATCCCCTGTGCCCGCCTGTCCGAAATCATCCCGGCCATCGCTGCCACCCTGCGGGAGCACGAAGCCGAGGTCACCGCCCTCGATGCCGCCATCGGCGACGGCGATCACGTCGTCAACCTGCAGCGCGGCATCGCCGCTCTGGAAGAGCAGGCGGGCGCTCTGGCCCGGCTGGAATGGCCGGCGGCGTTCCACCAGATCGGCATGACGGTGCTGTCCAAGGTCGGCGGCGCCTCGGGGTCGCTCTACGGCACGCTGTTCCTAACCCTTGCCAAGTCGGTTGCGGCCAGCCCCGACGCCACCGCCTTCGCCGCCGCCTTCGGCGCGGGGGTGGAGGCCATGAAGGCGCGGGGCAAGTCCGATGCCGGCGAAAAGACCATGCTGGATGTCCTGGTTCCGGCGGCCCGCTTCCTGCAGCAGGCGGCGGCGGAGGCCATGCCCTTCGAGACGCTGCTGGATCGGCTGGAGGATGTGGCGTCCGCCGGCGCGGAAGCGACCCGCGACATGCTGGCGACCAGGGGGCGAGCCTCCTTCCTAGGGGAGCGCGCCCAAGGACACGTCGACGCCGGTGCCCGCAGCAGTCAGCTCATGATCGGCGCGATCGCCGCGGTGTTGCGGTCGCCGGCGTAGG
>Ga0233425_10006143_pt1 | contig 18143 bp, 12 predicted proteins | sample Watercolumn_Towu_2_FD_181712 | JGI IMG/M metagenome (GOLD analysis project Ga0233425, IMG submission 181712) | Freshwater microbial communities from Lake Towuti, South Sulawesi, Indonesia - Watercolumn_Towuti2014_140_MG | ecosystem: Environmental > Aquatic > Freshwater > Lake | place... | reverse complement strand
CACTTCCAAAAGCTGGCTGTGCCAGCCGGCCATCAGATTGCGTATGCGGGCCGCCCCCCGGGGAGGATAGATCTGAGAGATATTGACCGGACAGGGAATCCCTTCGGCACAGCGCCGGCAAACCCGGCATTCCAAGGCAGTGAGCAGGGGGATATCCACCGTCACGGCATCGGCCCCGCAGATAATCAGCTTGGCCATGTGTTCGGCCATGGCCACTCCCCCGCCGGCCAGGATGGTCATCTGATCCCGGAAACCATAACGGACCAGATACAAATGGGTTTCTTTAATACGGTCCTTGATGGTTAAGGGGTTTTCCCCCTGTTCCCGGCCGTATTCATCAGCCGTAAAATGGAGGACCTCCATCCCGGACTGGGCCAGTTCCAAGGCCCGTTCAGGAGATTGAGGATTTAAAGGAATCCGAATGGCAATAACAGCCTGGGGATTTATTTCTTTCAATCGTTTTTGCTGGTCCAGGACCTGGGACCCGTCAGGGATCTCGATCAGGTTAAGCTTTTTCAAAAGGACTTCATCAAATGACCCAGGCCCATCGGTCAGATAGAGCATGATATGATTGAGGTAGGCTTTCAGACTGGGGTCCCAGTCCTTTTGGGCGATAATGGTATAGGTCCCGATGCTTCTGGCGGCTCGAAGCAAGGTGTGATTGATGCGGTCCAAGGGCGGCGACCAGGGCAGGATGTCAAAAATGATCGGCAGAGGAATGTCCTTTATTGGCAGAATCGGAGAAAGGAGGTTCCCCTGGTTATCAAATTCCAAGGATTGATGCTTTCGTCCCAGATCAACCTGGGTATTGATATATTCCCGGCCATGAATCCCGTCGCGGGTAGGCCGGACGATCTCGGACATATCGGTCCACATGGCATCGAATCCCTGGCCGGAAAACCGGCCGCCGTATCCGGCTCCGGATACCGGGATCCGCCCGGTTTCGGACTGGAACCACAACTTGGAAATGATCTCCGGAGTCCAGTATTCATCCCCCAGGTTTTTATATTCCGGATTTAAGGCCTTGTGAATCAGACGGTTGGGGCAATTCTGGACGCAGCGAAAGCAATCCTTGCACAGGCTGTCCAGGGAATCGACCATCAAGCGGGAATCCAGACCCCGTTTATCATACACCCCATAGACACATTCTTTTTTGACACAACGGGGACATTTCAAACACCCTTCTTCCCAGGCAATAACCCCGGAACGAATCACCGTTGAGTACCGGTTCGGGACGACGGCAGTATGGATGTGATATTTAGTTGGCATAATCAAAACTCGGTCTAAGGTCCAAGGTTCAAGGTGCAGGGAAAAGATCTCACCAAAGATATTTGAAATTTGGGAGTCAGGGGGTCTTGTTTTTGGGATTGTCCATCATTACTCCGGCGCTTCTGTGCCGGGCCAATACTCGGCCTGATTTAAAAGCAGGCCTACACCCAAGCTGGAAACGGGCCGGTCGGCTTTGCCGACCTAAAGGAGGCTTCCATTCGGAAGCCGGGCTGAACGCCCTGCTCCAAATCAACTTAACAATTCGGGCCGGATTATCCCGTTTGGTAACCTTTGGACAACCCCAAAAACAAGTCCCCCTGACTCCTGATAAAATGTAAGGGATAAATCCTCAAATGTACTTTGTAAGAATCTAAAAAAGACCTTCAAACACCGTAAACCTTATACCGTAAACCTTACACCTTTCTTTAATTCGGTCTCGGAAGTAATCCGGCTTCCTTAACGATCTCGGGAACGGCCTCTTCCCATTCGATGGCCATGAGATGGACCCCTTTGACTCCCTCGATCTCCTGCAGGGCCTGGATGGTTTCCACACAGATTTTCAATCCCTCCCGGCGCTGTTCTTTGGCCGGAACCCCTTTCATCCGGATGACTAATTCTTCCGGAATATCCATGCCGGCTACCTGGCTTCTCATATATTCGGCCATCTTGGCCGATTTCAAAGGCGTCAGCCCCCCAAGGATATAGACTTGTTCGTGAAGTCCTCTATCCCGCACCTGGATCATCCATTCCTTGAAACGCTCCAGGTTATAAATGCATTGGGTCTGGATGAATTCAGCACCGGCCCTTACTTTTTTGGCCATGCGGATAACCCGATAGAAAAAGGGATCGGCAAAAGGATTGGCCGCCGCGCCGATGAAAAGGTCCGGACTCTGGCTGAGGGCATCTCCACCCAGGATCTGACTGTCTTCGCGCATCTGATGTACGGTTTGAATAAGCTGGATGGAATCCAAATCAAAAACTCCCATAGATTGGGGCTGATTTCCAAAGGATTGATGATCCCCGCTTAAACAGAGGATATTGCGAATGCCTAAGGCCGAAGCCCCCAGGATATCGGATTGGAGGGCAATGCGGTTGCGATCACGGGTGACCATCTGCAGCACCGGATCAAGACCTTCTTGCTTCAGCAGGGCACAGGCGGCCAGGCTGCACAAACGGACCACTCCGGTCTGGTTATCGGTTACATTGATGCTATCCACTGCCCCTTTAAGCATTCGCCCTTTATTAATGACCGCCGCAGCATCGGCCCCCTTTGGAGGGCCGCATTCGGCCGTCACGGCAAAATGACCGGCGGATAAAACCTTTTTGAGCTGACTTTCGCTTTTCATTGTTGATCCTCCCTGACGATTTTTCGGAAGCCGACCCCCTGCTTTTTTGACCAATCGGCCGGAGGATAAACCGCCTCCAAAAGATCCAAACGTCCCTGGGCCTCCAACCCGGTAATGACCAGATGCCAGGCGCAGGGCACATCCGGATGGACCTCACAATGCCCACCCTGCGATCCACCACACGGGCCGTTAAAAAGCTGTTTGGCGCAGCGGGTAATGGGGCAGATGTCGGCAAAAAGGTGCAGCCGGCAATCCCCGCAGCCCCGGCAGTTTTCCAGCCAGAGTCCGGCCTCTTTGGTCTGGCCTAAAAAGAGGGTATTTAAAGCCGGCAAGATAGGCGTTTGGGGAAACACCTCGGCCACGGCCTGGACTCCGGCCCCGCAGCCTAAGGAGAGCACGGCGTCATATTGATCGATCAACCCGGTCAGTTGATCGATGAATTCATAAACACACTGGCGCTCCAGGGTGACTTCCCGGGTCTCCATTTCACGGGTGGTCAGGCGGGCATCCATGCGCAGGGCCGAGCCGAGGAGTCCCACTTCCTTTTCCCCGCCGGAGGCGCATTCAGCCACACAACTTCCGCAGCCGACGATCAGCAGTTTTTTAAAGGGAGAAATCATGGTGATGATTTCATCCAGCGGTTTTCGTTCAGCAGTAATCATGGCGATTCTCCATTACTTTACTTTGGCTCTAAATAACTTAATCCGTTCAGAGCAAAATTATAATTTGCTCAAGAGGGACCGGCCTTTTAATGGGGGTTCAGCTAAAAATTTCTGTGTCAAATGATCGATCCTTTTGGGGAGAGGCGGGGTGGTGGTAATGAGGATCAAACGATCCGGGTCCAACCCGATCTCCTGGATCAATTTTTGGGCATAGGCGATCCTTTTCCGGGCCCGGAGATTTCCCTGTTGATAACGGCAGGCCTTTTCCGGGCAGGTAATCAGATAGACCAGGTCGGCCCCCGCCTCCAGGGCCCTCAGGAAATGCAGCGGCTCGATTCTTCCACTGCAGGGCAAGGGAAAAAATTTTACCCGAGGGCCTAATTTTTTTTCCAAAACCCGGCGATTGGCATCCTGATGAGGATCTAACTGCTGGCAAAAGAAAATGGTCACATTCAAATCCGGTATCGTCGTCGTCATAGCTGAACCCGATTTCAAAAAAGGTCCCGATAATGGGACAAATAAAATTAAATCCTCCACCCCGAAATTATCCCTTCCGTTTTCTTCCTCTTCCGGGATGTCCGACTAAGGGATAGTGAGCGACTTGAAACGATAATGAGAAGTGCAGACGGCACAGAAAATACTGGACTGGTCTACGGCACTCTTGATCACTTGTTTAGCAAAAACTTTACCAAGAGAATGAGTATATTAAAAATCTTCAGAAAATTCCAGCAAAAACAATCCTAACCACTTAAATTTTATAAATAATTATTTTAAATAAACTCATCCTGAAAAAGTTAGCCGGACTAAAAAACAGAGACAATAAACCAGAGAAATATACAATTTTGTAATAACCTATGGAAATAAAATTACAAAAATGTGAAAATAAGGATCAAATTAATAGTACGATTTGAACGGACCGGTTTCCCTGGGGGCGGGTTTCAAACCCGCCCCCAGGGATTTAGAGGATGGGCAGATATTTCTCCAATTCATAACGGCTTACATGCGTCCGGTACAGATCCCATTCGATCTCTTTGTTGGCAATAAATTTGAAATAAATATGGTCTCCTAAGGCTTCACGGACCAGGGTGCTTTTCTTGACCTCTTCAATGGCCCAATACAGATTACCGGGCAGGGATTTTATTCCCCGGGCCTCCCGTTCATTGGGGGACATTTCAAAAATGTCTTCTTCCACCGGTTCGGGTAAGGGATAATTCCCTTCAATGCCGGCTAAGCCGGCAGCCAATTGCACGGCAAAAGACAGATAGGGATTACAGGCCGGATCCGGTGAACGGAATTCAATACGGGTGGCCTTTTCTTTCCCCGGTTTATACATGGGCACCCGGATCATGGTCGAGCGGTTGCGGCGGGCCCAGGAGACATAGACCGGGGCTTCATAGCCCGGGACCAATCTTTTATAGGAATTGACCCATTGGTTATTGATGGCGGTCATTTCCCCGGCGTGACGCATCAGCCCGGCGATATAACACTTGGCAATGGGCGAGAGATGGAAGGGATCGGAGGCCTCGAAAAAGGCATTTTTCTCCCCCAGAAAAAGGGACTGATGGGTGTGCATCCCGCTGCCGTTTTGCCCGAAGATCGGCTTAGGCATAAAGGTGGCATAGGCCCCTTTGCTCCGGGCCACCTCTTTGACCACCAACCGATAGGTCATGGTCATATCGGCCATGTTGAGCCCTTCGGCATAACGGAGGTCGATTTCATGCTGACTGGGAGCAACCTCGTGATGACTGTATTCCACTTTGATGCCCATGGACTGAAGGGCAAAAATAGTATCCCGCCGCAAATCCCCGCCTAAATCCAGGGGCCGGGAGTCAAAGTAGCCGCCGGTATCCAGAAACTTGGTCTCCGAATTATCCTGGAAATAAAAATACTCCAGCTCCGGACCGACTAAAAAGGTATACCCCTTTTCTTTGGCCTTACCCAGGAGTCTTTTAAAGGCATATCGAGGGTCACCGGGATATGGAGTCCCATCGGGCTGGAGGATATCACAGAACATGCGAGCCACGGGTTGATCGCCGGTTCTCCAGGGAATCATCTGAAAGGTGAGCGGATCGGGCTTGGCGATCATATCGGATTCTTCAATCCGGGCAAAGCCTTCAATTGAGGATCCGTCAAAACCCATCCCTTCGGTCATCCCTTCCTCCAGTTCCGAAGGGGTGACAGCAAAGCTTTTCAGTAATCCCAGGATATCAGTAAACCAAAATTGGATGAAACTGATATTTTTGTCTTTAACCAGACGAAGTACATCTTCTACAGATTGGCAGTTCATTTAATCCTCCCTAAGGCCTTAATTTCATTTCCCCTAATCAAGGGACGGATTATCATAGCGTAACTAATGCCTCGGGTCTACTCTTTTTATTCCAAGCAGGGCAGTCAGAAAAAATGATGGAGGATTTCTCTCAAGAATTAGGACACAACGATGTCTAAAAATTTCCCTGGCGTAGGGGCGGGTTTCAAACCCGCCCCTACAAAAGATTGAACCGTACAAATGAGGCCAATAATTCTTTTTTCGTTTTAAACGAAAACCTGTTTAAAAGTATCCCTCACCTTTTCCCTGATTTTCCGGTAATGATTGACCACATCCCAGGAAGGCAGACCGGCTTCTCCCAAACCCAGGACATTTTGCTTGGCCAGGAGGGAAAGCTCCTCCAAACTATAGGTCCGGGGATCACTCTTGCGGTCATAGAGGAGTTGGAGACCATGATCCAGCCTTTTCAGAAAAAGATAGGCTTCCTTCAAATAATAGTGCGTCTTTTCGGCCAGGTACCCTTTTGCTTTCAAGTCCTGTAACACCCTTAAGGTATTGGTTTGCCGAAGATCCGGATCTGTCTGTCCATAGGTCCATTGAAGGTATTGGGCCATAAATTCGATATCGGTCAGTCCTCCATAGCCCAATTTCGGATTAAACCGTTCCTTATTTTCTCCGGACCGTTCTTTTTCCATCCGCTGTCGGAAATGGATGATTTCTCCCCGAACCTCCGAGGAAGGAGGAGCCTGATAAAGGATCTGTTCAATAGCTCCTTGGACCTGCTGGCTCAGTTGAGGCTGCCCGTGGATAATACGGGATTTCAGCAGGGCCTGCCTTTCCCAATTCTGGGCCTGATTCTGATAATAATCTCGAAAGGCATCCAAGGTGACGATGAGGGGACCGAAACTACCGGAAGGCCGGAGACGGGTATCTACAGCATAACCCGGCCCTTGTTTTAGGGGAATGGATAGATAAGAGATGAGGCGCTGGGCCAAACGGACTAGGTATTCATGGTAAGTAATCCATTTTTTATCTCTTTTCCTATTGAAACGGGAAGAGGGTTTCAGCGAGTCTTCCAAGTGATTGGTTTTCAACGAGTAGACGAAGATCAGGTCTAAATCGGAGACATATCCCAATTCCCTCCCGCCCAGCTTTCCCAGGCCCAAGATACAGAAGGGAGAAGGAAGAGATGAACGACCGGCAGAAAGGGGATGGATCACTTCCAGATCGAGGGTTTCTTCGGCGATACGGGTCGTTTCGATCAAGACCCGATCGGCCAGCAGGGAGAGTTTTTCCGAAGCCTCGGACGAGGGTATTCGTCCGGCCATTTCTTCCAGGGCGATTTCCAGAAAATGGCCGCTCTTCCATCTCCGGAGTTCGGAGAGTTGTTCCTCCTGGTCCGCGTTCTTTCCCCGGGTCTTTTGATGATAGATTCCTTTTTCTCCCTGGGATGGGCGGCCGACCAAGGTCCTTTGCAGGGCCAGATGATCGAGCATCTCCGGATTCTGGATAAATAAACGACCCATCATGGCGCTTTGGGCAAAAAGTTCGACAATCTCTTTGGTCAGGGCCGTTCTTTCCAGAAGCATGGCCAACACACTGATCCGGCCACCGATACTGCGCAGAAAACGGTCCACAAAAGAAAGGGCCTGATCCGGGTTTAGGGTTTGCAGACAGCAGCCCAAAAGGAGAGGAAATAGCTTGACTAAATACCCTTTTTCCCTGGCCGACGCGGTATTCAGTCTTTTCGACCAAAAGTCAATCGCTTGGTCGGCCAGGTCGACCCTCTGGAAACCTAACCGGGCCAATCCTTGCTCCCGCTCTTCGGTCTTGGTCGAAGGTGCCAATAAAGAATGGATCTGGTCCTGAGAGATAGGCGTCTCGACCAGGAGAAGATTATCAAAAGCGATGCGGACCTTTTCCCGGACCAGGGTCAGCTTTGCTTTTAATCTTTCTGCAAATCCTGTCTTAGGGGAACCGCTTAAAGGCATTTGCCCGGCAATTCCCTCCAGGGCCACAGCCTGAGAGGGCAGGCTGTGGGTCTGGCGCTGGTGGACCATCTGGATCCGATGTTCCAGGGTCCTTAAAAAGGAATAGCCCTGGCTGAGGATACGACTTTCTTCCTTGGGCAGAAGGCCGTATTTTCCTAATTTCTGCAGGGCCTTTAAGGTGCTTCGTTCCCGGATGGCCGGGAGCCTGCCTCCAAAGATCAATTGCAGGGTTTGAACGATAAATTCAATCTCCCGGATCCCCCCGGGGCCGAGTTTGATATCATCACCTCTCAGCAGATGGGATCGGGTCTCATCCAGGATCTTTTTTTTCATCTCCCGTATCTCAGCCAACACCGAATAATCGACAAATTTTCGGTAGATCATCGGCTGAAGGTCTTCCACAAAGGAACGGCCCAGAGGGATATTGCCGGCCACAGGACGGGCTTTGATAAATGCCAAACGTTCCCAGGTCCAGGCTGCCGTCTGGTAGTATTCCAGGGCCGATTCCAGAGAAAGGACCAAATCGGAGGCCTTTCCCCCGGGCCTAAGACCTAAATCAACACGAAAGACGTGATCGCCTTCCATCTGGGCCCCCATGGCTTGGATCACCCGACGGGTCAGGATCTGCAGATATTCCTTTTGGTCCAGTGAAGAAAGGCCACTATTAGGAGAAGGATGATAAAGGAAGATCAGATCGATATCGGAACTGAAATTCAGCTCCATTCCCCCCAGTTTTCCCATCCCCAAAACAATCAATCCTTCTTCGAGAAAAGGGGGAAATGGATTTTTTCGGGAACCGTTTCGGTCTTGAAGGCAAAAAGTTATGGAGCCTTGGAGACAAACCTGAGCCAGGGCTGAAAGATTCTCGGTCGTTTCATTCAGTCCGGCCAAACCGCCCAGATCCCGGGCGGCAATTCGCAGGATCTCTTCCTGTTTAAATTGACGCAGGTCAAGGCAAAAGGCCTGAAAATCTGAAGTTCCGGCCACTTTCAGTCTAAGATCTTCCGCCAGCCTGACTGCCGATTTTTTTTCCAAAACACCCTGCTCGTCAAAGAGGCCTTTGACCAAAGGAGGGTAACGGCGCATAATATGGGTCAGATAGGGGGAAAAGGCCTCGATGCGGTTAAGGAGTTGCTGAAATTCATGGGTCATAATGAAAGGAAAAGGGGGCCAAGGGGTCGAGGATTCAAGGATTCAAATGTACGGCGTTGAATAAAATCACTTGAACCCTCGACCCCTTGAATCCTTGAACCCTCTTTTAGGGTTATATATCAAAATACAGCATAAATTCATGAGGATGAGGTCTTAAGCGTACGGGGTTGACCTCTCCCTCGGTCTTATATTCAATCCACTTTTCGATGACGTCCGGGGTAAAGACATCTCCTCGAAGCAGGAATTCATGGTCTTCTTTGAGGGCCTTTAGGGATTCCTCCAAAGAACCGGGAGCGGAAGGCACATTGGCCAACTCTTCCGGGCTCAGACCGTAAATATCTTTATCCAAGGGTTCACCGGGATCAATCTTGTTTTCTATACCATCAATGACCGCCATAAGGATAGCCGAAAAAGCCATGTAACCGTTGCAGGAAGGATCAGGGGTCCGGAACTCCAACCGTTTGGCCTTCGGCGAAGCCGAATACATGGGGATACGGATAGCCGCACTGCGGTTACGGCTGGAATAGGCCAGGTTCACCGGGGCCTCAAACCCTGGCACAAGACGCTTATAGGAGTTGGTGGTCGGATTGGTAAAGGCACATAAAGCCCGGGCATGTTTTAAGATACCCCCGGCGGCGTACAAGGCATCCTGACTCAGACCGGCATATTTGTCCCCGGCAAAGAGGGGCTTCCCGCCCTTCCACAAACTGACGTGGGTATGCATACCCGAGCCGTTATCGGCGAATAAGGGCTTAGGCATAAAGGTCACGGTCTTGTTGTTTCGTTTGGCCACGTTCTTAATGATATATTTAAACCACATAAGCTGATCGCCCATTTTCACCAGGGGCTGAAATTTCATATCGATTTCGGCCTGACCGGCAGTGGCCACTTCATGGTGCTGGCACTCGATCTCCATGCCCAGGGATTCCATGACCAGGACCATCTCCGTCCGCAGATCCTGCTGGCTGTCCGTCGGAGAGACCGGAAAATAGCCTTCCTTATGTCTGGGCTTATACCCCAGGTTGGGAGATTCAGCGCGACCGGTATTCCAGGTCCCTTCAATGGAATCAATTTCATAAAAGGCGAAATTTGTACCCCCATCGTAACGAATATCGTCGAAAATAAAAAATTCGGCTTCCGGTCCGAAATAAGCCGTATCCGCCAGGCCGGTAAACTTTAAGTAATTCTCACACTTCCGGGCAATATTTCGGGGGTCACGGGAATAGGATTCTTTGGTGATCGGATCAACGACGTTACAGATCAGGCTCAGGGTCGGTACGGCCATAAAAGGGTCCATAACCGCCGTATCCGGATCGGGGATGACCAGCATATCGCTGGCATGAATGGGCTGCCAGCCTCGGATGCTCGAACCGTCAAAACCATAACCGCTCTCGAATGAGTCTTCCTCCAATTCGTGCAGGGGAACGGTGAAGTGCTGCCAGATTCCCGGAAAATCCAAAAATTTCAGGTCTACCATCTTGGCCTTGTTTTTTTGAGCAAAGGCCATTACTTCTTTCGGGGTCATTGTTTTATCCTCCTTAGGATGTTTTTAAAGCAAACAAAATTGCCTTTTGTATTTCGTCCAGACGTTCTGGGTCGTAAATCTTTTGTCCTTCCAGATCGGTCACATAAAATACGTCCACCACCTGATCCACCTTAGTGGAGATCTTGGCGAAATGGATGTTCAGCTCCGTCTCAAAAAGGGTCTTGGTAATGGTATAGAGGAGGCCCAAGCGATCCTGGGTAAAGATCTCCAGGATGGTGTAAAAATCCGAGCCCTGATTGTCGATCTCCACCAGGCTCTCCGGTGCGGTAATCGAAGCCGAGGCAATCTGTAGGGCCGGTTTTTTCTGGGCCAGGCGATAGTCCAACGAAAGCTTGCCGCTGATAACTTTGGATAATTGTTCATAGACCTTGTCCCAGGTTTCTTCCGCAAAAAGAGGATCGATGGGAGGCTGAACCTGCAGGATATCCAAAGCGATCCTGTCGGACCGGGTAAAGATCTGAGCCCCCAGGATATTGATGTTATTCAAGGCCAGCACCCCGGTCAGTCTGGAAAAGAGTCCGGGCCGATCGTGGCAACAGATAAAAATTTCGTAAATCTCTTCTTTTTTCTCTACCTGCCAGAGAAAAGGCTTCCCGTCCAGCTGCCGAAGGAGACGAAGATGTTCAGCGATGGCCTCCGGGGGAAGAGAGACCAGGTAGGAATGGGGCATCCCATCCAGAAAGGCCAGGGCCTCTTTACTGGGGATTTCTTTTTCCACTAATTCCAGGACCTGACGCTTTGAGCTTTCCACAACCCCTTCGGAAGCCAGGTCTCCTTTCTCCAGGATATGGAGAAGTTTAAAAAAGAGTTCCCGGAGCAGCATGGACTTCCAGTTATTCCAGGCCTGATGGCTGGTGGCCAGGGAGTCGGCATAACTCAAGAGATAGAGCATTTTCAGGGTATCCGAGTCCTGAATAATTTGAGCGCAGCGGACCATCAGGTCTTCATCATTCAAATCCCGACGCAGGGCCGTCTCCACCAGCAGGAGATGATTCTTAACCAGAAAAGAAATGGCTTTGGCCGTCTGGAGCGGCAGTTTCAAACGTTCGGCGATAATGGGGATCATCAGGGCTCCCTGTTGGGCATGGTTTTTCCCCTGGCCTTTCCCCAGATCATGGAAAAGCGTTGCCAGATTGAGCACGGAAAAATCTTCCACCTCTCCCCAGATGCCGAATAAAAGAGGTTCTTCCTTCACATAATATCCCTGTCCGATCCGTTTCAACTCCACCAGGGTCAACAGAAGGTGAATATCAACGGTGTAGACATGATAGGTATCAAACTGGGTGCGGCACACCGTCGGTTCCAGTTCCGGGATATAGGCGGTCAACACCCCGGTCTGCAGCATGGTTTCCAATAATTCACGGGTTGTTTTCAGATCACTGATGATCTCCAGAAAAAAGCGACTCACTTCCCGTGAATTCTGGAAGTTTTCATCCGCTAAAAACAGGCATTGTTTGACCAGACGAATGGTTTCCTGACTTAGAATGGCCTCTCTTTTCAGGGCATACCAGAAGATTTTCATCAAGAGGGCCGGATTATCCTTAAGGACTTTGGCCGAATCCAGGAATAGCCGGCCCCCTTCCAAAAAGATACCCGGTTCGAGGACCTCTCGGCTTCTTTCTCCTTTTTGATCCAATTCGGCCATATTTTCTAAAAAGTTTTGATGGATCGTCCGGACTCCCTGAAGGTGCTGGTAAACCCTTTGCATAAACACTTCAACAGGAAGGATATCTCCCTGACCTTTCAGTCCCGACCATTCGGCCATGGCTTCTTGATATTCAAAGGAGAGACGATCATCCTTTCTTCCCGAAAGATAGTGCAGTTGATGACGAAGGCGCAGGAGAAAATTGTGAGAATTTAAAAGGACGCGGCGATCCTCATTGGATAGCAGACCGACCTTTTCCAGAGACAGCAAGTCCGGGGCTTCAAAAAGGGCCTTGCCGATCCAGAGGAGAACATGGATATCCCGCAGGCCGCCTAACCCTTCTTTTAAATGGGGTTCCAGGAAAAAGGCCGAATCCCCATAGCGCACATGCCGGGTTTCCTGTTCTTTCAGTAACCATTCTTTCCAGAGCGTTCCATGCTCCCCCTTCAGAAGGTCTCGAATATCGTTTTGCAGGGCTTGCGCCAGAGAAGAACTGCCGGAGATACGCCGGGCATCCAATAAGGCGGTCAGGAAAGAAGGATCGCTGGAAGCCATTTCCAGACATTCGCGATAGGACTGGACGGTATAACCCAACTCGTATCCGGCATCCCACAGAGGATAAAGGATCTTTCGGATCACCTCTTCGACCTGGGGTTCGATCTTTTCGGAATAAAGAAACAGCAGGTCAATGTCCGAGCAGGGGGCCAGTTCTTTCCGGCCGTAACCGCCCAAGCCTAAGACCACACAGGACTGCTCTGTCCCTTCCAGTCCTAAAGAAGCCCGTGCCTCCAGACTGTTGAAAATAGAGATGATAAAGACATCGATAAAGGAAGCATGCCAGGCGGCCACGGACAACCCGCCTTCATCACGGTCGTGGCGCTCCCTCAATTTTTGGCGCTGTTCGCTCAAATATTTTTGATGGATGGTCTCAGGCATAACGAGTATCCGGCTACGGGTTACGTGTTACGAGTTTCGGGATAAAGAATGGCTTTCCCTGGTGTATTGGGCCAAACCAATCCTTATCTTTCAACCCGCATCTCGGAACTCGCAACCCGTTAATCTTTTCCTATATCGCCTCTTTTCCTTGCTCACCGGTTCGGATACGGATGACTTCTTCTACGGGGAGGATAAAGATCTTCCCGTCCCCGATCTTACCGGTTTGAGCGGCTTTCTGGATGGCCTCAATAACCTTTCCGACCATTTCCTGAGCCACGACAACTTCGATTTTTACCTTCGGGAGAAAGTCGATGACATACTCAGCCCCCCGATAGATTTCCGTATGTCCTTTCTGCCGTCCGAATCCCTTCACTTCGGAGATGGTCATCCCCCGAATCCCCAGGTCATTCAGGGCGTCTTTGACTTCGTCTAATTTAAAAGGTTTTATAATTGCTTCGATTTTTTTGAGCATGAGGTTGGTCCTCCTCCGCATAAATTAGTGCCCCGGGGGGCGATTTTTTTCGTCAGCCTTTAGGCTGTCCACCAACCGGACAGAAAAAGGCTTATATCCTTAACCTCTGAAGTGGATCATTTTTCCTAAAACAATCCCTGGTCAGGACTATTAAAATGCAAGGGATATGCCACGAATCAAACTAAAATTTTTTCTATTATATTAAATAGTTAAAAAAAGTATGGCCCTGCCCTCATTAATATACTACAAAAATGTCATTTATTATAAAGAATAAATTACAAAATTGAAATATATTTTAAGCCGAAAGTGAGGGCGATGATTTATCGAATCCCCTTCGCTGTCAGAAGTATCTCTTGATCCTTCCAGAAGAATCAGGGGGCTATGTTTTCTATCTCCGACTAACCCGCCACGCCCCGCCAGGGGCGTACGCCTGCACAAGGCAGGCCGGGGCACCACGATCCGGTCGACTCCGTCGACCTCTAAAAGAGGCTTCTTCCAGAAGCCGAGCCATGAAAATATCGGAGGGCCTTGATCGGCCTCAAACTCTATTTTCGTATTATCCGTCATGCCACGCCAGTGGCGTGACACCACCAAAGATGAAAATAGGCTCAGAAGGCTCCGAAGCCTATTTTCGGATTAAACCTTTTTCTTAATACGATCCAGATAACAATTAAAAAAAAGGCGCACCTGTTTCTGGAGCCGCTCCAGATAAATTGTGCTGTCTCTGAGGATATCCTGAGCGGTTAAGGGCTGAGGCTTGGCCCTGGGGATCTCATCGGCCCATTGACTGACCCAGGTCTTGATCATGGTCTCGGTAACCTCAAAATGAAATTGCAGACCGTAGGCCCACTCTCCCACCCGAAAGGCCTGGTGGGGATAGGCTTCATTCCCGGCCAGACAGACCCCTTCTTCAGGCAGATCAAAGGTTTCCCCATGCCATTGAAAAACAAGAAAACATGGATCCAACAGGGAAAACAAGGGATCCGTTCTACCCGAAGGGGTCTGACTCAAAAAATACCAGCCGATCTCTTTATACGGACCGGGATAAACCGGGGCCCCTAAAGATTTGGCCATCAATTGGGCCCCCAGACAGATTCCCAAAACAGGTTTTCCCAAAATCAGACCCTGACGGATAAAAAGGAGTTCTTTCTTAAAAAACGGATAGCGCTGATCATCGTTCACACTCATGGGACCGCCCATGATCAAACCCAGATCATATCCGCCCCAGGATTCCGGACATTCCTCCCCCGCATAAAGAGACAGGACCTTACGTCCCCACCTTTTTTCCCGGAGAATATCTTCGAAGAGCCCCCCTCCTTCGGAGGGATTATGTTTGATGATCAGAGCCTTCATGATACCTATTTATCTCAAAAACCCGTATCCCTCTTCACCATGGAGGCTTTCGTCCATTCCGGCCAGTTCCTCATTCCGTTCCAGACGAAACCCGAACAACTTATTGATGAGAACTAAGAGAAAAAAAGTCAACACTCCGGCATAAACCAAGGCAATGACGACCCCCAGGGCCTGAATACCGAACTGATTCCAGACGGTCCAATGTCCTCCGGCCTTTTGGGCCGCTTCGGCCATCCAACTGGGACGGATAAAAAAAGAAAGGAGCAACACACCTAATCCGCTTCCCACCCCGTGAACCCCGAAAACATCCAGGGTATCATCATAACCCATTTTATATTTAAGGAGAATAGCCGAATAACACACCAATGCAGATATCGCTCCTAAGAAAAGGGCCCCTATGGGCTGGACCACCCCTGCCGCCGGGGTGATGGCTACCAGCCCGGCCAGTATGCCCGTAGCAAAACCTAATGAAGTCGTCTTTTTCAAATGGACCGCTTCAATAATCACCCAGGTTAAGGAACCCGAGGCCGCTGAAAGCTGAGTCATGGTCAGGGCCCTGGCCGTATCCAGACCGCTGGAGACCGTACTGCCGGCATTAAATCCGAACCATCCGACCCATAGCAAACCAGCTCCGGTCAAGGTCATGACCAGATTATTCGGCTGGATGGGCGTTTTGGGATACCCTTGCCGGGGTCCCAGATACAACGCCGCCACCAAAGCGCTGACCCCTGCCGAAACATGGATGACTGTTCCGCCGGCCAGATCGATGAGGCCCTTGGCACCGATTTGAAAGAGAAAGCCGTCATCGGCCCAAACCCAATGACACAGGGGACAGTAAACCAGGAGAAACCATAAGGTGATAAAAAGACTGTAACTCCAGAAACGGACCCGTTCGGCAAAGGCTCCGGCGATCAGAGCCGGTGTAATAATAGCGAATTTTCCCTGAAACATGGCCACCACATATTCGGGCACCCGGGCGCTGTGGATGGCATCATCAATCCCCCCGAGTAAGAAATAGTTCGGATTCCAGCCGATCCATCCTCCCAGAACATTTTTACCGAAGGCCAGGGAATAGCCGCAAACCGCCCAGAGAACCCCGATTATGGCCATGGCAATAAAGCTGTGCATCATGGTGCCCAAGACATTTTTAGTCCGAACCAGTCCCCCGTAAAACATGGCAAGACCGGGAATCATAAACAGGACCAATCCGGTGGAGATGAGCATCCAGGCCGTTGTACCCGAATCTATGGTCGGGGCTTCAGCCGCCCAGGCCACTCCACCTGCCGAAAATAAAACCAGTACAACCATCGTCCAGAGACATCTTGAATATTTCATAGCAGTCCTCTCTCTCTCTTTTTTCAAGAAGGACTGCAAAACAACGGCCAAAAGCGCCAAGATCAAAAATTTAAATTAAAATCAACATGTTAATTTTTAAAATCCTCCCAAAACCTTATTAATTATTCTACAAATTTGTATTTCAAAAAAAAATTGGCTTACATTTTTGGTATCATTTTAGCTTTTTGAAAAATGAGGCCAGGATCACAGACTATTAACAAAGAATGAATGCCTTGGAGAGCGAGGGTCTTGTTTTTGGAGTTGTCCACTATTTACTCCTCAGCTTCTTTGCCGGGCCAATGTCCGTACTGAGTTCAAAAGCAGGCCACCACCCAAGCGGGAAACCGGCCGGTCGGCTTTGCCGACCTAAAGGAGGCTTCCATTCGGAAGCCGGGCTGTAGGCCCTGCTCCTAATTAAATTGGCTATTCTGGCCGGATCATCCCGTTGGGTAACCTTTGGACAACTCCAAAAACAAGACCCCCGCTCTCCTCCTCTTGGGCTATCCTTAATCCATTTTTCAAAAAGCTAAAATAGTACCATTTTTGAATTAATTTTTGTTTGCCCCTTCTGATTCCGGAACCGGAGAAGTGGTCCGGGGTATAAAGGAGACTTCTTTTCCTTAACCCCCGGACCTTGAACCGTTATTCCTCTTAGACCGCTGCCGATCCGGTCTCCCCGGTCCGGATACGAATCACTTCTTCAACCGGCAGGACAAAAATCTTGCCATCCCCGATCTTTCCGGTCCTGGCGGCTTCCTGTAAGACCTTTAACACCCGAGAGACGACGTCATCATCCAGGATCAGTTCCAATTTAACTTTGGGGATAAAATCCACCACATACTCCGCCCCACGATAAATCTCGGTATGCCCTTTCTGGCGACCAAAGCCTTTGACTTCGGTTAAGGTCATACCCTTCACATTAATCCCCTGCAGGGCATCTTTGACATCATCCAACTTAAAAGGCTTGATGATTGCTTCTATTTTTTTCATTTGATCACCTCCTAGAGGTTATAACCAGTTTCACTGTGTTGACTCAGATCCAGGCCGGCCACTTCATCTTCGTGTTCCACCCGAAGTCCCATGGTCCAATCCAGGACTTTTAGAATGATTAGAGTCACCACGAAAGAATAGACTAAGGTCACCCCGACCGCCAGGGCCTGGATGCCCAACAGAGAAGGATTACCGAAAAAGAGGCCGTTATTCCCGGCATCATTGACTAACTTACTGGCAAAAAGCCCGGTGGCCAGGGCCCCGAAGGTCCCGCCGACCCCATGGACGCCAACCACATCCAAGGCGTCGTCATAGCCGAATTTGTGTTTCAGGAAGATAGCAAAGTAGCAGAGCACACCGGCGACCAAACCAATAATCAAAGCCGAAACAGGACCGACAAATCCGGCTGCCGGTGTGATGGCCACCAACCCGGCCACACACCCACTGGCCGCACCCAGAGTAGTCGGTTTACCGCGGTAAATCCATTCGGTGAAGACCCAGGAGAAGGTGGCCGCCGCCGCGGCAATGTGCGTGGCCGTAAAGGCCGAAACGGCCAGGCCATTAGCCGCCAGGGCACTGCCGGCATTAAATCCGAACCAGCCGAACCAGAGAATGGCCGCACCCAGGATGGTCATCGGCAGGTTATGGGGATGAAAAGGCTCATGACCGTAGCCTTTCCTTTTTCCGACCACTAAAGCGGCAGCCAGGGCGGCTATCCCGGAATTGATGTGGACGACAGTTCCGCCGGCGAAATCCAAGGCTCCCAAATCTCTGATCCACCCGCCGATGCCCCAGACCCAGTGGGCCACCGGGTTATAGACCAGGGTGCACCAGAGAAGGGTGAAGACGACAAAGGTAGAGAATTTAATCCTTTCGGCAAAGGTCCCGGTGATCAGGGCCGGGGTGATGATGGCAAACATCATCTGATAGATCATAAAGAGTTGATGAGGGATGGTGGCCGCATAATCCTTATAGGGTGCGGCACCGACTCCGGCCAGCCCGAACCAATCCAGGCTTCCCAGAACTCCTCCCAGGGAAGGCCCAAAGGCATTGCTGTATCCCCAGAGGATCCATTCGATGGTCACCAATCCTAAAATGATGAAACTGTGCATGATCGTACCGAGCACATTTTTACTTCGGACCATACCTCCGTAGAAGAAGGCCAGTCCCGGTGTCATAA
>Ga0233425_10006142_pt1 | contig 18144 bp, 17 predicted proteins | sample Watercolumn_Towu_2_FD_181712 | JGI IMG/M metagenome (GOLD analysis project Ga0233425, IMG submission 181712) | Freshwater microbial communities from Lake Towuti, South Sulawesi, Indonesia - Watercolumn_Towuti2014_140_MG | ecosystem: Environmental > Aquatic > Freshwater > Lake | place... | reverse complement strand
AGCCCGGCTGCTTGCAGCAGCCGGGCTGGTAGAGGCCAGACGGTTCCGTAGACGGATCAACCAGCCCGGCTGCTTGCAGCAGCCGGGCTGGTAGAGGCCAGACTGACCAATGACCCAATCGTCACCCGGATCAACCAGCCCGGCTGCTTGCAGCAGCCGGGCTGGTAGAGGCCAGACGGTTCCGTAGACGGATCAACCAGCCCGGCTGCTTGCAGCAGCCGGGCTGGTAGAGGCCAGACTGACCAATGACCCAATCGTCACCCAACAGGAAAGGGCGTGCTCCATGCCAATCTCTGGACCGACTTCTTATGTTCCGACCGTGGAGGAATTCCTGGGGCACTGGTTGAGCGTGGACACGGCGCTCGGGGCCGGGAATGAACTCGTCTTGCCGGGGGCGGTGAACCGGGCGGCATTGCAAACCAGGTTGGATGCCCTCGTCGCCAAACAGGCCGACGTGCAGGCCAAGATCAATGCCGAAGAAATCGCTCGCGGCGACATCGAGATCCGGCGCAGCGACCTGCTGACGCGAGCCAATCAATTCAACGACAAGGTTCGGGCGCTGCTCCCCGGCTCGAAATGGGTGCGGGCGCTCCCTAACGTGCCGACCATCAACGAATCGCAAGGCAAATTCGTCCAACCGCTGGACGACATCGGCAATCTGTGGGGCCTGATCAACGCCGACCCCGCGATTCCCGACATCGTGCTGCTGGGCGGCTATGTCGTGGCCACGTACCTCACCGATGTGACGGGCTTGAAGTCCGCTTCCACCGCGCTGAATCTGGCGGGCAGCAACTCGAAGGTCGCGCGCGAGGAGCGGAATGATATTCAGGACGACATCCATGCCGTTCTCGTCAGTTACCGCCAGCTCATGCCGACGCATTTCGCCAAGACGCACGCGCTGGTGGAAAGCCTGCCCAAGCTGACTCCCGATCCCGGTTCGACGCCGGACGCCGTGACCGCCAATGGTGTGTGGGATGTCGCTTCGGGAATGGCCCGCATCACCTGGACTGCCAGCACGAACCCGAACCTCGCTCAGTATGAAGTCCGCTTCTGCGCCGGACCCAACTACTCGACCGAGAACGAATCGGTCGCGGCCAGCATCGCCCCCGGCGGCACACTCGAAGTCCTGATCGATCACGGCCTGCCGACCCCGGGCAGCGTCGCTACATACAGGGTGTACGTCATCACTTCGACCGGAAACGAAAAGGGGAGCAACACGGTTGAGATCAGTCGGCCGTGAGCGAGAAATCCAGGGCACCTGGTTTCCGCTCGTGGACCGCAATCCGCAGACATTCGTTCCCAACATCTACTTCGCGGGGCCGGCGGATTTCCGCAAGGCGACGCACCGGGTCTTCCGGTCCGCGGCCCATCCGACGAGCCTGACTTTGGGCGTTTTGCCGGGCAAGCGTGTTTCAGCGGAGTGAGTGGCCGGCCATGTGCAGAATCTTCGTGCCGACCTTGCGCGGATGGTCGATCAAAACCTTCACGCCCCAGTAATCCCACGCGGTGCGGTATTCCCGCAACCACGCGGTCGTGACCGGATCGAGCTTCGGGACGCCGGTGCTGCCGGTGGTGATCGTGAACCGCAGCAGTTGCTCATCGTCGGGGATGAGCGCTTCGTACTCGCGGCGACCAACGGCGTCGATGTATGGTGCGAAGTAATCGTATCGCGACACCGGCACCTGACGTCGGAAATCGTCAAGCGAGCGGATGCCGCCGAACCCGTGATCGCGCCCAAACCGCGTCTCCTGGCAGCGCCGAACGCGGTCCAACAACCAATCGCGCTGCACGCGCCGGGCGTCTCGCAGCAGGCTTTCAAACCAGGCGAACTTTCGGGCGTAGATCGGGATCGCTACGCGACGGGCCAGCGCCGTGAACAGGCCGTGAAGCATCTGCCGCAACATCATGACTGTCACCTCGTCGCGTGATCGTCGGCCTCCTCGACCTCGGCCCAACCTCGCCGGTGCGGAGAGGGGCGATGTCACATTGGCAGCTCGCGACCGAGTCCGGCGGGCTTCGCGAGCTCCAAAAGTTTTGCGCCGAGCGCGACGTCTTCGATGGCGAGGCCGACCGACTTGAAGAGCGTGACGCTCTCCGACTGCGGGCGGCCGGTTTCGCGGCCGGTGACGATGTCGGACAGTTCCTTCAATAGTGGCCAGTCGGCGGCACCTTCTTCCAACGCCTGCACGAAGTCGCCGGCTTCGTGCTTGCATTGCTCGATGCTGTCGCAGGCGATCACGTCGGCGCGGCGGATTGTGGTGGTGTCGATTTCAGCCTTGTTGAGGAAGTTCGATCCAATCACGTTGAGGTGCGTCCCTTCTTCGAGGACGCGGCCGTCGAAGAGCGGAGTGCGGCTGTTGGTCGCGCAGATCACAATGTCCTTTTCGGCGGCCACTTGATCCGGTACGTGGACCGGCACGACTTTCGTGTTGCACCACTCGGACATTTCCGCCGCGAACGCCTGCCGCCGTTGCTCGTGCCGGCTGTAGACTTCGACTCGCTCGATCTTTCGCACCGAGCACACCGCCTTGAGCTGCGTGCGAGCCTGGTGTCCCGAGCCAAACAGTCCCACGACCTTCGCATCGGGCCGGGCCATGCACTCGGTGGCCACGCCGCTGGCCGCTCCGGTCCGCAACTGGCCGAGAAAGTTCGCGTCGATCAAGGCGACGAGCTCGCCGCTGTGGATCGAGTAGAGTCCGACATGAAAACGATGTCCCGACTTCGTCGTCGTGTACGCTTTCCAGCCGACATAGCCCAGGTATTCGGCCGAGGCCGACATGGTGTGCAGATAGATTCCCGGAGCGTGCGCCCGGGCCCTGGGCACGTTGACGGCTCCGCTCGTCGCCAACTGCCGGAAGGCCTCTTCGACAACGTCGATGGCGATCTCCATGTCCAGCAGTTCGCGGACATCGTCTTCGGTGAAATGCAAAACGGGCATGGTGTCGATCTCGTGATGTCGTCGTCGCGATTCTGCTGAAACTGTACCGGACCGGGGCGAGGTCGTCCATGCGCGAAACTGCAGGGGGACTTTCTGGCGGGCGTTACGGTCGATCCGGCAGAATCCGCCGACTGGACGTGCCAACCTGCAACGTCTTCATCTTTCCGCCGCCGTGATTTCGCAGTACAAATCCGTCCCACTTTCGAGCTGCGTTTCCGACGGACATGGATCGTCCGCCAAACCCGATCAGGAATGGACTCTCATGCAACGATCGTTCGCACGGCGCGGTGTGGCTTCAGTGATTATCCTCGCTCTGGCGGCGTGCGGTGGCTGCCGCGGTCGGCAGCACGCTCACGTGCTCAAACAAAATGACGCCAACATGGTCGGCAGTCACGTCGCCGGGGCTGAAACGTACAAGCCGCTGATCGAGGAGTCGGTCGCGAAACTGCTCGGCCGCGAGGCCGAATCGGCCGGGATTCAGCCGGCCGGGCTGAATGGCCAGGTCGGCTGCAAGCGAATCTGTTTCGTGGGCGTCGAAAACCGCAGCGTGGAGGAGATTGGCGACTTCAAGGAACAGATTTACGAAATCATCGACTCGCACATCTCCGAGTCCGGCATCTTCCAGTCCGTGAGCAAACGATTTGTCGATGCCGCTTTGATGGAGACGCGACTGCGTCCCGATCAACTCTTCCTGCCGAACAACCGGCGCATGTTCGCGGCCGCGCTTGAAGAGGTCGGCCAGCCGTTCGATTACCTGTTGTTCGCCAAGATCACATCAGGCACGACCGGGAGCAACGGCGACTACCAGCGCGACTACCTGCTGACGCTCGAACTGGTCAACATCCAGACCGGCGACAACGACAAGGAATCGGCCACGCTCCGCAAGGGCTACCACAAGTCGGCGCTGGGCAAGTTCAAGCATTATGGGCTGTGATGGGAATAACGAATGCCGAAGTACCCAATGACGAAGGAATGACGAAGCACGAAGCTCGAAGGCTCGGCAAAGTTAAGCTGTGTCCTTGCTTGCCAGCGATGTGCAGTCTTCGTCATTCGGCCTTCGTCATTCTTTCGTCATTCGTCATTAGTCATTCGTCATTCCTCTGCACCGGCTGCGCGACGCACGCCGACCACCTCCGCGACATCCGGTCCGCCTATTTCGCCGGCGATCTCGATCGGGCGGAGAAACTGATCGATGTGGAGCTCGGCAAACGGCGCGGAGATGCCGGCGTTCTGAAACTCGAACGTGCGATGATCGAACTCTGCGCCGGACGGCCTGCCAGCGCCGAGCGACTTTTGCGCGAGGTGCGGGACGAATTTGATCACCTCGAGCAGCGCGACGTGGCCGAGGAAACTGTGTCGATGCTGACCGACGATCAGCGTCGCGCCTACGCGGGTGAGGACTACGAAAAAGTCCTCGTGCGAGCGTTCCTCTCGCTGGCGAACCTGATGACGGATGGGCAGGACGCGGCGGCTTACGGCTTGCAGGTGGCGGCCAAGCAGCAGGAGATCATTCAGGCCGGCTGTGTCGACTCGGACGACAACCCGAAGCTCGCGTACCAGCGAGTCGCCGTCGGAGCCTACATCAACGCCATGCTTCACGAGGCATCGCACTCGAACTACGACGATGCCGAACGGGCGATCCTGCAGGTCGCGGAGTGGCAACCCGACTTTCGATTCAAAGCGGACGACTTTGAGCGCGTCCGCTACGGCCGCCACTCGGAACCGGGAAACGGCGTGCTGTACGTGTTCGCTCTCGTCGGCCGTGGGCCATACAAGGAGGAGGCTGTCGAGGTCCCCACATCAGCCGCGTTGCTCGTAGCCGACCGCATCCTGAGCGTCACCGGCAAGCACACGCTGCCACCAACGATCGCGCCGATCAAGGTGCCACGCGTCGTGCGCGGTTCCAGTCGGAGCGAAATCCCTGTGTTCGTGGACAACGATCCCGAGCCGCGAGGCAAGATGGAAACGATTACCGATATCGGAAAAATCGCCGTGCAACAGGCTGAAGCCGTCGCTCCGCAGGTGCTGGGACGCGCGATAGCCCGTCGCGTAGTCAAGAAGGGGGCAATCTATGCGACAAAGGAAGCAGTCAACCGTGGAAGCAATCCGCTGGCTGAGTTTGGTCTCGACGTGATCGGAGTCGCTTGGGAAGCCACCGAATCCGCCGACACGCGATGCTGGGGGATGTTACCCGATACGATTCAGGTTTTGCGCATCGAATTGCCGGTTGGTGAGCACCGGGTTTCTTTTCCGTCGGGGTGGAATTCTATCGCTGGGATTCCGACATTTTGTGGAGAGAAAATTGAAATCTCCGACGGCCGCAATACGTACGTTCTGGCTTGCTTCCCCGACTCGCGACTGGTCGGGAGAATCCTCGTGAGCCAACCGTGATCGCACACGTCACGTGACAAGGTCGTGTTGTTTACGTAGGACGGCCCTTCTGGGCCGTCGCCTGTGAGAAAACACGGGAGAATCCGACGGCCTGGAAGGGCCGTCCTGCAAAACATCGCAGCCGCTCCGTGTGACGTGGTGCATCACGCGGAGCGTGATGTCTACGTAACGCTATTCCAACCCCAGCAGCTTCAAGCTGTCGCGGTGGATGACTTCTTCGATCGCGTCCGCGCTCAGGCGTGGCAGTTCAGTGCCGGCAAGCATGTTGTTCAGGCGACGGAGACCATCGATCGTGGCGTTGACGGTCGTGAATGGGTAGTCGCTGCCGAGCAGGATTTTGTCCCACACTCCGTACTCCTGAACGAGCATCAGGCTGTGATAGAGTTGGAACGGGCGATAGTGCAGGGCCGACAGGTCGCAGTAGACGTGCGGATGCTTGCGGGCCACGACGATCGCCTCGCCTTCGTAGGGGTGCCCGATGTGAGCCATGATAATCCGCACATCCGGGAACCGCGCGGCAACCGGGTCGAGGTGCCGAGGCAACGTGCATTCGAGCGGAGCCTGCGCGATGAACGTCGTGCCGGTGTGGAGCAGCACGGGCAACCGCTCGGCCGTCGCGTACTCCCACAGCGAGTCGAGCAAACTGTCGTCCGGCCGAAAGCCAGCGTACATCGGAAGCAGCTTGATGCCGCGCAGCTTCAGTTCCTGATGCCCATGCCGCAATTCGTCCTGCCAGTCGGGTTGAGTCGGATCGACCGACAGGAAACCGATGAGGTGCTCGGGATGAGCGGCCACGTAGTCGGCGACGTAGCGGTCATCGACCCACAACCCGCTCCGCATGGCCTTGCCGCCGAACACGATCGTGGTTGTATCGGCCGGGGCGGCGGCTCGGTAGTCGTCGTAGCGAACGGTTAGGTCCACCTCGACTCCGGCGCGAGCCCGTTTCGCCTGCTGACGAAAATCCTCGGTGAAGTGGTCGGGATACTTCCAGGCATGACTGTGGACGTCGATGATCATGGTGTGTTCCACAAGAGGATGCCGGTCGGTGGTGCAGTTTGGCGAGCGGGGGGCGTCAGCCCTCCGAGAATTCGTGATGGTTCCTCGGGGGCTTCACAGCCCCCGCTCGCCAAACTGAACCACAACCGGATGCCACGAACCGCTGACAACCGAAGTGGCCTGTCGGTATGATGCCCATCGCGTTCTGTCAACCGTCGCGATGAAATCCGGCGGGTGGCGGCTGAACAATCGTCCGTCGAGTGCGACCCGGCCGCAAGGAACCTCCGCCATGCAACGTTTGCTCAGTCTGACGCTCGTCTCGGCCGTGCTGGCCGGGTCCGTAGCCATTTATTCCACTGCCGATGGGCAGACATCGTCGAAGTCGTCCAAAAAGTCCGGGACGAAAAAGCCGGTCGCAAATGTCAAGGGACTGGACGTCCGCGCCGACCAGCTTCAAAGCACGTTCGTCAAGGAAACAGAAGACCTCGCGAACGAGTACTTTGACGCCGGCCACTACGACAAGGCGAAGTCGCTCCTCGAAGCGGCCCTCACACTGAGGCCGGATTCGGCGAATCTGAAGAAGAAACTGGAGGTCATCGACGAGGAGATGTTGTCGTCAAACGAGGTCACGACCGAAGTGGACACGTCGTCAAGCTGGAAACCAACCAAAGTGCTGCTGACGAATGGAAAGCCGGTTCGCATTCACGCGGTCGGTCAGGGACCATCGCCGCCGACGTATCGCTTCTCCGTCAGCGAGACGATCGGGCCGGCGGGCTTTCCGACGACGGATTCGAACAACCAGGACATGGTCGGCGGCTTCCCGTGCGGTTCGCTGCTGGGAGCCATCCTCAAGAGTGACAACAAGCCGGGCCGGGCGTTTCTGATCGGCGAGAAACTCGAATTCACGCCGAAGGAAAGCGGACTCCTGTTCCTGCGAATCAACGCACCGCCGGGAAACAAGAACACGGGCAAACTCAAACTCGCCATCAGCGGAGCCGTGCTCGCCCCGTGACAACGTCCGCCATGACCGCGCCGCACTCGGTTACCATCGACCCCTCAACCCCGATCCGCGTCGGCGTCGTCGGCCTCGGGCGTGCGGGACGATACCATCTCGAACGGCTGACCTTGCGTGACGACTTTCGAGTCGTCGCTGTGTGCGATACCGATCCCAGCGCGTTGCGGGACTGCCGCGAATTCGACGCGACGGCGCATGCCGATTGGCAATCGTTCTTGTCCGACGCCGATGTCGAGGCCGTGCTGATCGCGACACCGCCGGCGGAGCATGCTCGGCAGGCAATCGATGTTTTGCGATCCGGCCGACACGCACTTGTGGAAACTCCGCTCTGTTTGCGAATTGCAGACGCCAACGACATGCTGGCGGCGGCAGTTCGCAGCGGCCAGTGCCTCAGCGTGCTGCACACGCACCGCTGGGATGACGACTTCCGTACGGCGCGGGCGATGATCGACGAGGGCCAGCTCGGTCGCGTGCTGTCCGCGAAATGGAACGTCTGGCAGTTTGCTCGGCCAGCCAGAGCAATCGAGTCCAACCAGCGATCCGCTTGGGACTGGCAGAGCGATCCAGCCGCAGGCGGCGGCGTCCTGTGGACGTTCGGATCGCAATACTTCGATCAACTTTTGCAACTCGTCGGCGCGGAACCGGCCTCGGTGTTTGCTCGCTGGCTGGAGGAAAGCGACCGACCGAATCGCGACGACTCGTTCCTCGCCGTGGTCACGTTTGCGAACGGAGTGGTCGGCGAGATCGAGGTTCACCACGGCAGCTTCGCGCCGCTACGAACCGGTTGGGTCGTGAACGGCACCGACGGCGGGTATTCGAACTTCACGCATTTCTCCGCGACACCGGAGGGAGAACTCGTGGACATCAGCGATCCGCCGCTGCCGACGGCTCCGGATGAGTTCTACACCGCGATCGTTCGGCATCTGCGGCGCGGTGATCGGAACCCCGTGACCGGCGAACAGGCGCGGCGAGTCGTCGCCCTGATCGAGGCCACGCGGCAGTCGGCGGAGACGGGATGCTTGCAGGAAGTCGCGAGATAGTCGTACAAATCTAAAGCGCGAAGAACCAAGGACCAAACAATTCCCAAGTTCCAAATCCCAATGACCAAAACTGACGCGGCCTTGAAGGTCCGGCTAACCGCAATCGCTCGTTGGTGGCCATCCCGTTTTTCGGATTTGGTGAATTGGAATTTGTTTGGTTCTTGGTTCTTGGGATTTGGGATTTGCCTCGTCGCTGTTGTCTTTCCAACCTCACTCCCCGCCGAGGACTGGCCGCGTTGGGGCGGGCCACGGGGAGACGGATCGTGGCGTGGTCCGTCTGAGGCGCAGAGGCTTCCCGAAAAATGGCCGGACGCCGGGTTGCCCGTGGTCTGGCGCAAGGAGATCGGAGGTGGGTTCAGCGGCATTGCAGTTGGCGACGGGCGAGTTTTCGTTCCCGATCGGCAGACGAAACCGCTCGAACGCGAACGCCTGTTGTGCCTCGATACCGATTCCGGACGCGAGGTGTGGATCGACGAGTACCTGGTCGAGTACGGCAAGCTCGACTACGGCAACGGACCGCGAGCCACGGCGACGATTCACGACGGGCGAGTCTACACATTCGGAGCCGTCGGCCATTTGCGGTGCCTCGACGCGGCGACCGGCAAGGTGATCTGGTCGCACGACTGCGTGAAGGAGTTCGACGCGACGATCCCGATGTGGGGCCTCGCCGGTTCACCAGTGATCTGGCAGGACCTCATGATCGCGCACGTCGGCGGCAAGGGAGGCTGCGTGATGGCGTTTGACCGTCGGACCGGCCGCGAAGCGTGGCGCGTATCCGACGACCCCGCCGGATACGCCACGCCGATCGTGGTCCCGTCGCCGTCGGGTCCGCAGGTGATCCAGTGGACGCCGGAACACGTGTTGGGCATCGACCCGAAAGCCGGCCGGCAGCTTTGGAGCGTGCCGTACAAGGTGACCTACGGAGTCTCCATCGCCACGCCGATCTATCAACAGGACCTCGTCCTCGTCGCCGGATATTGGGAAGGCTCGAAGGCGATCAAACTCGGAAAGAACTCGACCGACGCGACGGTGGCGTGGGAGGAAAACCGCTACCTGCGCGGCCTGATGTCGCAGCCGTTGTATCGCGACGGTCGAGTTTTCCTGATCGAAAAACAGTACGGTCTGACGTGTTTTGAGCTGGCGACCGGAAAGAAACTGTGGGACGACGACAACCGGGCAACGCCTCGCGGCCGGAACCCGCAGGCGTCGCTTGTCTGGTTGCTGAACGAACGCGATCGCGCGATCATCTTGAACTCCGACGGCGACCTGATCCTCGCGAAGCTCGATCCGACCGGCTACCACGAACAGTCGCGGACCCGGATCATCGAGCCTGCCGACACGAATCCCGTGTGGGCGCATCCGGCGTACGCGGGGAGGAAAGTGTTCGCGAGGAACGACCGGGAAATTGTGTGCCGGGAGATGGTCAGGTGAAAATGCTCGGCGGCTGCGATGGAATCTCAGAAAGTCAACGGGCCATGTCCAGCAACTTGCCGGTGAAGACCGAAGACGAACAGCATCTGGAGCTGGCCGTGATTCTGCACTACTCCCTCGCCGGAATGTTCGCGATGTCCGGTCTGTCGCTGGTGCTGATGGTCGGCCTGATCAAGCGGTTGTTCGTGTTCGTGACCGATCTGGGCGACGAGGCCGGGAACCTGCCGCCAGAAGTCAATGAGTTGCTCGACCAGAACATGCCGATCGTCGTCGGTTCATTCGTGGCACTGTGCTGGGTTCACGCCGGAGTCGTCGTCTGGTTCGCACGCCAGCTCGCGAAACGGAAACACCGCGTGCTGTGCCTGATCTTCGAGGTGTTCCATTTGATCGCGGTTCCATTCGGCACGGCGCTTGGCATTCTGACCATCATCATTCTGCGTCGCACCAGCGTGAGGGCGATGTTTGACCGCTCCAATGTCATCGAACCAACACCATGCCCGACAACTTCGCCGACTTGACCGATCGACTACGCCGGTTCATCAATCGCGAACGGCTGGTCACGACTGTGACGCGAGTCGTCGCGAGGCAGAGCCGCACGGGAGAGGCCGGCCCGGCGCTCGACGAGATGGCGAACATTCTCCGCGAGGACGGATTTTCAAAAATCGAGAGGCCGACAGGCGGGCATCCGGTCGCGCCGGCTGTGGCCGTGCGGTTGGAGAGCGGTCGGCCGGGGAGGACGATTCAATTCAACGGCCACTTGGACACCGTGCATCTGCCGTTCGTGCCGCCGAGCATCGACGGCGACCTAATCCGCGGCAGCGGCGCGTGCGACATGAAGGGTGGGACGTGTGCCGCGGTTGAAGCGCTGCGGGCACTTCGCGACAGCGGCCTGTTGACCGCCGGATCGGTGTTGTTCACAGCTCACGATCTGCACGAGGCGCCGTGGGGATTCGGCGAGCAACTCAACCAGCTCATCCGCGACGGTTACGTTGGCGATGCCGTGCTGATCCCGGAGCCGCTCTGTTCGCACATCCCGACGGTGGGCCGAGGCAACGCGACGTGGAAGGTGACGTTCCGCCGCCCCGGCCCGCCGGTGCATGAAGTCTACCGGCCGCTCGACGAGCCGAGCGTGATCGACGCGGGAGCCGAATTCGTCGCGCGGTTGCGTCAAATGTCGCAGCACCTCGCCACGCGAACCGATTCGCAGGCGGGGAGCGAAAGCGTGTTCATCGGCCAGGTTCACAGCGGCGAAATCTACAACCAGTTTCCTCAAACCTGCTGGCTGCAAGGGACGCGGCGGTGGCTCCCCGGCGCGAGCCTGACCGACGTCGAACAGGAATTTCGGCGCGTGGCCGAACTCGTGGCGCAGCGCACACGCACGACGATCGACATCGAGTACCAGGTCATCCGCGACGCGTTCCGGCTCGACACAAGCGATCCGCTGGTCGGCCTGTTTCGCGAAGCCCACGCGGCGACGAGCGGGCGGCCGATCGAATTCGGCCCCAAAGCCTTCGTGGACGACGGATGCAGTTTCTGGTCGCTTGCCGGAGTCGCCGCGATCACGCACGGCCCGCGATCGGGTGGGGCCCACACGGTCGAGGAATGGGTGTCAGTCGACGATCTCCAACGAGTCGCCCTGCTGTACGCCGTGACGACCGTTGCATACTGCCAGGGGGAGGTGTCGAATGGTCAGAATTAGGACAGATCGATCAATCTGAAGCCAGAACCGCCGATCGCACGACCGTGACTGCTCCGTTTGGATCCAACGCTTCCGACTTTGGACATCGGGTATCCTTCGGAGCTGCGACGATCGGCAGGAGAAATCACCGGTAAAACATGAGGAGTTGGGGTCGTTACTGGCCTGCGGCCGGTTGGCCGCGTCAACTGGCTGGACGTGGCTTCGTCAGGAGGTCGGCGGCATGTCGCTTGCAGCTTGAATCGATGGGGAATGCCATCATGATCACAATTCGAAGCGGAAACGAGCGGGGACGCACACGCCTTGCTTGGCTCAACAGTCGCCACACTTTTTCCTTTGGGGACTATTTCGATCCGGATCACATGGGTTTTCGATCGCTGCGAGTCATCAATGACGACCGCATTGCTCCCGGAGGTGGCTTTGGCACGCACGGGCATCGGGAAATGGAAATCGTGACGTACGTGATCGACGGCCCCCTCGAGCATCGCGACAGCCTCGGGACAGGCACCGAGATTCAACGCGGCGACGTGCAGCGCATGAGCGCGGGAATGGGCATTCGCCACAGCGAAATGAATCCCTCACCGACCGAGCCGGCGCATTTGCTGCAAATCTGGCTGCTCCCCGGGCGAACCGGGTTGCGTCCCAGCTACGAGCAACGCAACTTCCCGGACGCTGAAAAACGCGGCCGACTTCGATTAGTGGCTTCGGGCGATGGCCGGGACGATTCTGTGACCGTACATCACGACGTTGATTTGTTTGCCACCGTGCTTACCGGCCGCGAACAGGTCACTCATTCGCTTCGCGTGGGGCAAGGCGCCTGGGTGCAAGTGCTGCATGGCGACGTCAAATTGAACGAACACCAAATGGCCACCGGCGACGGCGCGGCCGTGACCGCTGAGCCGCGTCTGGTCCTGACCGGCATCGAGCTGGCCGAGGTCTTGTTGTTCGATCTGGCATGACGGAGCATCGCGCTGCGCGAGCATTCGGCATTGCGATTCGGCGTGGCGACTTAACCTGACAACCAGGCGGCAACCAGACTTCCGAAGTCTTCGCGACTTCGGAAGTCTTTCAGTAGAATCCTTCAGCGCCTCTCATCGAAATCGGAACACGGCCCGGTGCGAAAGTCCCGCGACCTCGACCAGAAAGGCGACAACATGCAGGATCAACCCCAAGGAATTCCCACAACTACCTGGGATGGAGCACCCCTGAAACCGATTCCTGAGGTGTTGCGTGACCGCCGAGCCACCGCGCATTTCCAATCGGATAACGTGCCGGAAGAGTATCTGACTGCGATCCTTAACCTCGCGGCTCAGGCACCGTCGGGGTACAACCTGCAGCCATGGCGATACATCGTCGTTCGAGATGCCGAGAATCGGAAACGACTTCAGAAGGTGGCCTACAACCAGCCGAAAGTCGCCGAAGCACCGGTCGTCGTCATCGCGATCGGCATGAAGGAAGAATGGAAGCGGACCGCCGACGAAGTCTTCGACGAGGGTGCCAAGCGCGGAGCCGGCAAGCCGGAGCACGTCGCGAAGTACAAGCAAGGTGCCTTCGATTTTCACTCTCACCAGCCGATGGATGTATGGGTCAACCGCCACGCGATGATCGCGCTGACGACAATGATGCTTGTCGCCGAGGCGTATGGATTCGACACCGCACCGATGGAGGGCTTCGACGCCGCGGGAGTCGAACGCGAGTTTGGCATTCCCGACGAAGCCGAGGTCGTGGCGTTGCTCGCGATCGGCAAGGCCCAATCGCCAGACAAGCCGTACACGGGTCGTTTCGCGCTGGATCGCATCGTTTTCAGCGAGCGGTTCGGCGATCCGTGGCGTGAATGAACACCGTCAGGCGACCGAACCGAGCCGCAAATCTTCTCAAGTCCGCACAACCCGCACGACGATGATGGAGCAAGCGCAGAGGGATCGTTCCGCGCATGGCATGGCTACGCCTGATGGGAAGGGAATCGCATCAAAATGCCCCGGAGTTCGAGTGCCCGCCTCGGTGGGTCCATTGCTGGCAATCGGCAACGCCGAACCGCCCAACAGGGCGGGACGTCGGCGACTCTGTTCGTTGCTCTCTTGCTGACGATGATCTCTTCCGTCGGGCAAGCTCAGCAGCCGGTGTACGCTTCCGATGCCACCGCGATGCCGCGCCCCACGGAATCTCCCTGGGACATCTACATCAAGTCAGGACCGGTGTTCACGCTAGGGAGCGGTTTCCTGGAAGACCGCTTGAAAACTGGCTGGACAGTGCAGGCCGGAGTCCGCGAGCCGCTCTGGTCGCTCGGTTCGGGCGCACAGATATTCTGCGACTTCGGCGGCGGATACGCCACGAACAGCGGCGACGGAACACCGGTGCTGATCCAAGGCTTTTACCAAGGCATCGACCCGCCCGACGATCACGTGCATTTCTCGCGGAACGGCGTCCTCACGGCGGCGGCACTTCCGGCCGGAGGCTCGGGCGATCTCATGAACACCACGCTGCACAAGCTCGAACGCTTGAGCTTTCACGCCGCGATCGGTGGCAGCTTGTCGCCAGCCGCTCTGAATGCCAGCGATGGCTTGCAGACGCAACTTAATGTGCGCCTCGGAATGCGGGCCGGCGGCATCGACCCGGACTACGAGAAGGCTTTCCTGCCCGAGATTGCGACGGGAATTGTCGACCACCTCGGCCACGGGCACCAGAACATTTTCGTTTCGACCGATGGCGGCGAGGACCCCGAGTTGTTTTTCGGGCTGTTCACGAGCGTCGGCGTGTCGACGACCTACCAGGCTCGCTACTCCACCGTGACACTTGGCGCCGAACTGGAATTCGCCCGTGATTGGTTCGATCTGGGCGATTACACGCAGTTCGGCCATTACGGCCTCGGCACGGTCACGCCGATGCTGACGCTTGGATTCACGTTCTAGCTCAGCATGGGAATGTCGACCCACACTCGCTTGTCGAACGATTCCAGAACGGCATCGGCGACGGCTTGGGCACTGGCGCCGTGATCGAAGCCGGGCACGCAATCGCGCCCCTCGACGATTGCCGACACGAACTCCCAGACGAGGTCGTACCGGAACACGGTGCTCGGCACGCCCTGACGCGGATCGCGCGGGCTGCCTTTCGGGGCGAGGAATTCCACGGGCACTTCGATTTGCTGCAGCGACTGGCCGTGCTTGCCCACCAGAATCGTGTTCGGTTCCTTGAGCTGGTACACCGCCGTCCGTTCGCTCCCGTTGACCTCGGCCCAATCGTGACCGAAGCCGCTGTAGTGATAGCCCTTCATCAGCGTGCTCCCCTCCAGCACGCCCGTGCCGCCTCGCTCGAACTGACAAATCAGCGCCGACCAGTCATCCACCTCAGACGGGGAACACGGACTGCCGTCGGGGTTCTTGTCGCGCGGAGCAAACTGCGCGACCGATCCGCAGATGCTCGTCATCCGGCCCATCAAATCTTGTGCGTAGTCGATGCGATGGATCGTCATGTCGAACAAATCCCCTGCTCCCGCCAGCTTCTTGTACTGACGCCAGCCCCAGCTCGTTTCCGGCCAATCGAGAAAACGCTGGCTGCGAAAATGGCGTGGTGCTCCGAGTCCGCCGCTCGTGACCAGGTGCCGCAGGTATTTCATCGACGGCGCGAATCGGTACGTGAACGCGGTCATGTGCCGACGGTCGAGTTGCTTCGCCGTGCGATACATCTCCGCCGCTTCGGCAAAGTTCAGCCCAAGCGGCTTCTCGCACATCACGTGCTTGCCTCCGTTCAGGCAAGCCAGCGTGATCGGCAGGTGTGTGTAATTCGGCGTGCAAATGATGACGGCGTCGATGTTGGGATCGCTCGCGATCTGTTCGTACTTCGGCGTGACCCGGATCGACCCCCAATCCTTTTGCCGTTGGGCGAGCAGCGTTTCGTTGGGGTCGCACGCCGCGACCAATTCGGCTCGCGGGTCGATCCGGATCCCCGGGACATGGTGATAATCGGCGACGGCTCCAACACCGATGATGGCAATGCGGATTTTGGAGGGCATGGTCAAGGTTGAGTGTCGAGGGTTGAGGGAGCTTATGTGAACTGGTTCTTAGCGTCGCCGGTCCCGCCCTGCAACTGTTCGATCAACGCCCAAGCCTGATCGGCGGTCGAAATCGTGTCGTCAAGCTGCGCGTCGCGAACTTGATCGAGCAGGTCCTTGAATTGCGGTCCGGGGCGGAACCCTCTCCGGATCAGATCGTCACCAGTGACCAAAGGCGGCGGGTTGATCTGTTCAATTGGCGTCTCGTTCAGGAACCGCTCGCAAAACTCGACGGCGGCCAAACTGCCGCCGGTTGCGGTCGCTTCGGCCCGATTGATTTCGATGAAATCCCGTTCGCGTGGGTGGGCGCTGGTCCAGAACCGCTTGAGACGGCACTGCGGCAGTTTGGCCGCGTCGTGCAACATGATTCGCTCACTGACCAGTCGCGTGATGTGATCGGTCTCGTCATTCGACAGCTTGAGCCGCCGGCAGACGCCTCGGACGACGTTTGGCTTCTCCGGCGACACGGCATACAGCAGCGCCGCGGCCGAGAGTTCGAAGCTCGGATCGCGCAGCAGATCGAGCATCGCCAGCGTGGTTGGCCAGTGGTCCGACGCCGCGACGGCGGATGCTTCGGGCAGGATGACATCGAGCAACCCGACTTCACGAATCAATTCGACGCCGCGTCGCCGGCTGCGGTGGACCAGCATCCGCTTGAGCTCTTGCGCGATCCGTTCCTGACTGACGACCAGCATCTCGGGTGCGAGGTCGCGAATCGCGTCAGCGGTCGCGGGGTCGAGTTCGAAACCGAGCGTGGCTGTGAATCGCACGGCGCGGAGCATGCGCAGCTTGTCCTCCGTGAACCGCGCTCGTGGATCGCCGATGGCTCGCACAACCTTGGCTTCGAGATCGCGCCGGCCGTCGACGAAGTCCAGCACCTGCTGCGTGAGCGGGTCGTAGAACATGCCGTTGATCGTGAAGTCGCGGCGCTGCGCATCCTCCTCGGGAGTGCAGAACGACACGCTTTCCGGTCGCCGGCCGTCACGGTACGGGCCCTCTGTGCGAAACGTGGCGACTTCGACATCCCCCGCCTGCCGATTCGGCCCGTGAACCAGAATCACACCGAAGCTGGCTCCGACGGCGCGGGTCCGCCGGTGCCCGAACAGTTGCCGCACCTGATCGGGCTTGGCGTCGGTGGCCACGTCGTAGTCTTCAGGGGATTTGCCGAGCAGCAGGTCGCGCACGCATCCGCCAGCCCACAACGCAACGTGTCCCGCGTCGCGCAGCTTCCGCACGACTTCGGTTGCGAATTCTCGTTGAGCTTGCGGATCGAGCATGTTTGAGCGGGGTCGCTGATGCTGCGGTGCTGCGGTGGCACAGCATAGCTCACACGGCCGACGACTCACCACTCACGGACAACGGCCACGCCTCAGAAGTTCGTGACAACTTCGCGCCCCGCCCGTGTCGCCAATGCCCTCCAGATCGTTAGATCGACATTGTCGTTGGCGAAGCGGACGCTGCCGTCGCACAGGGTGATGTGGACACCACCGTTGTGCCGGCTGCGAGCGGCCGTCAGTCCAAAGTTGTGGCTGGCGTTGCCGCAATCGAACTGCCGCGAGTTGGGGATGTAGTAGTGGTTGTACAGTGTGTCGCCGTAGTGGCCGTTCATCCATTTCGCGCCGCGCAGGCCCGACCAGTTGCCTCCGCCAACGACGCAGGCGGCATCGGTGGTCGGCGTGGCTCCGGCGAGTTCCAACACTTCCCCCTGCGGGTCTTTGGGGGCGCCACCGCTCGGAGATGACGGATTTCCACCCACACCCAGCGTGTGTTCGCTGAAGCAAACCGTGGTTGACAATCCGTCAATGACATCGCGGAAGCGAACGCTCGATCGCGAGAACATCACGCCGTCTCCCGTGTTGATCGAATTGGCCGCACCGGTCCCGCTGCCGGTCGTGGCGACATAGTTCAGCGGCCCGAAGTCCGATCCGTTGATCCTTCCGAAGTCGCTTGGGCAGATGTACTCCGGAATGACGGTTCGCACGGCGACCTCATTGCGAGTCATCGGTGAGGACGGCGCACCAAAACTCGGAGCCGTGTTGAAGTCGATCAGGGTGTAGAGACTTGTGTCGTCCATGTACGGCAGAATGTGGGCCTGCACCGAAAACACCATCGGGAACCCGAGCCGTCCCGGCGGAAAAACCGCGTGGGTGGTTTCGTAGTTGTGAATGGCCAGACCAATCTGCTTGAGATTGTTCTTGCACTGCGTTCGGCGGGCGGCTTCGCGAGCCTGTTGGACTGCCGGAAGCAGCAAAGAAATCAAGATCGCGATGATCGCGATCACCACCAGCAACTCAATCAACGTGAAACCGCGAGACCGGCGCAAGCCGGGGCGGACGAGAGGCTCGATCATGGAATGTCTCCTCGTGGAATCTGGTCGGTCAATCGGACGGAGACCGCTCGGAGACGGTGTGGCGGCAGGCCGCGAGGCATTTCGCAGCCGGTTCGGTCAGACGCGGTGCGCGCCCACGAACTCCGAGCAGGATGATCAGGAAATCGTCATCGCCAAGCGAGGCGGAGGAGACGCGGGTTCGTAAGCAGCGTTTGAAGAGAGGGACGCCGCGGTGAATTGCAGCCACGATTCCGGTTCGA